>Ga0187893_10006156_pt1 | contig 20773 bp, 16 predicted proteins | sample MA1701074metaG_FD_139574 | JGI IMG/M metagenome (GOLD analysis project Ga0187893, IMG submission 139574) | White microbial mat communities from a basaltic lava cave in the Kipuka Kanohina Cave System on the Island of Hawaii, USA - MA170107-4 metaG ...
ATAAAAGCATGGTCACTTTCTTGCGATATGTTCTCGATTCCACAAAAGTAAATTCAGGCGCTGGTGCCGATTTGAATACCGTTGAAATGGAAGACGAAGAAGTGGTTCAGAACGTTCAGAAAGGGCTTCGTTCCCGGTTTTACAAACAAGGCCGTTACTCGGTAACCCGCGAGCAAGGCGTTCATCACTTCCACCGGCTCATAGCTCAATTTATGAATTAATTTTTTTTTCCGGTTTTCAATTAAAGCTATATTTGTATTGGATCATTCAGATTAGATTGTTTTACAAGTTATAACTTCCCTTAACTATAAAATTAATTTCTCAGTCAATCATGAAAAAAACAGTATTGATATGGATGCTTATTCATTACGCTTTGCCTGATTACAGTCAGAATTTTAATTGGGTAAAGCAAGCCGGGGGAATTGAAAATGATGAATCCTATTGTGTTGAATTTGATTTTATGGGAAATTCATTTGTTACCGGTTCTTACTCCGGTACCGCCACCTTCGGAACCTTTACGCTGTCCTCTTCCGGTAACGAAGACATGTTTCTTGCCGCATATGATGCTGCAGGAAATGTATCCTGGGCTTATGGCGGTTCAGGAGCGGGAATTCAAAGTGGTCATGTGCTTGCCGTGGATGTTCTTGGAAACATTTATGTGGCGGGAGAATTTGAAAATTCCATTACGTTCGGTCCGTTTACTTTAAACAGCAATGGCAGTACCGATGTATTTGTTTTCAAAGTGAATTCGGCAGGAGTTGTTCAATGGGCATTCAATATGGGGGGAACCGGTTTTGAATTTGTCAACAGCATTGGAGCGGATGTATCGGGAAATATTTATTTCACCGGAACATTCGAAAATTCAATTAATATCGGAGCCACTACAATCACCAGTGCAGGAATGTCTGACTTCTATGCAGCCAAACTGAATCCAATCGGTGCTTTACAATGGCTCATCAGGGGTGGCGGGATTTCGGAGGATGAAAGCAAAGGACTTGCTGTGGATATTAATTCAGAAATATGCATCACCGGAAATTTCCAGGATGTATCTTCCTTCGGAACCTTCGCTTTAAGTGCAGCAGGAGCCGGAAAAGAAATTTTTATTGCAAAAGTTTCCACCTCAGGAAATTTCCTTTGGGCAATCAAAGCCGGAAGCAGTCAAAATGATATTTCCTATGAAGCTGACGCGGATGGGTTCGGTAATTTTTTCATTGCAGGAACGTTCAGAGGTTCTGCTGTATTCGGAAGCTTCAATATCAGTTCTGCAGGTGAAGATGATATCTTTCTTGCCAAAGTTTCTCCTTCCGGTACCATTATGTGGGCGGCAGCATACGGAGGAGCGGGTTCTGATCGCGGTTATGCTGTGGCATGTACTCCTTCGAATGACGTGGTAATTACCGGTTCATTCGAAAACTCATTCAGCATCGGATCTTCCAATTTATCAAGTGCAGGGGACAAGGACATTTTTATCGCATCTGTCAGCACCAATGCCGCACCGCAATGGGCATTGAATGCAGGGGGTCCAGGCTTTGACCGCGGATATGGCATTGACATAAACACATCCGGATCTGTTTGGGTAACCGGTTCATTCGAGCAAAATGCCACTTTCGGAACATTCAATCTGTCATCTTCGGGAATGCGCGATTTATTTTTAGCGAACATTGAAGCTGCAACTTCAATTTTTGAACCTGCTACGGAGTTTTCATTTGAATTATTTCCTAATCCTGCGACTGATTTTTTTATAATAAATGTAAATGATTATTGTCCTTATGCAGAAATTGAAATATTCAGTTCCGGAGGCAGCTTACTGCATTCGGAAATTTTGCATCAGCCGTATGAGAAAATTACACTCCCCGCAAAAATTTCCGGATATAATATGGCTAAAATAAAATGCGGAAAATCATCCACAGCAAAAATTTTAATCATACATTGAGATTTATAGAACGTAAATCATTATTCTGAAAAAATAATTTTCCCCGTATCAATGTTCATCCATTTCCTTTTCCCGCTCCTTTCGAATGAAATAACGGACGGTGAAACGAACTCAATTTTTTCAAAATAATTCTCCAATAAAGTTTCACCGTTCAGATTCACTATGCCGCTCATTCCGGCACGGGTGGTGATGAATACATTATTTGAAAACACAATTTTGTCATTCATCGGATGGATGACAAAATTTCCTGATGAATCAATTACCCCAAAATTCTTTTTAAATCGTACTATTGCCAACCCCTTCACAAATCTGGCGGCATCTTCAAACCGTGCTGCAATCTTAACCTGGCCTCGCTCATTTACATACCCCCATTTCCTGTTCTTCTTTACTGGAAATAATCCGCCTCCAGGCAGCCCGTAATCCTCAGCATTGGCAAAAGTTATTTTGTTGCCTGATGAGTCCAGCAGGATAGATTTGTTTTTTTGCCTCAGCAAAACGTAACCATTTACAAAAGCAGAATTGTTGAGCACAAAATCATTAAAAGGATAAATGGCAGGAATAGCTATTCTAAAATTTCCGTCCACAAATCCGCATTTCCTGTTTTTCACAATCAATGCACGGCTTTCTGAAAATTCACCAATAGCATCATATTCAAACGGCAGCAGGGTATCGCCCGATATGCTGATGATTCCCCATGTATCATCAGACTCCGCTTTATACTTGCCTTCCGCAACAAAAAATAAATTGTCAAACTTCGGAGGAATTACAAAATGCCCCGCATTGTTTATCAATCCGTATTTGTCATCCATTCCTGCAATGGCATAGCCATTCCTGAATTCTCCTGCAAAATCAAAATCAAATCCTGTAAGTTGTGTTCCTGATGTGGAAATGTATGCTGACTTTTCATTTTTAACAGCAATACAAATGTTTTCTGCCGGCTCGGAAAGTTCATCGAATTCGAACGGAATGAGATTGGCATTGCTCCGGCTGATGAGTCCGTATTTTTCTCCCTTCATCACCACTGCCATATTGTTTTTGAGAATTTCAGCATCGTCATATTCAAACGGAATAATCCCAATGCCTGATTTATTGATGTATCCATACTTCCCGTTTTTCTGAACAAATGCGATTCCGTCTGAAAACAATGACGCTTCGTCATACTGAAAATGGATCATTTCTTTTCCTTCACTATTGATGTAACCCCACAAATTATTTCTTTTTACCGGAATAAAAAAAGACTGCTGCAACCGGAAATCGGTTTCTAACTCATTCATAAACGGATAATCAGGAAATCTTTTTTTGAAATTCAGAAATGCCTGTTCTGTATAATCTTTCGTGGAAAGCTCATAGATTTTCCGCCATGCTTCATTCACAAACCGGTTAGCCGGATATTTCAGGATGAACTGATAAAACGCATCTGCCGAATTCATTAAGGTTGCTTTTTCATAAATCATTTTTTCCGCCTGCATCCGGTAAGGACTTTCGGGATACAGCGAAATAAATTTTTCGTACGATGAAATTTTCTTATCTGAAGTAATTTCGTCAAACAGCCGCTCTTCATAATGGCTTTTCGCTTCGGCATACTCCGGAGCATCCGGATACGATTCAATAAAATTTTGCCATGATGCCGATGAATTTATTTTCCATGCTGCATTGAATGCAGCTTTACTCCTCAGAGCAACCGCATTTCCGGTCTGGCTGCAAAAAATAAACTCATTAATAAAATGATTGTAGTTCATGACCTCATTCTCCAACTGTGCTTCCCTGAATGCTTTTTCACAAATGCTGTCTTTCTGAAACTGAATTGCCGCTTCATGTACTCCAAACGCTGAATAATAATTTTTTTTCTTAAGCATTAGCTGCTGATAGGCGGAATCCGAAATCAAAACATATTTCCGTGCTGAATCCAGATTGTAAAACGGATTACTATTTCTTGAATAAATTACACTAAGCCCGAATGCAGCCCCCGCTGGCTTTTTTTTAAGCGACTTTTCGAAATATTCTTTAGCACGGAAGTAATCGTGAATCTGAAGCCGTTCAAATCCTTTTTGGAGCTTGTCTGCTTTTGCAATTGTAAAGCCGGAGGTCAATAAGCCAATAAGTGCTGCGGGAAATAAAACATTTCTGAGAAATTTTGTGCGAAAATGATTGCAAGTCAGATCATGATTCATACAAGGGCGAATATATTCCATAACCAAATAACCGGATGTGAATAAGTTTGAATAGATCAAATTGTAAGATTTTATAAAAAATTTGAAAGTTTGAACTCATATTGGAAATATTATTGAATTAAAATGTTTTATGAAATTCAACAGAATTATTGCTTTAATGCTGCCGGCAGCAATTCTGACATTCGGTTTTTCAGGAAACCGTGGTATTCGTGATATGGTTGAGTGGAATGAATCGCAGAAAATAAGCTGGGAAGATTATAAAGGGAAAATTACAGATACATCAAAGATTACTTCCTCCTGTTGTGGCATTTACTGTATTCCGCAAGTGATTGGCGATTCGGGAATCATTACCATTGTTGCCTATTTCGACCGCAACAAATCATGGGTAAGCCGAAAACATTCCGATTCATTATTGCTCATACATGAACAGGGGCATTTTGATTTAACAGAAGTGTATGCACGGAAGCTGCGTAAAAAAATTTCATCCATCCGCCCGGCAGAGGAAAATTTTTCTGCTGAGATCAAAAAGTTTTATAGCTGGGCATGGGATGATTTACAAAAGCAACATGCAGCTTATGACAAAGCCACTGATCATGGCGCCATAGATTTTGCGCAGCGAACCTGGGATAAATATATTGATGAACACCTGAATCTGTATAAAAATTTTTCATCATCAGAGGTTCGCATCAGGGTGGTTAATTAAAAGTTACTTTTTCAATTGCCTTAACGGCATTTATACATAATCTGCAAAATGTTCTTTTAAAATATCATGAACCATAGCAGGCGTCAGCGGCTTGTTCAGAAATCCTGACACCTGCGGAATTGACTCCGCTTTTTTCAAATCATCGGGATTGGGCGAAGCCGTGAGCATCACCACTACGATTTTGCCTTTCTGTTCATCGGGAAGTTTGTTATATTCCTCAATAAATTCCCAGCCATTCATTGCCGGCATATTGATATCAAGAAAAATAAGTTCAGGTTTTGGATAGATTAAACCATTCTGTGAGAATTTTCCCTGGTTGGTGAGATAATCCAACGCTTCACGGCCGCTTTGAAGAATCTGTATTTTTTCAGTAATGTTCTCATCTTCAATCACCATTTCATTGAAGCAATTGGTCGGATAATCATCATCAATTAACACCACGCAATTCAGTTTCTTTTTCATGCAATCATGATTTAATAGTAAAATAAAACGTACTGCCGTTGCCTGCTTCTGATTCCACCCAGATATTGCCTCCGTGTATTTCCACAATTTTTTTACATAACGCCAATCCAATGCCGGTGCCTTCGTATTCGCTACGGTTGTGCAGCCGCTGAAAAATGGTGAAAATCCGCTCATGAAATTTTTTATCAATACCGATGCCATTGTCCTTCAGCTCAAATTGCCAACATGATTCTTTTTTTTCGGAGGAAATCACAATCAAAGGGCTGGTATCTTTCTTCCGGAATTTGATAGCATTGCTGATCAGATTCTGAAACAGTTGCTTTAACTCGGTTTCGTTTGCTGATAAAGCCGGCAATTTGGAATATTCTATCCTGGCATTGTTTTTTTCAATCAGATCCTTTAAATCGGTAACCACAGATTGCAACAGTTCATTAAGATTAATCGTTGCAAAATTTTCCTTTTTGCCTACTCTTGAATATTCAAGCAATTCGGTTACGAGCCGCTTCATTCGCAGGGTTGCCTGTACAATAAATCCTAAATATTTCTTCCCCCGATCATCTAATTGGTCCTGATATTTAATGTTCATTAATCCCACAAAGCTGGAAATGGTTTCGAGGGGCTCTTGCAAATCGTGCGAAGCCACATAAGCATACTGCTCAAGTTCTTTATTTTTTTGTTCCAGTTGCCGGATAATTTTTTTTTCCTCCTCCACCCATTCGCTTACGTCAAGTGCGATGATGGCAATACCGGATTCAATCCTGAAAACAAAAGCTCCCATGTGCTTGCTGCCTAAAGCCGGAACTGTAACAATAGAACGGAGGTGCACCGGCTTGCCGGTTTTAAGGACATTATCATATATTTCAAGTCGTCCCGTTTCGCGTATTCCGGGCGAAATTTCTTCAATATGTTTTCCAATGACCGCCTCTTTGCTTGCCGCCTTAATGATTGCCAGCCCCGCTTTGTTGGCATTTGTTATACATAATTTTTCATCAAAGCAGGTGAAGACGAGGGGAGCATTATCAAAAAATTCGGAAAGAAATGCAGCGTTGGTTAGCATCCGGATTTAGAAATAGGTTCGCATTTCATATTGAAATGAATGAAGTAAATATAATAAAATTGTAGTTTTATTACTGATCAAGCCACGTAAAACTCCGGCTTCGGAAAGCGAAAGAATCAAGGAGTGTAAGGGAGTAATTTTTGAAGGGCATGTCAAATGTCCATACGGAGACAAACCAGTCTGAATTAAAAAAAATTTTTCAATCCTCTTCCCCGGGAAGATTCGAGCTTTTCGTCTGTGAGAAAGGAACGGTTTGCATAATAAAATCATCTTCCGCGCCCGGTTTGCTGTAATCATAGGGCCAGCGGTAAACAGTAGGAGTGGGTCCTGCCCAGTTGCCGTGCAAATGTTTGACCGGTGAAGTCCATTCAAGTGTGTTGCTGTCCCATGGATTTTGCGGACTGCGTTTTCCTTTGAAAATCGAGTAAAAGAAATTGAATGCAAATATCAATTGACCGATGCCGCCAATGATTGCCATGATAGTTACAAGATGATTGATGTTGATAAGCGCATCAAATCCTTCGTATGCGGTGTTTGCATAATACCTGCGCGGCACTCCGGCTAATCCGAGAAAGTGCATCGGGAAGAATACTCCATACACAGCAAGTATGGTAAACCAGAAATGAATATATCCGAGCTTTTTATTTATCATTCGCCCGAACATGCGGGGGAACCAATGATACACTCCTGCAAACATTCCGAATATTGCAGAAGCACCCATCACGATGTGGAAGTGTGCAACTACAAAATAATTATCGTGAATATTGATGTCAAGAGCGGAATCTCCAAGAATAATTCCTGTAAGGCCCCCAGAAATGAAAAATGAAACAAGACCGATGGCAAAAAGCATTTGAGGTGTGAATTGAATATTGGCGCGCCAGAGGGTGGCAATGTAATTGAATACTTTCACCGCTGATGGAATCGCTACCAGGAGCGTGGTAAATACAAATACGGAGCCGAGGAACGGATTCATCCCTGTGATAAACATGTGATGCCCCCACACAACGAATGAAAGAAATGCAATTATTAGCATGGAACCAATCATGGCTTTATATCCAAAAATCGGTTTGCGTGAATTAACTGAAATTACTTCGGATGCCAATCCAAGAGCAGGAAGCAGCACAATGTAAACCTCCGGGTGCCCGAGAAACCAGAATAAGTGCTGGAATAAAATGGGACTTCCGCCAGAATGAGCAAGCGGTTCTCCCCCGATAAAAATATCGGACAAAAAGAAACTGGTGCCGAAGCTGCGGTCAAATATCAGCAGTAGCGCTGCTGCAAATAATACAGGGAATGATAACACACCCAATGTAGCGGTAATGAGAAAAGCCCAGATGGTAAGTGGCAGCCGGGTCATAGACATCCCCTTTGTGCGCAGGTTAATGACAGTGGTGATGTAATTTATCCCGCCCAGAAGAGCTGAAATAATAAACAAAGCCATGCTGACTAACCAAAGGGTCATACCCATGCCGGAGCCGGGAATCGCCTGGGGCAAAGCGCTGAGAGGGGGATAAATGGTCCATCCTCCGCTGGCTGCCCCTCCTTCCACAAAAATAGAAGCGAACATAACTGCGCTTGATGCAAAAAAGAACCAATATGAAAGCATGTTAAGGAATCCTGATGCCATATCGCGGGCACCAACCTGCAATGGAATTAATAAATTACTGAATGTGCCGCTCAGCCCGCCAGTAAGCACAAAGAATACCATGATAGTTCCATGAATGGTAACAAAGGCAAGATATGCGCTTGGGTCAAGAATTCCACCGGGTGCAAAGTGAGGAATTAATTTTTCGAGAATCGGGTATGGCTTTCCCGGATTGGCAAGTTGAAGCCGGAAAACCATGGACATGAACATTGCCACGTACGCCATAAAAATCGCAGTGATTAAAAACTGCTTGCAAATCATTTTATGGTCCTGGCTGAACACATACTTCGTCCAGAAGGTTTCATGATGCTCATGATGTTCATGCACTTCATGCTTTTCAGCATGTTCAGCATGTGCAGTGTGCTTAACTTCCATGGTGCTTCTTGTTTCGCGAAATCAAAATTAATAAATTATAATTCTTTCGAATTTGAATTGCTGTTTGGCGCTGAATCGGCAGTTTGTGTCTGCTCAGCACCAGCCATAACGGATTGTTGTGTTTTGAGCCATGTGCGGAAATCATCCGGAGTATCCACCACAAGTTTCATATTCATGGTATAATGCGCCACTCCGCAAACTTTATTGCAAAGGAGAATGTAATCGAACTTTTCATTTTTTGTAATCTTCCGCATTTCGGTGGTAGTGATTGTGGGCTTGAAATAAAAGTTGGTGGTCATTCCCGGCACTGCATTCATTTGTGTGCGTAAATGAGGGAACCAGACAGAATGAATTACATCGCGGGAATTGCAATCCATATCAATCGGAATTCCAACCGGCAGCCGCATTTCTTTTCCGGTAGTCATGATGTCATCTTTTGATGCCGGGTCAGTGTAATCAATGCCGAGCGGGTTGGTATCAGAAATCAGTTTATAATTTGATTTTCCTAATTTATTATCCTTCCCAGCATATCTTGTGATAAAATTAAACTGAAATCCATACACCTGTATTTTCATCCCGTCTTTATGATTGCTTTGAGTGATTTTATTCCATGAAGCAAGTCCGGTAACTATCAATGCTGCCAGAACAATGGTAGGAATAACTGTCCACCAAATTTCGAGCTTGTGATTTTCATGATAGAAAAAAGCCCTCCGCGATTTGTCGTACCGGTATTTGTATCCGAAATAAAACAAAACTATTTGGGTGATGAAAAACACCAGGCCGATGACTCCGAAATTCCACCATAATAACCTGTCGGTTTCCACCCCATGTTCCGATGCGGGCTGCGGAAGCATGTATTCGCTGTAACGAATCGTCATATAAACTATCAGCACCAACCCCACAATCATGAATCCCATCATCAGCACGGCATTGATTTTATTATCGCGTTTCATTTCGGCTTCTTCGCTTTCGCCCGAAAGCTGCGCAGTAAGCTGCATGATATTCATCAGCCGAACCAGGACAAAAATTCCAAGAATGATGGTAAGTATGATAAGTAAATTCATCAGTTCAAGTATCGTTACGGAATCAGTTCAAATTTAATCTGGATAAATATATTTAAAATGAATGTTGCATGCTTTCTTCGAAGAACGGGTCATTTTGTGCAACCAATGGCGCTTTTGCAAGCTGGCTTAACACCACATACCGGAATAAACCGAGAAAGCCAAGCATCGTGCCCAATTCGATCCATCCGAGATGACCATGGGCTCCGGCTACACCGGGCGTTACCATCTGGTAAACATCAATCCAATGACCGAAAAATAATATTATTCCCATTACTAATAATATCAGTGACTTGCGCTTTGCATCACGGGTCATCAGGAAAATAATCGGAGTGCAGAAATTGATAAAGAAATTTCCGATCCAGATCGCTCTGTAATGGTCCTGCCTCACCATGAAATAGGTAACCTCTTCCGGAATATTGGCATACCATATCAGCATGAATTGTGCAAACCACAAATACGTCCAGAATACGCTGAATGCAAACATGAACAAGCCAACATTATGCAGATGATGTGTATTGACATGGTCCATCAGCCCTTTTCTTTTCAGGATGACTATGATAATTGCCATTACAGAAATTCCGCTGATGAACAATCCGGCAAACGTGTACCAACCGAACAGCGTGCTGTACCAGTGTGCGTCAATGGACATGATGAAATCCCATGCCATGAGTGAGGAGGTTATAGCGAACAGCACGAGGAAAACGTACGACTTGCTGCGCATTTTCAAATGATGTGATGAGCCGCCTTCAATGTCCTGCTTCAATGACATTTTGCGGAAGTATAATGCAAATCCCACCCAAACTACAAAATAGAAAATCACCCGGATGATAAAGAACGGCATATTCAGAAACCCGGCTTTCCCTGCAATTATCCGATCATATTCGGGGCTGTTGGGGTCGTATAAGTCATGATGCCACCAGTGGTACAGGTAATGTCCCCCTCCCGATCCTGCAATATAATTTCCGATTAAAATGATTGCCATCAAAGCAGCTCCATAAGGCATATACATTGCCATAGCTTCGGGAACGCGCCTGATGCCGATGGACCAGCCCGCCTCAGCAGCATACTGAACAGCGAGGAAGAAAACAGCAGCCAATGCAATCACCATAAAATAAAAATTATTCCAAAGCAGGTTGCTCCATGCCTGGTGTGAATGCGTTGTAAAGCTCAGTGTGATGGAAATAATTCCAATGGCAATTAAAACGTATGAAACGATTTTACTGCCCGAAGTGAACTCGTACCGCTTATCTGATATATTAAAATTCATTCCCATGAATCAATGCATTATTTTTTAGCAAGCTCTTTCGCTGATGTATCTGCAACAGCGGGTTTATTTTTTTCGGTAAGATAATTTTTCTGTAAGGATTTGATGAAATGAATCACCATCCATCGTTCTTCCGGGTTAAGCAGGTAAGCATGCGAACCCATGAGGTTCTTTCCATACACAATGCTGTAATACATTTTCCCTTCTTCGAGATTAATGTGTGCATCGTCAAAATAAGAAGGCACCGGAAATGGTTCCCCCTTAATTCGCAGGGTTCCCTTTCCATCGCCTTTTTCTCCGTGACAATGTTTGCAGTTAATCATATACAACCGTTTGCCTTCTGCCAGAACCGAATCATTTTCCGGAACCGGATTTTTTAATGCCGCCCCCGCTGCTTCATATCCTTCATTAGTATGCGGATAAGGGAAATGAGTATTGAATCCACGTGGTATGGTTCCATCCACCGGATGTAATGCCGAAACACTGTCTTTAAAGTAAGCTGCTTCCTGGTAAGTTTCATAAGAAGGCGAACGATACATGTCGGGCATGAATTCCAATCCGGGACTTTTAGGGTCGTGCTTGCAGGATGCAAGCAACACGATACCTGTTGCAGCTAAAACAAACTGAAAAATCCTTTTAATGTTCATATCAACTTCGTGCTGTTTTATTAATGCTCAGCTTTTAATTTCAATTGCACCGAATTGTTTGTAATAATTTTCTATGCTTCCGGATTTTGATTCATCCGTTTCAATGGTCATCACAAAATAATCATCTGCCTGCCGTGAATGATAAATTGGCGGTTCAACACCTGGCAGCAACTTACTTCTCAGATAAAATGTAATTACCATGCCGTGTGCTGCACACAATACAGTGGATTCAAACGTTACCGGAACAAAAGCAGGGAAATTTTTAAACAAATTAAAACTCGGCTTTCCTCCGATGTCCATGGGCCAGTCAAAGATGTTCATGTACCACATCATCGTTACAGCAAGGCAACATCCCGTAAGCCCGTATAAAAAACAACAGATGGAAATGCGCGTGCGGCTCAGCCCAAGTGCATCGTCCATGCCGTGAACCGGATAAGGCGAAATCACATCCTTTACCTTAATGCCTTTGTCCTTGAAAGATTTGATGGCTTTCATCATCACATCTTCCTCGTCAAAGATTCCGTAAATTTTTTTCTTGCTCATTTGGATAAGTTCAAAGTTTCAGGTCGCGAGGCAAATTCACGATGGCGAGTTTAACCTTGCCATTCAAAGTTTAAAGTTTAATATTCATTATTCCATTTTTCTTTCAGCAGCCAAAGTTTCAACGAATGCTGCCGTTATTCCAATTTTATGATTTGACGTCTGTTGTTTCATGCTTATGTGTTTCATGTCCGTATCCGTTTGCTTTCTTGACCTGCGAGCTTGAAGTTTTAATAATCGTTTTCAATTCGCTCATGGCAATGACAGGGAAGAATCTTGTGAAGAGTAAGAACGGCACAAAGAATAATCCCAAAGAGCCGATGAAGATTCCAATTTCAACCCATGTGGGTGAATACATCACCCAGCTTGAAGGCAGATAATCGCGGTGCAAAGAGGTAACGATGATTACAAACCGCTCGAACCACATTCCGATATTCACAAATATTGAAATCAGAAACGTAGCGAATACACTTTCACGGATGCGTTTAGACCAGAACAACTGAGGCGTGATTACATTGCAGGTCATCATGCTCCAATAAGCCCACCAATAAGGTCCTGTTGCACGGTTGATGAATGCGTACTGTTCATACTCCACTCCTGAATACCATGCAATGAAAAATTCTGTTAAATATGCTACGCCCACAATGGAACCGGTGATGAGGATAATCCTGTTCATCATATCAATATGATATATGGTGATGTACTCCTCCATGTTCAGAACCTTGCGGGTGATGATAACGAGGGTTTGCACCATAGCAAATCCGGAGAAGATTGCTCCGGCAACGAAGTAGGGGGGGAAGATGGTGGTGTGCCAGCCCGGAACAATGGAAGTGGCAAAGTCCATGGATACAACAGAGTGAACAGACAATACAAGAGGTGTTGAAATTCCGGCAAGCACGAGAGCCACTTCTTCAAACCGCTGCCAGTTTTTTGCTGTTCCAATCCAGCCGAAACTCAGAATGGTGTACCAGAATTTCATGGCTTTTGTTTTAGCGCGGTCTCGCACGGCAGCAAAATCGGGAATAAGCCCGGTGTACCAAAAGACAAGTGAAACGGTGAAATAAGTTGATATGGCAAATACATCCCAAACCAAAGGTGAGTTAAAATTGACCCACAACGAACCAAACTGATTAGCCAGCGGAATGGGCCAGTAAGCCACCCATGGGCGACCCATGTGTGAAACGATAAATGATGCCGCGCATATCACAGCAAAAATGGTCATTGCCTCCGCAGAGCGGTTGATGGATAATCTCCATTTCTGACGGAACAATAATAAGATAGCTGAAATAAGAGTTCCGGCATGACCAATACCCACCCACCAAACGAAGTTAGTAATATCCCATGCCCAGCCAACGGTTTTGTTTTCGCCCCATACACCAAGCCCTGTTCCCACCGTGTAGCTCACCGTAATTATCCACCACAGTAAAGCAGCCGATGCGATGATGAATGAAATCCACCACCATTTATTGGCTTTGCCTTCAATGGGACGGCAAATATCCTCGGTAATCTGATGCGCGGTTTTGTCACCGAGAATCAGCGGCAATCGGAGGTTAGATTCTTTAAAATGGCCCATGAAGTTGGAAAATTGGAATGATGGAATATTGGAATGGTGGAATGTTGAGATAAATCATACTGACTCTATTTTGGCAAATGAATCCTGCCATTCATTAGTATATTTCTTTTTTTGTAATGATTCGATTAATTTCAATAATTCGTTTTCAACTTTAAAGTGCAATACATCCAATCGCTCATAATCATTTTCTGTTATCTGCTTTGCTTTAAAACAAGCAAAATAGCTGCTGTGGAATTCGCCACAGGAACCTAATGAATAATTCAGCGAATTTAAGTATTCGTTAATACTCCTTCTGCAATTTCCTTCTGCAATATTTCTTGAAATACTATGAGCCGCATCAATGGTATTGGAATATATTCTTATATGACTTTTACTCATTCCTGCAAATATCTCACATGCTAAAACATACAGCTCAACAGCATCCTGCCAGACCCTTAGCTTTTTATATCCGCGGTTAATATTTTTTCTTTCAGTCATTCGAATGTTTAATGTTCAATGTTTAATCCCCATTATTCCTCTATTCAATTCCAACATTCCATCATTCCAATATTCCACCATTCCGTTTCAAACATTTCTCACTTTCACTTTATACTGCACATTCGGTTTAGTATCGAGATGTGTCATCACTGTATAATTTCTTTCATCTTTATCTTCTATGGCAATATGTGAAGCTTCATCTAGGTAATCACCAAACACAATAGCATTAGTCGGACATGCCTGCGCGCAGGCGGTTTTGATTTCGCCATCGTGCGGTCTGCGGCTTTCTTTTTTAGCATGAAGCTTTCCATCCTGTATTCGTTGCGCACACATAGAACATTTTTCCATCACTCCCCTCGACCGAACCACAACATCCGGATTCAGTACCATCTTGCCTACCGGGTTATTCATATTGAAATCAAACTGGTCGTTGTCGGAATATTTGAACCAGTTGAAACGTCTTACTTTATAAGGACAGTTATTTGCACAATACCTTGTTCCCACACAGCGGTTGTACGCCATCATATTGATGCCGTCAGAGCTGTGGGGTGTTGCTGCCACTGGGCAAACCGTTTCGCAGGGTGCATGGTTGCAATGCTGGCACATCAGCGGGAGGAATACCACATCCGGATTATCGGACGGCTCTTCCATAGCTGTATAATTCTTTTTCAAATCACCGTGCTTCAGGTCGGCATCGCTGCTGTAATAGCGGTCAATGCGAATCCAGTGCATTTCGCGGCTGCGACCGATTTCTGTTTTTCCAACGACAGGTACATTGTTTTCTGCTGTACATGCCACCACACATGCTCCGCAGCCGGTACAGGCATTCAGGTCAATGACCATTCCCCACAAATGATTGGGTTTTGCAAACCCGGGCTTACCGGGTGTTGCCCATAAATTTACTTCTTCCGGATGCTTTTTGCCTTCATGCGTGGCAATCATCTCAACTACATTTCCAGCTTTCGCATCCTTTTGCCAGTTGCCCAAAGTGGTTTCTTTGATGATGCTGTCATTCCGACCCATCATCGTATGATGCGTTTGAGTACCTGCAAGCTGGTAATCATCTTCCACCGTTTTATTAAGCGAAGCGCCCGAATGGAGATATTGAAAACTTCCATTCGAAAATGCAGCCAAGGGATAAGCATTCACCCCTGCATTTTTTCCTGCTTTGCCTGCATGTGTTCTTCCGAATCCTATGGCAATTGCTACGGTATTGTCACTGATTCCCGGCTGAATCAGCACGGGACCTTTCAATGTTTTATTTCCTGCTTTTAATTCCACCACATTTCCCTGCCTCAATCCCTGAGCTTTGGCAAATGATATGGAAACAGCAAAATAATTGTCCCATGTGATGCGCGAAACGGGGTCGGGTAATTCGAGCAGCCATGGATTATTTCCCTGCGAGCCATTTCCCATTGATGACATTTCATATAAAACCACATCCATGTTTGCAGATTTGCGGGATGAAATTGCCGATGCAGCTTCACTTATATTTCCGGAAAAAGCTATGGATGATTTTGAGGGGGGCTGCGTTTCATAAACACCTTTTTGCAGCACATTCATCCACTCGCCATCCGTAGCAAGTGCACCCAACATGTTTTGTTTCCAGTATGATTTCAGGTATTCATGGTAATCCGTTACGCCTGCTTCTGCCCATATCAACAAGCTCTGCTGCGCCTGCCGTGTATTAAACAACGGCTGAATGCAGGGCTGACAGGTTGAAAATGTTCCTGCCATTGGCTCGGCATCGTTCCATGCTTCAAGGTAATGATGGTCGGGGCAAATGTATTTGCACAAAGCAGCAGTTTCGTCTTCGCGGTCGGATAACGATACTGATAATTCTGTTTTTGAAATAGCTTTCGCAAATGCATCGCCATTGGGAAGTGTGTAAACAGGATTTGAATTATAAAAAATTACCGCACCCACTTCACCGGCTTCCATTTCGTGCATCAGCGCAGCCACTTCCTCATCATTTCCCTGGCGAAGCTTGCATGGCTTATCCAGGTTAATGGTGCTGTCATAGCTTCCGAGAAGGTGATTGATGGCATTCACTACAACCTGGTCGTTTGCATCATTGGAACCGGAAACCACCAGCGCTTTTCCTTTTTTATCCCACAATTCTTTTGCTGTCTTGTTCAGCGCTTCATCCACCGATGTTTTATTTCCGCTCACGGATGATGCAGCGTTGGCCATTCCTGCAATCATATTATAAAGCGAAACAAGGGCTGCACCGTGCTCGCTGGCTTTCATTTTGTAGCGGCTGTCGGCATTGCATCCTGCAAGCGAAAGGTTTGCTTCGAACTGGATGTGCCGCGACATGTTTTTCTTTTCCTTATTCAATCTTCTCGTGATGGCATATTGGCGCGAATACTCGGCAGGCATGAGCCAATTGCCGAGAAAGTCGCATTCGAATCCGACAATCACTTCGGCATTATCAAACCGGTAAGAGGGAATCACCGCCTTGCCGAAGCTCATCTGGTTGCCTTTGGTCATTCCGTAAAATGAAACAGCATCGTACTGGATGTGCTTTGTGTTCGGATATTTTGCGGCAAAATCAGCAATCACTTTTTTCGTTGACGGGCTGATGATTGTGGATGAAAGAATCCGGATTTTACCCTGCTTTGCAACAACGGCAGCAAGACGCCCTTTGATTTCGTTATCCACCGCTTCCCATGATGCAGTTGATTTATTCGCCACAGGGTTTTTCAAGCGCTCATTATCATACAATGAAAGAACCGATGCCTGCGTGCGTGCATTGGTTCCTGACGGACTGATGGAAGATTGCTCATTCGCTTCAAGCTTGATTGGACGACCTTCGCGGGTTTTCACCAGAACGCTTGCGTAATCATGACCGTCATAAAAAGTGGAAGCATAATAATTGGGAACACCGGGAATTATTTCTTCGGGCTTTATTAAATAAGGAATCGCTTTTTTAACAGGTGCTTTGCAGGCAGCAACCGAAGCAGCAGCCAAACCAAAGCCGAGAAATTTCAGAAAATCCCTCCTGTGGGTTAGCGAAGGAACTTCATCAGTTTCTTTTAACGGGAGTAATTCATAGAATTCATTATCGCGCAGGCGGGCAAATTCAGGGTCGTTATTTAACTCCTCTATTCCTTTCCAGTACTTCTTTTCCATGCGCGGATTTTTAATTTTTACTTTATCAATAATGACAACGAATGCACTCTGTCCCCCCGATTGTTTCCACTGTAATTTTCGCTTTCTCACCATGTATTTCAACCAGCTTTTTGTGGAAGTCGGTGTAATAACCGTTTTCATCCATCTTTACTTCTGTGGTGCGGTGACAGTCAATGCACCATCCCATTGTGAGATTTGAAAATTGCTTAACCACATCCATCTCTTCCACCGGACCATGACAGGTCTGGCACTCTATTTTGGCAACTTTCACATGCTGCGAATGATTGAAATAAGCCAAATCGGGAAGGTTGTGAATGCGCACCCACTGAATGGGTTTGGGATTGCTTCCGTAATTACCAGTTGCCGGGTCGAAATCGAGCGCGGCATAAATTTTTGAAATTTCCTCTTTGCCTGTAATGGGACCCTCCTGTATGTATTTATGGCAATTCATACAAACATTGGCTGTGGGAATTCCGGCTGTTTTGCTTTTTTCAGCGCTGCTGTGGCAGTATTTGCAATCAATCTTATCCTGTCCGGCATGAATCTTATGCGAGAATTTTATCGGCTGATCAGGTTCGTAGCCCTGCTGAATTCCGATTCCGGCAAGCGCATACCATCCTTTATAGCTTCCCCATGCTGTAATAACAATCAGAAGCACAGCAATCAGTTTTTTATTTCCGCGAATCCATCGTTTGGCGGCTATTTTACCGGGTACAGGTTCGGGAACGGGCTTTCCTTCCTTAATAAGAATCGCCTTGTGAAGTCCTTTTTTAATGCGGTTGAGAACAACAGCGAGTAAAAGCAAAATAACAAATGCAAGCATCCACATCCATTGCCCGCTGCCTTCTTCCACCTTCACTTCACCGGCACCGGTTGCAGCCGCCTGAGCAGGAGCTTTGGCGCCTTCGGCTTTTACGTAAGCAAAAATGGCTTTAATATCATCGTCTTTCAGGTTCTGGCTGGGCATAACCACCTTGTTGTACTCATTGAAAAGTTTCACTGCCATCTCATCGCCTGCCTTAATCATTGCCTGTGAATTTTTCACCCACGGAATAAGCCATGCTTCATCATGCCTGTCGGAAACGCCTTTCAGGCCCGGACCGATGAGCCGCGCTTCGGTAGTGGTGTGGCATTGCTTGCAATTGTCATCAAACAGCTTTTTGCCATCGGGCTGGGCAAACAATTGGGTGTGAAAAAGACAGAAAAATATCAGAAAAGAAGAAATTCCGGCTCCTGCGGGTTTCCGTCTTTGGTTTCCTGTCATCATTGATTGCGCGTTCAGGTTAAGTGTCAATAAAATGTAAAAAACAGGTACTGTGTGTGTGCAAATGTAAAAGAACATTTTGTACTTCAAAAAAAATTGTACAAGAAATTGTTTTTTAATTTTTAATAATTCTTTTCTTTGAAAAAAAGATTTTTTATTTTCCGCCTTTAAAAATTCATTCACTGTCTTATGTGGCGCATCAACGCTTTCCGTAAAGGAAAATTTTTTATCCCCGCTTTGGCTGCCGCAGTTTTTTTTACCCGTCATGCAGCCGGGCAAATAGATGACAGCTTAGCACAGGCGCTGGTGAAAAAGCATATCGAAATCAATGCCTCCAAAATGTCCATGTCGGGATTCCGAGTGCAGATTTTTTTCGGTTCCAACCGCACCAAAGCCATTGAGATGCGCTCGGAGTTTATGTTGAAATATCCGGATGTTTCCACCTTCATGGTGTATCACCAGCCGAATTTCAAAGTGCGCTGCGGTGATTTTAAAACACGCCTCGATGCTTTAAAGCTTCTTGACCATATCCAAAGCGATTACCCCGCTGCTTTTGTAGTGTCGGACGAGGTGAAGCTGCCGGAGATTAAGTGAGGGGTTCAAAGTTGCAGGTTCCCTGCCTGCCGTAGCTTGAGCCAGTGTGGCGGCAGGCAGGAATGTTCAATGTTTAAAGTTTAAAGCTTATACCTGAAACATGAAACCTTGAACAGGGAATGATGGAAGGGTGGAATAGCATGGGCTTCCTAATATTTCATTGTTCCCTGCCTGCCGGCAGGCAATATTCCATTATTCCATAGTCTTATAGAGACGCTCTATATTATTTATGCTGCCCTATAACGGCTTGCGTACAATCTTAGCCGAAGCAAGGATGGAGCGTGCATTGGAAAGGTGCAGCATGTAATTGCCGGGGCTGATCCATTGCGGCACAACACAAATCAATTGGTTATCGCCAGTCTGCACCGGGTAGCTTTCGGAATATACAACCTTTCCATCAAGCGAAATCACCCTTACTGAAACTTCTTCATCTTTTTCTGAAACAAAACCGGCTGTGAATGATTCTGAAAACGGGTTGGGAAAAATTTTTACCTCCTGTTTGTTCTGCCGTTTCTTTTCAACAAAAATTTTAACGGCATTAAATGTTTCTGAATCTCCGTTGAAATCCGTCTGCTTCAACCTGTAAAAAGAAGTGCCTTCCAGCGGCTGTGCATCTATCGCTGAATAATATTTTTCTGATGTGCTGTTGCCGGAACCTTTCACGCGTATAACTTCTTCAAACGTGGTTCCGTTGTGCGAACGTTCCACGGTGAAATAATCATTGTTTTTTTCGCTCTGCGTTGTCCATTGAATGTTCACCTGGTTATCCTTGGTTACCTCCGCCTGAAATTTTCCCAATGAAACCGGAAGCGGTGATGACGTTTGAAAGAAGGGTTGGAAAAAAATCGCATTGTGCCGGATGGAGGTGGATGAACCTTCGTTAATTGCGCCTGTCCGGTAATTTACTGAGGTTGCCGACATAAAATTCATCTGAAACATTGCCTGTTGCTGATTGGTATCAATGCTCGATATCATCGGATAACCTGAAATTGCCGTTTGAGTAATCCCGTTAAATGATAAATTCAGATTGCAATTTGTCGCTTTGGACATGCTGAATGCAGGAGAAGCTGCCACCATTTCGCGGACCTTCGAACCATTTCCGTCCACATCAATAGCTGTTATGGAAAATAAGGTTAAAGTCGTATCAATGGAAGTTCCTCCGCGTTTAAAATTGATCTTCCAGTCAATATAGGAGGTATCGTTAGATGCTGCAACCACAAACGGCTGCCATGCCGCATTATAGCCGGCAGTATCGCAGTCCATCAACTGAAGAACTGCATTATTATAAATCTTCACAAGCGTTATCCATGCATCCACATTCTTGCCGCTTGCTGTGGCTACATTGCTGAAGCGATACACCGCTCCGGCTTTTCCGGCAGTTCCGCTGATCAGTTTGGGATTGGTAAAGCTCATGCGGGGTGACAAAAGATAGAAATTCGGATTGTTCGCAAGCGCTTCTTTTGGCGCTGACATAAACAAGGGGGACAGTATCCATGCACCAATTACTGCAAGCGAAATTCCGGCTGCTGAAAGCATAACAAGTCGTGATTTTATGGTCAGCTTGTTTCGCTGTGCGGTTCTTAATCTTAATTTGCTCATTTTAATTGCTGTTGGATTTGCAGTATTTTGCCTTCTGTTTTTACGTGTTATAAATAAAAAAGTTCTCTCTATATGAATGATCAGCAGTGTTTATTTTCAACCGTCATGAATTCCTGCGGATAACTTTCTGAGATGCAATAATCCGGTTGGCTTCCGATAAGCAGATGATGTAGCTTCCGGGCTTCAGCACTTCCGCCAATCGGAAATCCGATTCATTCATTCCAGAAGTAAGGTGTACCGGAAGTGCAAACTCTTCCCTGCCATCCAGAG
>Ga0187893_10006158_pt1 | contig 20773 bp, 21 predicted proteins | sample MA1701074metaG_FD_139574 | JGI IMG/M metagenome (GOLD analysis project Ga0187893, IMG submission 139574) | White microbial mat communities from a basaltic lava cave in the Kipuka Kanohina Cave System on the Island of Hawaii, USA - MA170107-4 metaG ...
CCTCTTGCCTCCCCGGAACGTCATTTACTCCAAGGACATTATCTCACCTCACAGCCGTGATCTGGTGGATACCTGCTGCTCAGAAGGGGTGCCCGCCTCTCTATGTCAGGAGGTCTGGAATCACACCCAGCTTCCTAGGAGCCGGTGTCGGCGGATGAGCGGTCCCAGAAGACCGCCAGGGCGATGCCGTCGGGATCGGTGAAGTGCAGCATTCCCCCGGGTGGGATGTCGATGGGGCCGGAGTTGGTGACGCCCCGTTCGTCCAGCCGGCGTGCCCACGCTCGGAGCTCGTCCCCCGACCCGACGACGAACGCGACATGGTCGAGGCCCACCCGGCGGGGGTCGAAGCCGGGTTCGGCGCCGGTGTGTTCGACCAGCCCGAGAGTGTCCGGGTGCCCGGGGAAGCGCAGGACGGCGGTGCGGCGACCGTCGGGCTCGTGGCGGAACTCCTCCTCCAGGCCGAGCACGTCGCGGTACCACGCAATGCTGGCATCGAGATCGGCCACCGTCAGCGCCACGTGGTGCAGTCCCGCCAGGGCTGTCATCGGCCCCAGCATGCCACGAGGCCCTGCCCGGTCGTGGGGCTGGCCCTCCACCGCCGCCCGCGGCGGGCAAGGCCGGCCTGGTCGGCCCACTGGCCACGACGGTTCGACATGGGGCGGCGAGGCAACCGGCGCCACGACCAAGGAGCTGTCAACGTTCATCGCGCTCCACCTGGTGTTCGGCCTCGGCATCGGCCAGGTAGGCGCGCACCTTCCTGGCGGCGGCGAGGCTGACCGACGGTCGCGCTGTGGACGCGCGACCGCCGGCTGGATGCAGGGGCCGGGCGCCCGGGCGTCGCCTTCGCCGCCCGAGGTGACGAGTGACGACCGGCCGGGAATGAGCGACGATGGCGGGGTGAAGCGTTCGACGGCCATTCGGCACCTCGAGGAGATGGCGGAGGTGGCATCGGAACACCTCCGGCTGCGGGACACCGACATCGGCTGGCCGCTGGAGGAGCTGTGGGTGACCGGCGAGCTGCTCGGCCTGGCCGACACCCTGGAGTCCGGCTCGGTGGTGCTGGTGCTCGACGTCGCGGTCGACGAGCTGCCGTGGCTGGCGCGGCACTCCTCCGGTGAGTGGTGCGGTAGGCAACTCCGGTTGGGCAAACGCCCGATGCAGTGGTGCTACCGGCCCCTGGCCCGGCCGGTCTGGAACCACGAGCACCGCCGTCTGGTGAGGTTCTGGTCGGCCGGCGCCGGGCTGGACGACTCGGCCATCGAGGCGCTGCGGTCGCGGCGGCTCGACCAGTCCCGCGTGGCCGAACCCTCGGCCGCAGAGCTGGCGGTCCAGCTGCGAGACGAGCTGGCCTTGTCCAGCCGGCACCTGCGTTCGGTGCTCGACGGGTACTGGGACGACCGCTGGCGCCGCCAGCACAAGGGCGTCGACGAGTCGCCCGAGGACCACCTGTGGCGGGCAGCGACGGCGGTGTCGGACATGCACGCGGCGCTCGCCGGCCTCGACGCCTGACCCGGGCCGGCCCGGGGCGGCGAACCGCCACCGCTCTCCTCGGGACCGATGCGATTCGATTCTGGATCGACCACCTTGGCGAGGGCGACCCGCATCTGGCCGACCTCCTGCGGCGTGGCCGGGTGCTGGGCCATCCCTGGGTGACGGGGAGCTCGCCCTCGGGCCCCTGCGCGGTCCTTCGCACACCCTTCGCCTGCTCGGCCAGCTGCCGCCGGCAACCGTCGCCACCACGGGAGAGCTGTCGAGGTTCATCGAGCGCCACGTGCTGTTCGGTATCGGTTACGTCGACGCGCAGCTGATGGCGGCGACCGACCGACCCAGCGACCGAGCCCGTGCTCTTGTCAACCCACCCTGGTGATCACCGTGGCCGAGTTGTCGAAGAGGTCGGGATCGAACGTGGCCGACGTCGTGGAAGCGGTGTTGGTGACGCTCGGGCCGGTGATCGCCCGGACGACGATCCGCACCTCGCGGGCGTCACCCGGCGCGGTGGCGCCCGGCCAGTCGCAGGTCACCGTTCCCGAACCCTGAGGTGGGGGCGTGGTGCAGGTCCCGCCCGTACTGGGGGTGGCCGAGATGAAGCCGGTCTGGACGGGGAGCACGTCGGTGATCGCGACGTCGAGGGCCGTGCCCGGCCCGGCGTTGGTGGACGTGAAGGTGTAGACGATCCGGTGGCCGGGCTCGGCCAGGCGCCGCGGCGGCGAAGCGACGACGCTCATCGCCAGGTCGGCATCCGGGGTGGCCACAACCTCGATGGTGGTGGGTAGCCCGGCGAGCTGAAAGTCGATGGTGTAGAGGAAGACCTGGTTGCCGGCGCTGTCCGCGCCATAGATGTGGTAGAGGGACCATGTGCCCAGCTCGGCGTCGGCAGGCAGGGTCGCCGTCGCCTCGTAGACCCCGTCGAGGCTCGTCCCCGACACCCTCGTCGACGCGTCGAAGGAGAACTCGGCCGACTGGCTGCCCGACGGGCTCTCGAACCAGCCGGCGAGGTAGTCGACGCCGGCCTGGTCGTCGGTCAGGCGCGCCGTGAGGGTGACGGTGGCCGGAGCAGCCGACGCGTCGACCGACGTCGGCGAGAAGGAGAGCTCGGCGAGCACCGGGGGCTCGGTGTCGACGACGGAGCCCGTCTGGTACAGGCTGGTGGGGAGGCCCGCGGCCTTGAGCTGTGCCAGCCGGAGGACGGCCACGTTGCCGACGGTGTCGACCGCGTAGAAGTAGTCGAGCTTCCACGTGCCCTTCTCCGCGAAGCGGGGCACGGTGGCGGTGCTCTCGTACACGCCGTCGAGGCTCGACCCCGAGACCAGGTCGGGTCCGGAGAACGCGAAGGCGACGTTCTGGGCGCCCGACGGGCTCGTGAAGTGCCCGCCGGCCTCGGTGACGCCGCCGAGGTCATCGGTGAGGCGCGCCGTGACGCTGACGAGGGCCGGCGCGCCGGAGGTGTCCACCGTCGACGGCGAGAAGGAGAGCTCGGCCAACGCTGGATCGTCCAGGTCGACCACCGAACCGGTCTGTTCGAAGGTGGTGGAGAGACCGGCGGCCTGAAGGTCGTCCCCGAAGTGGAAGAACGGGTTGCCGGCGCCGTCCACTCCGTAGATGTAGGCCAGGGCCCAGGTGCCCTGCTCGGCGTAGCGGGGTATGGTCAGGGTGCTCTCGAAGAGGCCGTCGAGGCCGGTGCCCGACACCAGGTCAGCAGCATCGAACGTTGCGTAGGCGACATGGCTGCCCGACGGGCTCTCGAACGTCGCCACCGCGGACGCGAAGCCGGTTTCGTCGTCGGTCATGTGCGCCGTGACCGTGATGACGGCCGGCGCGCCCGACGTGTCCACCGTCGACGGCGAGAAGAACAGCTCGGCCAGCACGGGGGCGGTCACGTCCGCCGCCGCCGCCGCGATCGGCCCGGTGCCGAGGGCGGCGGCCACCAACGCGGCGCCTACGGCGATCCGGCCGAGTGGTCGCCGTCGTCGCCCGGCACGCGGCACGCCGGTCGGGCACTGGTTCGCCATGGCAAGGCCCACCGGCACCATCCTATCGTCCCACCCGGTCGCCTGGCACCCCGGCGCGCGAGGCGTAGCGGGATCGCCGGTGACAGGACATTGCCGCCACGGGCGCCGCGCCAGCCACCCGACGCGCGCCGCCCGCTCGACCAGGGCGAGCTCGTGCCCGAACGACCGGCGAAGGTGATCGGCGTTCAGCCGGCGAGCAGGAGACCCGCGGGCGTCCGCTGAGCGCGCAGCATCACGGCGACGGACCGAGCCAAACCGGAGACGACCATCGCGTTCATCTTCGGGTTGGCCAGGTCCAGCAGCGCCGCTTGCAGCGCGATCATGTCGTCGTCCTCGATCGCCACCAACAGCGCGGACCGCTCGCGGGGTGTGCCCGGCCGGCACGGGTTGCGTCTCAACCGGCGGGAGCCGTCATCACCCCCATCTGGGCCAGGATGGTGGACTGGTCGTAGTAGAGCTCGCCCGAGGCGACGATGCCATCGGCATCGAAGGTGAACACCTCGCAGCGCGGAAAGGTCAGCTCGTTGTTCGAGGCCGGGAACGGGCCCATCGCCCCGTCGTTGAGGCCGCGGCCGATGAACAACGACACCGTGGTGTCGCCGGCATCGAGGTAGCGCCCGTCGGTGCAGCGGGCGTCGGACATGGCCGCGGTCCAACCCTGTAGCCACGAAACGAACTCGTCCGGGCCCTTGACCGAGATCGACCGGGGATGGTCGACGTAGACGGCGTCGGCCCCGAACCGGGCCCGGAGCCCGTCGAAGTCGCGCCGGTTGAACATGTCGTGAAGCTCTCGATGGATGTCGCTGTTCGCCATGAACCCCCCTTGTTCGCTCTCCCAGAGAAGGGTAAACCTGGCTGACCAGGCCCCAGACGCGCCGACGGCCGGTCCTTTCGGACCGGCCGTCGGCGAGCGCGAGCTCGCCCTCGGACCAACCGGGTAGGGCCGCCGAAGGCGGCACCACGACCTGGTCGGCGGGGCGAAGCGAGCCTGCTAGTAGTCGTCCATCCCACCGCCGGGCATGGCCGGGGCCTTCTCCTCGGGCTTGTCGGCGATGACCGCCTCGGTGGTGAGGAACAGCGCGGCGATCGAGGCCGCGTTCTGCAGGGCCGAGCGGGTGACCTTGGTGGCGTCGGGGACGCCGGCCTTGAGCAGGTCCTCGTACTCGCCGGTGGCGGCGTTGAGGCCGAAGGCGCCGGTGAGGGCCCGCACCTTCTCGACGGCCACGCCGCCTTCGAGGCCGGCGTTGACCGCGATCTGCTTCAGCGGCTCCTCCACCGACTTGGCCACCAGGCGGGCGCCGGTGGCCTCGTCGCCCTCGAGCTTGGCGGCGACGTCGAGGATGGCGGCCTGGGCCCGCAGCAGGGCCACGCCACCGCCGGGCACGATGCCCTCTTCGACGGCGGCCTTGGTGGTGCTGACCGCGTCCTCGATGCGGTGCTTCTTCTCCTTGAGCTCCACCTCGGTGGCGGCACCGACCTTGAGCACGGCCACGCCGCCCGACAGCTTGGCCAGGCGCTCCTGGAGCTTCTCCTTGTCGTAGTCGGAGTCGGTGTTGTCGATCTCGGCCCGGATCTGGCTGATGCGGCCCTTGATGTCGTCGTCGGAGCCGGCACCCTCGACCACGGTGGTCTCGTCCTTGGTGACCACGATCTTGCGGGCCCGGCCCAGCAGGTCGAGCGTGGTGTTCTCCAGCTTGAGGCCCACCTCCTCGGAGATGACCTGGCCGCCGGTGAGGATGGCCATGTCCTGCAACATGGCCTTACGCCGCTCACCGAAGCCGGGGGCCTTGACGGCGGCCGACTTGAACGTGCCCCGGATCTTGTTCACCACCAAGGTGGCCAGGGCCTCGCCCTCGACATCCTCCGCGATGATGACCAGCGGCTTGCTGGCCTGCATGGTCTTTTCCAGCACGGGGAGCAGGTCGCGCACAGCGGAGATCTTCGAGCTCACCAGCAGCACGTAGGGGTCCTCCAGGACCGCCTCCATGCGCTCGGGATCGGTGACGAAGTAGGGCGAGATGTAACCCTTGTCGAAGCGCATGCCCTCGGTGAACTCGAGCTCCATGCCGAAGGTGTTGGACTCCTCGACGGTGATGACGCCGTCCTTGCCCACCTTGTCGATGGCGTCGGCGATCATGTCGCCGATCTCGATGTCGTTGTTGGCCGAGATGGAGGCCACCTGGGCGATCTGGGCCTTGTCCTCGATGTCCTTGGACAGGGTGGCCAGGCTGGAGACCGCGGCGTCGACGGCCGCTTCGATGCCCCGCTTGAGCGACATGGGGTTGGCGCCGGCGGCCACGTTGCGCAGGCCCTCGTGCACCATGGCCCAGGCCAGCACGGTGGCGGTGGTGGTGCCGTCGCCCGCTACGTCGTCGGTTTTCTTGGCGACTTCCTTGACGAGCTCGGCACCGATCTTCTCGTACGGGTCCTCCAGCTCGATCTCCTTGGCGACGGATACGCCGTCCTTGGTGATCGTGGGAGCACCCCACTTCTTGTCGAGGACGACGTTGCGTCCCTTGGGGCCGAGCGTGACGCGCACGGCATCGGCGAGCTGGTTCATTCCCGATTCGAGCGAGCGGCGGGCCACTTCGTCGAACGCGATGATCTTGGGCATTCCGGCAATCCTCCGGGCAACTGGTTCGTTAGCACTCTCGGGTGGAGACTGCTAACAGGAAACCACCTTTGCCCGCCGATCGCAACCGCCCGTCTTCACGGCCGCCACGACGCTCTCCGAGGCCAACCCCAACGCAACCCCAATGTGCGGCGCTTATCGGCGCCACCGCAGGGATGAGCGCCGCCGGTTCGATGGGCCGGGCGGGCTCAGCCGACGAGGTCTCCGATGTCAGCCCGCTCGTAGGCGACGCACACCCGGTCATGGGCCCAGGTGGCAAAGGCGTCGCAGCTCCCGCCCAGGCGGTACTCGACCCGCTCCACGGTGTCGAACTGCAACACGGTGCGGTTGAGCTGTTCCAGCAGCGCCGCGCTGCTGGCACTCGCCAGGCCGCCGGTCGTCTCCCGCAGGCGATCGTCGAAGTCGACCACGGCCAGGCCGTCGGTGATGGTCACCTCCGCGAGCAGGCCCTCGGAGCCGTCGCCGAAGGCCGAACCGAGGCCCTGGGCGCGCTCCTCGGCGGTCGGACCGGCCAGCAGCGCCTCGAGCGCTGCCCGCAGGACGCCGGAGGACTCGGGCCGGGCCCGGGGCACGGCGACAAGTTGCTCCCCTTCGAGGAACCACACATCGAGGGACTCCCCCGGAGGTGTCGCGCTCACCGACGAGGAGAACGTGGAGAACGTGACCGGTCGCACCGTGAAGTCGACGACACCGCCGTCGAGACCCGAGTCGGTGGTGAGGAGCACGGTGCCGTCGAAGCTGGGCGGGTCGGAGCGGGCGAAGGTCAGCGCCACCGAGAACGGTTCGAGGCTTTCGCAGCAGCCGGCGATCGTCTGCTCGACCGCCAGCGACTCGCCCGCGCCCATGCCACGCTCGCGCACGGTGGCCACGATCGTGCCCTCGTAGCCCCGGCCCCGGCCCTCGACGGTGATCGTCGACTCGGCGCCCGGGGTCACCCGGTGTTTGTCGACGAGGATGGCCTCTGATAGGGCCGACGTAATGCCCCAGGTCCCGTCGTCGAGCTCGGTGAGGGTGAGCACCGAGGCGACCGCGGCCATCTCCGAGCCGTCTTCGCCCCGCCGGCGGACGTCCACCTCGCCGGTCCCCGGGGCTGTCTGCCGGAAGGCCGACAGGGGTGGGTCGTCGATGCCGACGTAGTCCTCGACGAAGGAGCGGGCGGCGTCGAGCGGGTCGGCGAACGGCGCGAGGTCGGGAGGTGGCCAGAGGACGCCGGACGGGACCGCGACCCGCCCGTGCGGCTCGCCCTCCGTCGTGGTGGGCGCCGGTTCCGGAGGGGCGGTGGTCGAGGAGTCGTCGGCGGGGACGACCTCGACCCGGCTGGGGTCGTCGTCGCTCAGCCGGGGCACGACCACCAGGGCGGCCACCAGCGTCAGGGCCATGCCGGCGCCGGTCAAGGCGGCGCGGCGCCGGGCCCGGGCTCGGGCCCCCCGATGACGGATGCGGTCGAGCCCGGCCTCGTCGTCGGGCCGGACCCGGTCGCCGTGGGCCCGGAGCGCGCCGCGCACGCGGTCCTCGAGGTTGAGGTCGTCGTTCAAGGGGAGTCCTCCTCGCCCAGCTCGCGAGCCAGGGCGGCCAGCCCGCGGTGCACATGCGTCTTCACCGATCCCGCGCTCACCCCCATGGCCGCGGCCATCTCGGCCTCGGACAGGTCGAGGTAGTAGCGCAGGGCCAGCGCCTCGCGTTGGCGCTCGGGCAGGCGCCGCAGGGCGATCATCACCCGGTCGTGCTCCGCGTCGGCCAGGGCGGCGCCTTCGGGCGTCGCCACCGACGGCGCCACCGTGCGGCGGGCGTCGTGGCGATCGGTGACGTGCTGGTGGCGCAGGACCGAGCGGGCGCCGTTGAGCACCGCGCTGCGTAGGTAGGCGGGGGCGGCGTCGGCGCGGCGCAGCCCGCCCCAGCGGAGCTGGAGACGCACGAAGGCGTCCTGGACCACGTCCTCGCTGCGGGCTGTGTCACCCAGCAGCAGTGCCGCCAGGCGCACCAGGGAGCGGTAGTGGTCGCGGTGCAGGAGGGCCAGGGTGTCCTGCGTGTCGCGCCCGGTGCGGGCGAGCGGCATCGTCATGGCTGCCATCAACCATACGGACGCCCGCCACGCCGCTCCGGTTGACGCGCCCGACCCGACCATCCCCTGCCATCCCGCGACAAGACGTGGGGCTGGGACCCCACGGATTGTCGCGGAATCCCCGCGGGGTGCCATTTCGCGACAGGACGTGGGGCTGGGACCCCACGGATTGTCGCGGAATGCCCGCGGGGGCTGTGGCCGCCGCGGGCGCCGGGTCAGGGGGCGGTAACCAGGGGGATGGCGGTGAACTCGCCGAGCTCTCCGTTCGACGCGTCCGCGTTGCCGACCACGAGGGCCAGCGTCGTACCCGGGTCGGCAGCTATGTCGAGCTCGGTGGTGAAGGGTTCCAGCTCCTCGGAGGCACCGGCGGTGACGAACGTCTCGGCCAGGGGCGGGCCGCCCTCCCCTGCGGTCCGCAGGCTGATCAGCAACGTGCCTTCGAAGCCGCGGCCGCTACCGGCCACCTCGATGGTGCCCGCCACGGTCGCCAGGGTTTGAGGCTCGTCGATGGTGACGGCCGGCGACTGGGCGGATGTCACGAACCAGCCCTCGCCGAGCTGGCGCAGCGACAACACCGATCGGATGCCGCCGATGCCGCCGCCCTCGTTCTGGCGGAGGACCTCGATCTCGCCGGCGCCGGGCCCGCCCTCTTGGAACTCGCCCAGAGCCGGTTCCGCGCCACCGAGTAGCCCGGTCACGAAACCGGCCGCCGCCTCGGCGGGATCGTCGACCGCGGTGCCCGGCGCCGGCCACAACGCCGGTTGGCTCTCGGTAGGCGTGGTGGTCGAGGAGGGGCTCGACGAGGTGGTGCTCGTCTCCGAACCCGCCGGCGCGGTCGTCGACGTGGGCGCCGTGACCACCTGGTCGTCGCCGTCGTCGTCGGTGCAAGCCGAGACGGCCAGCACCACCACGAGCGCGACGGCCGCCGCGACCCGGTTCACCCGCCGGCGACGGCGGGGATGATCGACAGCGTCTCGCCGTCGGGCACGGGCGTGTCGAGTCCCTGGAGGAAGCGGACGTCGTCGTCGGCCACGAAGACGTTGACGAAGCGGCGCAGGTTGCCGTCGGCGTCGAAGAGGCGATCATGGAAGCCGGGGTGCGCCGAGTCGAGGCCGGAGAGGACCTCGCCCACCGTGGCCCCGTCGATGTCCACCTGGGACTCGCCCCCGGTCAGGGTGCGCAGCGTCGTCGGTACCCGCACCGACACGCTCATCGGTCCATCTCGTCGGGCGTCGCCTTGGCGGTCGTTGCGGGGTTCATCGCTCTTCCTTGCGGTGGTCGGAGGCGGCCTGTTCAGCGCCACCAGGGTCGGACCGGTGGCAACGCTCAGGCTACCGGCAAGCTTCCCGGGGATCTGACGACCGACGAACGGCCGCGGGATTGGAGTTGAAAGATCACGAAAGGTGGTGTAGAACGACCGGGCATGCGTTGCGCTCTGCGGCTGGCCCTCGGGCTCGCCGTGATCGGTGCGGCGGCTTGCGGTGGGGGCGGCGACGGCGAGACGGCCGACGGCCCGACCACGACGATCCGCGTCGAGCTGAGCACCACCGCGCCGCCCCCGACGACGACCACGGCGCCGCCACCGCCGCTGTCGGAGGAGGACCAGATCCGCAGGACCGCGGCCGAGCTGCTTATGGCCGCCGACGCGCTCTACCTCGACCCCGACCCGGCCAGCGTCGCCGAGGTCTACGACCCACAATGCCCGTGCATGCAGGCCCTCGAGGCCGAGCTCACCGACCTTCGGGACCGCGGCCTGCGCGCCGCGGCCACCACTATGGAGATCCTGGGGGTTCGTCTCCAAGACAACTCGAACGAGGGCCTGCCCGTGCTCACGGTGGTGTACGGGGTCGGCGAGCAGGTATTGGTAGACGCCCAGGGTGCCGAGGTGGAACGACAATCGGGATTCGACGCACGCGGCTTCAGCGTCGACCTGATCGGTCGCCGGCATCCAGGAGCTTCAACTCGTACCAGACGTTGAGCAGGCGGTAATCGCCGAGGGGGTCCCATGACGCGGCTCGCGGTCGTCACCGGTGGCGTCGTCGTGGTGGCCCTGCTGGCGGGCGACGCGTCCTGGGCTACGCCGATCCAAAGTGGCGGAGCCGCCCACTGCCGGAATGGTGTCTGTGTTTCGGCGCGCGAGAACGGTCCCGACGGATCGACCGATCCCGTTCGCGTCGAGACGCTCGATCGCTCGCCCTTCTACTGGGAGCGCAAGCCCTTCGACTTCTTGACCAACCGGTCGTGTCCCACGAGCCCGGACGGCGTGGGTTGGTTCGACTACCTCAAGGACTCCCGAGACGGTTCTGTCGTCTCGTCGGAGCTGGGGTGCCTCCAGGCGGGCGAGGCCGAGCCGGACCTGCCGGCGCTGCCGCCGTCACCTGCCGAGGTGTTCGACCGGGCGCCGATCCCCGCGCCCGTGGTCACCCTCAGCCCGCTCAACGCCTTCGAGGACCACGACGGCCTGGTCGGCTTCGAGGCCTGGCTCTGGTACGAGGGGCCCACCGCGGTGTCGGTCGACGCGGCGGTGCCCGGCTTCGCGGTCGCGGCCACGGTCGAGGTCGTCTCGCTGGCTTGGGACATGGGCAACGGCGACACCGTCACAGCCGACGACGGCGCCCCCGGCGGTCGCGACGACCCGGCCGCCACCTACGTCTACGAGAACAGCTGCGACTGCGTGGTGACGCTCACCGTCACCTGGGGCGGGACCTACACCGTGACGACCGGGGGCGGCGAAGATCTCACCCTGCCGCTGGGCACCCGCGACTACGCCGGCAGCCGGCCCTATCCCGTGGCCGAGGTCGAAGCCGTCGTCACCGACAACTGACGCGCCCCGTCGTGACAAACGAAGGACCCCCGGCCGGTACCGTGTGCGCCCACTTGTACCGTGTGCACCCGGCGTCAACGAGTGACGTCGAGCGCACACACTACGGCCGAGCGCACAGGGTACGGCTGGGCCCAGGAGCCGTCCTAAGGTGCCCCCGTGCCCGGGACATCGATGCGGACGTTGCACCACCGCGAGTTCTGCGCGGCGAGCCTGGCCGAGGCCAAGGCCGGTCGCCTCGTATCGCTATGCCTGCCCGCTCGCAACGAAGCCGCCACCGTGGGGCCCATCGTCGAGCGGGCCCAAGCCGCCCTGGTCGGCGGTGCCGGCCTGGTCGACGAGATCCTGGTGCTCGACGACCACTCCACCGACGACACGGCTGCGGTGGCCCGCGCCGCCGGCGCGCGGGTGGTCGCGGCGGCCGACGTGCTGAGCGCCTACGGGACGGGCCACGGCAAGGGTGAGGCGCTGTGGAAGTCGCTCTACGCCGCCCACGGTGACCTCGTGGTGTGGTGCGACGCCGACGTGGTCGACTTCGCACCGCACTTCGTCGTCGGGCTGCTCGGTCCGTTGTTGAGCGGCACCACGGTCGACTTCGTCAAGGGTTGCTACGAACGGCCGGGCGGCGATGGCCGCGGCGGTAGCACGGGCGGGCGGGTCACCGAGCTACTGGCGCGGCCCCTGTTGTCGCTGCTGTTCCCACGGCTCGCCTCGCTGCGCCAGCCCCTGGCGGGCGAGTACGCCGGGCGGCGCGAGCTGCTCGAGCAGCTGCCCTTCGTCGAGGGCTACGGCGTCGATATCGGGCTGCTGATCGACGTGGCCGCTCGCGTCGGCGCCGGTGCCATCGCCGAGGTCGACCTGGGCGTGCGGGTGCACCGCAACCGACCGCTGCACGAGCTGGCCCCACAGGCCAGGGAGATCCTCGCCGTGGCCATCGGGCGGGCCGGGCAGCACATGCCGGGGGGGACCGTGCAGGCTGGTCGCGGCCTTGGCCCCACGGTGGGAGCGGTGGCCCAACGTCCTGCGCTGGTGACGGTCCCCAGCTACCGGCGCCGCTCCGCCTGACCGCCGACCGGCCCAGGTCCCGACCCCGCGCCGTGTACCGCGTGCACGCACCGGTACCGTGTGCGCTGAGCGTGAATCCTTGATGTCTGGCGCACACGCTACGGCCTGGCGCACACGCTACGGCCTGGCGCACACGCTACGGCCTGGCGCACACGCTACGGCCTGGCGCACACGCTACGGCCTGGCGCACACGCTACGGCTGGGCGCACACGCTACGGCTGGGCGCACACGGTACGGCTGGGCGCACACGCTACGGGTGGGCGGTTGCCGGGGCCGCGACGGCCCGGGTCAAGGATCCGGCGAAGGTGGCGTCGGGGCGGTCGAAGGCGCGACCGCGGCGGGCTCGGGAGGCGCTGGTCGAGTCCCGTCGGCTCGAGGGGGCCCGTCGGCCCCAGGGGGCTCGTCGGCCCGGTCGCCGAGCGGCGCCACCACCCCCCCGTCGCCCGCCTCCTCGGCCACGGCCACCCGGGCCGCGATCTCGGCCACCGGCTCGTCCAGCACGTAGGTGTGCCACACGTGACTGATGAGGATCTTGGCCACCGCGGCAGTGGGCACCGCTATGAGGAGCCCGAAGAAGCCGAAGAGGGTGCCGCCGGCCAGCAACGCCAACATCACGGTCACCGGGTGCAGCTTGACCGCTCGCTGCATCACGTTCGGGGTGATGAAGTGGTTGTCGATCTGCTGTGCCCCGGTCATGATCGCCATCACCCACAGCGCGGTGCTGAAGTCACGGGTGGTGAGGGCGATCACCACGCCGGGGATGGCGCCGATGTACGGCCCGATGAGGGGGACCATGTTGAACGCGCCGGCGATCATCCCGATGATCAGCCAGAACTTCAGATCGAGGATGGCCAGGCCGATCGACACCATCGTGCCCACGATGGCCGCCACCAGGAGCTGGCCACGGAAGAAGCCGCCGATGGCCCGGTTGAGCCGTCGACCGAGCAGCATGACCTCGGGTTTGGCGTTCATCGGGATCAACGACTCCGCCACCCGGCGCAAATGGGGCAGGTCGACCAGTAGGTAGAACGCCAGGATGGGCGCCAGGATGATGATCAGGGCCACGTGGAAGACCTGCAGGCCGACGTCGCGCACCGTCTCGAGCTGGTCGCCCACGTCCTCGTCGCCGTTGCTCCCGAACTCGTCCTCCAGCTGGGCCACGCTGGGCACCTCGATGAGCCAGTTGTCCTCTCTGGAGCGCTCGGACAGGTCGTTGATCCATGTCTCGACGTCGCTGCGGATCTCGGGCCAGCGATCGCTCAGGTCGCCCGCCTGGTCCGAGGCCAGCGGTGCGACCAGCACCCCGACGAGAAAGACCACACCGACGAGGCCGAGGTAGGTGAGCGCGGTGCCCGCCGCCCGCGGTACTCGGCGCTGCTGGAGCCACGTGACCACCGGGTTCAGGATGAACACGATGGCGGCCGCCAGCATGAGCGGTGGGAACACCACCCGGAAGTACCACAGCACCACACCCACCAGCGCCAGGAGCGCGGCCAATCCGACGACGGCCCATGACGCTTGCCCGGCTCGCCGGATCCGCTCGAGCATCCCCGAAGCCTACGGTGTCGACCGACGCCAGCCCGGTCCTGCGACTGAACCCGGGGTTCAGGGCCCCGCCGATCAGCGCAGAATGCCGGGGTCGACCGGCGTCGACGGCGCGGGGTCAGACAGGCGTTCCCGCCGCGTGCGCCCGCAGCGCTTCGGCCACCACGACCTCGATGCAGACCAGGGTCTCCTCCCGAGCTCGGTCCTCGCCGAAGCGGCCCGCCAACGAGACCGCCTCCACTCGTTGACCGACATCGTCGAAGACCTGGCCGGCTATGGCCAGCACGGGCACGCCCAGCGCGGCGGCCAGGGCGACCACGCCGCCGACAACCTTGCCCTCGAAGCTCGCCTCGTCCAGGAAGCCCTCGCCGGTGACGACCAGATCGGCCCCGACGAGACGGCCGTCGAGCTCGACCTCGTCGGCCACGAGCTGGAAACCCTCGACCAGCACGCCACCGGCCGCGGCCAACCCGCCGGCCAACCCGCCGGCGGCACCCGCGCCGTCGAGCTCGGTCACGTCGACCCCGTAGTCGTCCCGGTAGACCTGGGCGAGGCGCTCGAGGCGGCGACGCAGGAGCTCCACCTGGGCCGGGGTCGCCCCCTTCTGGGGAGCGAAGTGCGCAGCGGCGTCGACGAAGCGCGTGCGTACGTCGCAGGCCACGATCACCTCGATCCCCCGCACGCGCGCCAGCGGGTACAGGGCGCGCAGCGCACCGAGGCCGCCGTCGGTGGTGGCCGAGCCGCCCATCCCGACCAGCACCCGCCGGGCGCCGGCGTCGAGCGCGGCGCCGATCAGCTCGCCGGTCCCGTAGGAGGACGCGGCGATCGGGTCGTTGGCCTCGGCCCCGCCCAGCACCTCGAGCCCAGATGCCTGGGCCATCTCGATCACCGCCGCGCCACCGGCGAGCCGCCACGGAGCCGTCACCGGGTCGCCGAGCGGCCCGGTGACGGTGGTCGAGCGGTTCGGTCCCCCCAGCGCGTCGAGCGTGCCCTCACCCCCGTCGGCCAAGGGTGCCTCGTCACAGTCCCAACCGGCCCGACCGGCGGCACGGGCCACCGCGGCCGCGACCTCCGTCGCGGTCGCGGTTCCCCGGAACTTGTCGGGGGCAGCGACCACGCGCACCCCTCCATGGTGCCCGACCGGCTCGGTGGCCGCAGCCCGGCGGGCGGGCTGGTCCGCGGTCGCACCCGCGCTCTACATTCCGCCCATGGACGAGGCGCCGACGCACGAGGGGGCCCCCGGTACGCCGCCCCCCGACGGTCAGGCCGTCGTGATCCTGTCGAACCGGGGACCGCTGTCGTTCGGCCTCGATGCCGAGGGCGCCCTGGTGGGCCGGCGTGGCGCGGGCGGGCTGGTGTCAGGTTTGGCCCCGCTGGTCGCCGGCACCGGCACCACCTGGATCGCCGCGGCCATGAGCGATGCCGACCGCAAGGCTGCGGTGCGAGGCGTGGTGGAGGCCGACGAGCTTGTGGTCCGACTCCTCGACCTCGACCCTGGCGACTTCAAGGCCGCCTACGACGTCGTTTGCAACGCCACGCTGTGGTTCTGTTACCACGGCCTCTTCGACCTGGCTCGGCGACCCCGCATCGACGTCCGCTGGCGCGAGGCCTGGGCCGCCTACCGCCGGGTCAACGACGCTTTCGCCACGGCCGCGGCCGAGGTCGCCCCGGAGGGCGGCGTGGTGCTGGTCCAGGACTATCACCTCGCGCTGGTGGCCCCGCGCCTACGCCGCGAACGTCCCGACCTGCGCCTCGTGCACTTCAGCCACACGCCGTTCTGCGAGCCTGACGGCCTTCGCCCGCTGCCCGACGGCGTGGCCGCCGAGCTCCTCGAGGGCATGGCCGCCAACCACGCCTGTGGGTTCCACACCAGTCGGTGGGCCGCGGCCTTTCGGGCCTGCACGTCCGCTGTCCTTGGCACCGAACCTGCGACGTTCGTGGCCCCGCTCGGCCCCGATCCCGACGACCTGGCCGCGGCGGCCGCGTCGGCGGCCTGTACGGCGGCCGGCAGGCAGCTCGACGAGGCGGTGCACGGCCGGCGCGTCATCGTGCGGGTCGACCGGGTGGAACCGTCCAAGAACCTGCTCAGGGGCTTTCACGCCTTCGACGACCTCTTGACCCGCTACCCCCGCTGGCGAGGAGAGGTCGTGTTCGCGGCCTTCGTGTACGGGTCGCGCCAGGGCCTGCCCGAGTACCTCGCCTACGGCCAGGAGGCCGAAGGCCTCGCTCGCCAGCTCAACGATCGCTGGGGCACCCCGGATTGGGCGCCGGTGCTGTTCGAGTCGGGCGACGACTTCCCCCGTTCGGTGGCGGCGCTGAAGCGCTACGACGTGCTGTTGGTCAACCCGATCCGCGACGGGCTCAACCTGGTGGCCAAGGAGGGGGCGCTGGTCAACCAGCGCGACGGCGTCGTGGTGCTCAGCCGAGAAGCCGGCGTATGGGAGAGCCTGCGCGACGCGGGCGTGGTCGGGATCAACCCCTTCGACGTGGGGGCCACCGCCGAGGCGCTGCACCAGGCGCTGGGCATGAGCGGCGACGAGCGCCGGCGGCGCGCCGCGTCCCTACGGACGGCGGCCGCGTCCCGCACGCCCGCTGACTGGCTGGCCGACCAGCGGGCGGCGGCCGAGCCTCGCTAGACGGGCACCCCAACCACAACCGCAACCGCAAGCTTCCTGCGGCGGATGTCGGGCTCATGGCCACGATGAGCGCCGCACATCTGGTCGGGGGGTCGTGAGGGTCAGGGGGCGGCGAGGTGTTGGAGCACCTCGAGGGCGCCCAGGGGCCCCTCCACCACCGAGTCGGCGCGGGCCAGCAGCGCCGGCGGTGCCTCCTCGCTGCGCACCGCCACCCGCACGACGTGGGCACCGCCGTCGGCCAGGTCGTCGAGCGCCTCGAACCCGCGCAGGTCGCCGATGTCGTCGCCCAGGAAGCACACGGCCTCCAGGCCCGTGGCGATCTCGGTCACGGTGGTCCCCTTGTCAACCGCCAGCGGGGGGTGCAACTCGAACGACATCTTGGCCGCGCGCAGGACGAGCCCGGACCGAAGCGCCTGGCGCTCAGCCCAGCGCCGGACGTCGGCCGCCAGCTCGGGCCGCGTCCGGTAGTGCAGGGTGAGGGACAAACCCTTGCCCTCCACCTCCATCCCCGCAGGTCCGTAGGCTCGCGACACGGCCTCCACGTCGTCGACCGCCCGGCGCCAGACGCCCGCCGAGGGATGGTCGCGCCTGCATCCGTCGTCACGAATCTCGAGCCCGTACAACCCGCACAGCAGGACCGAGGGCGGAAGCCTGGGCTCGAGGAACGCCATCGGGCGCCCCGACAACACCGCGACCAGCGCGTAACGGCGGGCCAGCACGCCGAGGACGTCCGCAACCCCGTCGAGCGGGGCGGCCACCGCGGGATCATCGACGATGGGCGCCAGGGTGCCGTCGAAGTCGGTGAGCACCCCCGAACGCTCGGGCCGGGACCGCAGTGGCGCGAGCAGTTGGACGAGTACCTCGCCGACCCCCATCGACGCCGACGTTAGCTGAGGGCTACCGGCTGCCCGTCAGGAGCCGGGCCCGGGTCGAGGCCGGCGGAGAGGCGACAGTCAACGTCGGGCCAGGTCGGTCGGGCTGGGGCGCGGTCGGTCGGATCTGGTCGGTGCACTAGGTTCGCCTGGTGCGCCGCGGGTTGGTGTTCGTCGCCGGGCTGACGGTGCTGACCGCCACGTCCGCGGTGGTGGGCGCCTGCAAGGCCGGCACGGTCGAGGTGGTGTTCTCGCCGGAGGCGGGAGCGACCTACCGCTACCGGGCCGAGGTCGACTCGCTCACCATCACCGAGTTGCCCGGCCGTGCGCCCGTCGAGGTGCGCGACCGGGCCACCCTGGAGGTGAGCCAGCGGGTGCTCGAGGTCGGCCCCGAGGGCGTCCGGGTCCAGGTCGTGCTCTCGGGCGCCGGCACCGGCGACCGCACGTTCGTCATGCGCTTCGACCGAGCCGCGCAGCTCACCGAGGTGGAGAGCATCGAGGGCATCCCCACCGGCGCGCTGGGCGAGCTCGGGCTGTCGGAGATCTTCCCCGCGGCCGCCGGCGCCCCACCTCCCGGCCCGCTGTCCCCCGGGGACCGCTGGACGATCGACGACGACGTGGCGCTGCCGGGGATGACCATCCCCGGCCGGCTCACCGGTTCGGGTCGCCTCTCCGAGCTCGGGGTCGTCGACGGACAGGACACGGCCACGATCAACGCCGACGTCACGCTCGGGGTCACCACCACCGCCTTGTCTCGGACGGGGGGAAGGGCGCTCGACGGCCCCCAGCGCACCACCTCGGAGATCACCTACGACCTGTCCGACGGGGCGGTGCGCTCGGCATCGGCCAGCACCGAGGGCGAGTTTCGGCTCGTGCTCACCCCGCCGACCGAGGTGGCGAGCCCGGCCATCACCGGCACCCTGCGCCTGGAGGTCCGCTCCTCGATCCAGCGTGTGGACTAGCCCAAAGGAGACATGGGTGGGGCGGGTCAGGCGGGTGGGGCGTAGTCGGGGCCGAGCACGACGATGACGGTGGCCCCCTTGACGTCGCCGCCGGGGACCTGAGCTGGGGCCGGGACCGGCAGCGCCATGACCGTGGTGGGGGCCAGGCCGAGCGTCGTGGCCACCCCGACTGCGTCGGCCTCGAACCCTCGGGCGAAGTAGACGACGCTGGCCTGTACCCGCTGATCCGCGGGTACGTCGGCCGCCGGGACGGTTTGGTACGTCGCCGCGTTGAGCTGATCGGTGGCCGCTCCCGCCACGCCCGCACCGCCGAACCCGTTCAAGGCGAAGACGAGCACCTCGCTGGGCGGACGCGCCGCCACCGTGGTCGTCGTGGTCTGCTCGGTCACCGGATCGTCGGGACCTTCGTCGTCCGCGCCGGTCTCGGCGCCGTCGTCGTCGCTCCCCGAGGCCACCACGCCGTCGTCGAAACCCTTGCCCAGCAGGATGACGCCGAGCACGACGGCCAACCCGATGAGCAGCGCGCCGCGCAGGGCGGCCGACCCTGCGCCCGTCGTGGCATCACCACCACCACGGGCACGATGGCGACGCGGTGCGGTCATCGACCGGGACGCTCACGCAGCGGCGGGCTCTCGAAACGGGCCCGGCGGCGGTCGTCGCGGCGCCGCCGCAGGCGCCGCACGGACAGCGGGTCGTGGGCGAGCGCATCAGGGTCATCGACCAGCCCGTTGAGGATCGTGTAGTAGCGAGTGGCGGAGAGCCCGAACCGGGCGCGTATGGCGTGCTCCTTCGGGCCCGGCTGGCGCCACCAACCGCGCTCGAACTCGAGGATGGCACGGTCGCGAGCGGTCAGGGCCATTGCTGGCAGACTGCCTTGCGCCCGCCCTCGACGCAAGCACCCCCCGGCCCGAAGGCGTCGCTCGAGACGAGGCCAACGGTCCCTCGGCGGTGAGCCTCGTGGCGCCGGTTGGGGCCCGCGGACGACGGTGTCGGAGCCCGAGAGGGGGGTCGAACCCCTGACCTCCGCTTTACAAGAGCGGTGCTCTACCGGTTGAGCTACTCGGGCAACGCGGGCCGAGCATACGAGCCGAAACCGTGGCCCGACGGCCGGGAGCGTGTCGCGCACGACCCCCCGAGCGGGCCCTCGGTCAACCGGCGGCGAGAAAGTCGCGAGCCTCGAACGCCGCGTCCGTCGCCGACTCCGTGGCCAGGTGCACGTCGAGCTTGCGCTTGATCCGCTGCAGGGCATTGTCGATGGACTTGACGTGACGTCCGAGATGCTCGGCTATCTCGTGGTACGAGCATCCTTCGACGTAGCGCTCGAGCACCTCGACCTCGAACCTCGAGAGCATGTCGGTCATGGCGGAGCGCATGGCCTCGAACCGCTCGTTCGACACCACGTTGTCCGCCGGGTCGGTGCCGTGATGCACGCTGGGCAACAGTTCCTCGACCGAGCGCTCGCCCGGGTCGTCGCTGCCTCGTACGGCCGAGATGGATACGTACTGGTTCAAGGGCTTGTGCTTTTGGCGGGTGGCCGTCTTGATGGCGGTGATGACCTGGCGGGTGATGCACAGCTCCGCGAAGGCCCGGAACGACGCCTGGTGCTCGGACCGGAAGTCGCGGGCCGCCTTGTACAACCCGATCAGCGCCTCCTGTTCGATGTCGTCGGCGTCCCCTCCCACCAGGAAGTACCCACGGCTCTTGGACCGAGCGAAGCGGCGGTACCTGGCCAGCAGGGCATCGAGCGCTCGATGATCACCGCCCTGGAAGCGGGCGGCGAGGGCATCGTCGGGCAGGTCGGTGAGGGTCGTGGCCACGAATGGGCTCCCAGTGCGATAGCGAGGTGCTGAGTCGGTGCTACTCGAGGTAGCGGAGGAGACGCTGGTAACGGGTCGACAGGGTTGGTCGGCGGACGGAGGCGGCACAAGGACTAGTCAGTATGAACCATGCCGGTACTGGTCGTGTCAACCGCCCTGGCCAGAAAACCTTGACGATGCCCGTCGGTTTCCCGCCTGGGATCGACCAAAGCGACCGGTTCCCCCCGAATCACCGTCGGAGGATGCGGCCCGGACCGTCCGGGGCCCGTCGGCGCGACTACCAGGCGCAGCGGCTGGCCGCTCGCACCTGAGCCCGGCCCTTCGGGGGCCTGTCGGGTGGAACCGTCGGGGCCACACCGCACCCTTCAGAGCTCCCCGAACTTCGCGCTGACGGTCGGCGGACTGGCTGCATGGTCCTGCTTGGCATCAGGGGTAGTCGTCAGGCGACTTCCAGGTCCTTTGAGAAGGGAATCACAGAGCCCTCCAGGGCGCTGATGCGCGAGACGTCGCTGCCGTCGGCCAGCGCAGCGAGGAGCAGCTCGGGGACCTGGCCCGCGACGCGAACGCGTGGGACAACCCTCGTGCGAAGGCAGTCGGGACAGATGTCACCGGTAGATCCTCGGGGTCGGGGGCTTGCCACTTCGCTTGGGATCAGGCCGCGACCTTTGCATCGAGAACACTGGTCCCAGCCGGCTACTTCGACCCGGACGTCGAGGACGTCGATGACCTTTCGGTAGCAAGGCGATCGAATGACACGGCTGTAGTCTCGGCCTGGTAGGACACGAGGCTCCAACCAACCCTGTGAGAGCAGAAGGAGCCCCGTGTCCAGGACTGAACGTAGACGGAACGTGA
>Ga0187893_10006159_pt1 | contig 20771 bp, 17 predicted proteins | sample MA1701074metaG_FD_139574 | JGI IMG/M metagenome (GOLD analysis project Ga0187893, IMG submission 139574) | White microbial mat communities from a basaltic lava cave in the Kipuka Kanohina Cave System on the Island of Hawaii, USA - MA170107-4 metaG ...
CGCGGACGTCGAGCGCATCGAGCGCACCACCGAGTACCGGCTCGTGCACGAGGGCAGGCCGCTCGACGAGCGCGAGCGGCGCGCGTGTGCGGCGCTGCTGCACGACCGCATGACCGAAAGCGTGTTCGCGTCGCGCGACGCCGCGCGCGCGTTGTTCGACGCACGCGCCGCAGCGCCGCTCGCGCGCGTCGACGTGCTCGCGCGCGGGCGCGCCGCTCTGGTCGAGGCGAACGCCGCGTTCGGCCTCGCGCTGTCGGACGACGAGATCGACTACCTGGTCGATGCGTTCCGCGCGCTCGGGCGCGACCCGACCGACGTCGAGCTGACGATGTTCGCGCAGGCCAACAGCGAGCACTGCCGGCACAAGATCTTCAATGCGCGCTTCACGATCGACGGCGAAGCGCAGGAACACTCGATGTTCCAGATGATCCGCACCACGCACGCGCGCTCGCCGCGGCACACGCTCGTCGCGTACAGCGACAACGCGGCCGTGATGCAGGGTGGCGAGGTCGAGCGCTGGCTGCCCGAGAGCTATACCAACGCGCCGCGTTACGCGGCGCGGCGCGAGGTCGCGCACGTGCTGATGAAGGTCGAGACGCACAACCACCCGACCGCGATCTCGCCGTTCCCCGGCGCGGCGACCGGCGCCGGCGGCGAGATCCGCGACGAGGGCGCGACCGGCCGCGGCGCGCGGCCGAAGGCCGGGTTGTGCGGGTTTTCGGTTTCGAACCTCTACCTGCCGGGCACCGACGAGCCGTGGGAGCGCGCTCGGGTCGGCAAGCCAGGCCACATCGCGAGCGCGCTCGAGATCGTGCTCGACGGCCCGCTCGGCGCCGCGGCGTTCAACAACGAGTTCGGGCGGCCGAACCTCGCCGGCTATTTCCGCGTTTACGAGCAGCAGGTTGCCGGCGTGCTGCGCGGCTATCACAAGCCGATCATGCTCGCCGGCGGAGTCGGCTCGATCGCCGGAGCGCAGGTGCACAAGCTCGCGTTCCCGGCCGGCACCCTGCTCGTGCAGCTCGGCGGGCCCGGCATGCGCATCGGCATGGGCGGCGGCGCGGCGAGTTCGCTCGCCGCCGGAGTGAACGCTGCCGCGCTCGACTTCGATTCGGTGCAGCGCGGCAACCCCGAGATGCAGCGCCGCGCGCAGGAGGTGATCAACCATTGCGCGGCGCTCGGCGACAAGAACCCGATCCTCGCGATTCACGACGTCGGCGCGGGCGGGCTCTCGAACGCGTTCCCCGAGCTGGTGGACGGCGCAGGCCGCGGCGCGCGCTTCGACCTGCGGAAGGTGCCGCTCGAGGAGAGCGGCCTCGCGCCGAAGGAGATCTGGTGCAACGAAAGCCAGGAGCGCTACGTGCTCGCGCTCGATCGGGACAGCCTGCCGCTGTTCAGTGCGATGGCGGAGCGCGAGCGCTGCCCGTTCGCGGTGGTCGGCACGGCCAGCGACGCGCGACAGCTCGTCGTCGACGCGGGCGACGAGGCAGCGATCGACATGCCGATCGAGGTCTTGCTCGGCAAGCCGCCGAGGATGCAGCGCGACGTGCAGCGCGTCGCGCGGCGCGGCGACAAGCTCGACCTGACCGGCGTCGCGCTCGAGCGCGTGGCGTTCGACGTGCTGCGCCACCCGGCGGTGGCGAGCAAGCGCTTCCTGGTCACGATCGGCGACCGCAGCGTCGGCGGCCTGAGTCATCGCGACCAGATGGTCGGCCCGTGGCAGGTGCCGGTCGCCGATTGCGCGGTCACGTCGGCCGACTACGCGGGGTTTGCCGGCGAAGCGTTCGCCGTCGGCGAGCGCACGCCGCTCGCCGCGCTCGACGCTCCGGCGTCGGGCCGCATCGCGCTCGGCGAAGCGATCACGAACCTGCTGGCAGCGCCGATCGCGCTGGGCGAAGTCAGGCTCTCGTGCAACTGGATGGCCGCGTGCGGCGAGCCGGGCGAAGACGCCGCGCTCTACGACACGGTGCGCGCGGTCGCGCTCGAGCTGTGTCCCGCGCTCGGCGTCTCGGTGCCGGTCGGCAAGGACTCGTTGTCGATGCGCACGCGTTGGAACGAGAACGGTGTCGCGCAGCAGGTCACGGCGCCGGTATCGCTGATCGTCTCGGCGTTCGCGACGCTTTCCGACGTGCGGGGCACGCTGACTCCGCAGTTGCGCGCCGACTGCGGCGGCACGACGCTGCTGCTGGTCGACCTGGGCCGGGGCAGGAACCGGATGGGGCTGTCGATCCTCGCGCAGACGCTCGCGCAGACGGGCGACGAGGTACCCGACCTGGATGAGCCGGCGTTGCTCGCAGCGCTCGTCGCCGCGGTCAATCGCCTGCGCGCCGAAGGCAAGCTGCTTGCCTACCACGACCGCAGCGACGGCGGCTTGTGGGCCGGCGTGTGCGAGATGGCGTTCGCGGGCCACGTCGGCGTCTCGCTCAACGTCGACATGCTCGTCACCGAAGGCGACGGCGTCGAGGACAGCCGCGCCGAGTACGGCGACTCGAAGAACTGGGCGGCGCAGGTGGGCGAACGGCGCAACGAGCTGACCCTGCGTGCGCTGTTCAGCGAGGAGCTGGGCGTCGTGCTGCAGGTGCGAAGCGCCGACCGCGACGCGGTGCTGCGGACCTTGCGCGAACACGGCCTGTCACAGCACAGCCACGCGATCGGCAAGCCGAACGATCGCGGCATGGTCGAAGTCTGGCGCGACACGAAGCTCGTGTTCTCGGCGCCGCTCGACAAACTGCACAAGACCTGGGACGACGTGAGCTGGCGCATCGCCCGCCTGCGCGACAACCCCGCGTGCGCCGACGCGGAGCATGAAGCCGCCGGAAAGTCGGACGACCCGGGGCTGCACGTGTGGATCACCAGCGGCGGGCAAGCTCCCGTACTCAACCTCACCCAACCCAGGCTCGCCATCCTGCGCGAGCAAGGCGTCAACAGCCACGTCGAGATGAGCTTCGCGATGGCGCGCGCCGGCTTCGACACCTACGACGTGCACATGAGCGACCTGCAGGCTGGCCGGGCGCGCCTCGACATGTTCCAGGGCTTCGTCGCGTGCGGCGGCTTCAGCTACGGCGATGTGCTCGGCGCGGGCGAAGGCTGGGCGCGTTCGATCCTGTTCAACCCGAAGCTCGCCGAGCAGTTCGCCCGGTTCTTCAATCGCGATGCGACGTTCGCGCTCGGCGTCTGCAACGGCTGCCAGATGATGGCCGCGCTCGGCGCGATCATCCCGGGCAGCCAGGCGTGGCCGAACTTCACGCGCAACCGAAGCGAGCAGTTCGAGGCGCGCGTGTCGATGGTCGAGGTGCTCGACTCGCCGTCGTTGTTCTTCGCCGGCATGGCGGGCTGGCGCCTGCCGATCGCCGTCGCGCACGGCGAAGGCTACGCCGACTTTTCCCGGCGCGGCGATCCGCACGCCGTCGTGCGCGCGATGCGCTTCGTCGACAACCACGGCCGGCCGACCGAAGCGTATCCGTTCAATCCGGGCGGCAGCCCGGGCGGGCTGACCGCGGTGACGACTCCCGACGGGCGCTTCACCGCGCTGATGCCGCACCCCGAGCGCGTGTTCCGCAACCTCCAGTTGAGCTGGACCGACGGCGACCCGAACCACCCGAGCCCGTGGATGCGCATGTTCGAGAACGCGCGCAGGTGGGTCGGGTGATGCGTCGGCCGTCTCGTGACCGCAGTCGAGCGCCCGAACCGATCGAGCCCGCGGGGCGATTCGTCCGGCTCGCCCGGGGACGGGGATTCAGGAGAGATTCGAATTTCGATCACGCGCCGTGGCGCACACCGGCAGCGCGAACTCGAAGCACGTACCTTGCCCCGGTTCGCTCCGCACCGCGATCTCGCTGCCGTGCAACTCGAGGATGCGCTTGGTGATCGCGAGCCCGAGGCCGGCGCCGCTGCCGCTTTTCTCGGCGCGGTGGTAGCGCTCGAAGATCGCGGGCAGCTCGGCCTGCGGGATGCCGTTCCCGGTGTCGGCGACGCGCACCGCGACGCGCTCGCCGTCGGGCCGCATCTCGATCGCGACCCGGCGTCCGCGCGGCACGTACTTGAGCGCGTTGTCGAGCAGGTTCTCGAACACGCGCTCGATCATCGCGACGTCGGCGTGCACCATCGGCAGCGCCTGGGGTGCGACGACCTCGAGCGACAGCCGCTTCTTCGACGCGTCGAGCCCGAGCTTCTGCATCACGTCGTGCGCCAGCTCCTTCAGCTGCAGCGGCTCGCGGTTCAGCTCGATGCCCTTGAAGTCGAGCTTCGCCAGTTCGAACAGCTGGTCGACGATCCGCGTCAGGTGCACGCTCTGGCGCATCGCGATCTCGAGGTACTCGCGGCGCTGCGCCTCGCCGAGGCGGGCGTCGTCGACGCATAGCGTCTCGAGAAAGCCGCGCAGCGACGCGAGCGGCGTGCGCAGGTCGTGCGAGACGTTGACGATCATGTCGCGGCGCAGGTACGTGTTCTCGGCTTCCAGGTCGCGGCTCAGCTCCTCGACCCTGGCCAGCGCGGCGCCGAGCGCCTCCTGCGCCTCTCTGCGCTCGCGGATCTCTTCCTTCAGCCCGTCGTAGAGCTTGGCGTTGACGAGCGAGATCGCCGCCTCGGTGGCGAGGATCTGCAGGATGCGCAGCCGCTCGGCGGTGAAGGCGCCGGCGACGATGGTGTTCTCCAAGTAGAGCACCGCGACCAGCTTGCCTTGCATCAGCACCGGCAGGCACATCACCGAGCACGGCGGCTCGGCGCACAGCGCGGCCTCGCCGGCGTAGCGCTCGTCGCTCTTCGCATCGACGAGCACGACGCTTTCCAAGGTGCGCCGGACGTAGTGGACGACGCCCGTGAGCACGCTGCCGAACGCGGCGAGCGGCTCGCCCGCGCCGACGTTGACGCGCACCGCATCCAGCGAGCCCTGGGCGTGCACGCGCGGCTCGCCCGCGTGCTCGATCAAGAGGCTGCCGCGCTCGGCGCCCGCGTTCTCGATCGCGATGCGCATCAGCTTGCCGAGCACCTGCTCCAGTTCGATCTCGTCGGCGATCGCCTTCGCGGCCTTCACCACCGAGAGCAGGTCGAGCGACTCGGTGTCGGCGGCGCGCACCGGCGCGGGTTCGGCGTCGGCGTGCGGTGCCGCGCTCGCCCGCGCGCCGTCCGGCGCTGCGAGCAACGCCGGCCAGGCACGATCGAGCTGCGCGACCTTCGCCGTGGCCCCCCAGGCCGCCCAGCAGCGCCGGGCCTCGACCATGAACAGCGCCGCCACGCGCGGCAGCCCTTGTGCGACGCGAAAGCGCGCGGCCAGTTCGTTGGCAAGCGCGCGGTCGAGCAGCGCGCCCGTCTCGCCCGCCGCCTGCAGCGCCTGGTCGTAGAGCGCCGACGCCGTGTCCGGGTGGCCCTCGACCCGTTCCATCTCGGCCGAGATCAGGAGCCACCGGCAGCGGTAGTTGTGCGGCGAGTTCTCGGCGAGCTGCGCGAAGCCGCGCTCGATCGCCCGCAGCTCGTCGGACCGCGCGCGCCGTTCGTCGGGCGATGCCGCCGCGTACGTCTTCGCGAGCGCGAGCGCCATCCAGAAATCGCTCTCGGGCGGCCACACCGTGCCGGCGAGCTGGTGCGCGTTCGCCTTCGCGACCGGCGCTGCGAGGTCCGCCGCCGCATCGTCCTCGTGCAGGCAGCACAGGTTGAGGCGCGCCACCGCGTGGAAGCAGGTGAAGAACGGGTTGCCGCGATAGCGCTCCAGGTACGCCTCTTCGTCGAACCCCGCGTCGCCGAGCGAGAGCGGCGCGTCGGTTGCGCCCTGCAGCGCGCGCGCCCAGTTGACGATGAGCTGCATCGAGTCGGCGAAGCCGGCGTTCTTGAGCCGCCGCACGAGCGCGACCCTCGGCGCGTACTCGGCGACGAACGCGCCGAGGTCCTGCGTCGCCACGATCGCCGACCACGTCTCGGTGCTCACGCCGTACGCCGCGTACAGGAAGTCGCCGCTCTCGAGTCCGCTGCGGCACGCTTCGCGCGCGTACGGGAGGCACGTGGCGAGCGGCTTGCGGAAAAAGTTGACGTGCGCGTGGAACTGCTGCTGGATCTTCGCGCGGCGCCGCGTGTCGCCGAAGCGGCTGTTGACGGCGAGGGCGAGCAGCCCGAACTCGTAGGCCGACGCGTGGTCGCCGCGCACCGCGCCGACGGTGATCGCGTGCGTGACGTAGCCGTAAGCCGATTCCTCGACGTTGCCGTGCTCGAGCGACAGGCGCACCATCGTCGCCGAGATCAGCCGCGCCAGGGTCGGATCGCCGAGGATGAACGTGACCGACCAGATGTCGGTCATGATGTCCATCACCATCCGCGTCTCGGGGCTGGCCATGCGCGGCAGGTCGACGAGCGACGCGATCGGGCGCCCGGCCTGCAGCGCCTCGATCGAGGCGATCTCGCGCTCGAGCGCGGCCTCCTTGTCCGCGGCGGCGTACGGGAAGTAGACGCCGAACAGCCCGAGCGCGGCGCGCGCGTACGCGAGCGCATCGGCGTAGCGCGCCATGTTCTCGCATTGCACGCCGCGCAGCCTGAACATGCGCGCGCGATCCATGTCGGTCGCCGCGCGCGAAGTCAACCGCTCGAACACCTGCTCGGCGGCGCCGAACTCGCCGCACAGGTAGTGCGCCTCGGCCAGGTCGAGGTGCAGGTCGAAGGCGAGCGGGTAGTGCGAGTCCCAGTGCGCAGCGCTCAGGCAGGCGAGCCCGTGCCCGAGGTAGTGGCGCGCCGCGTCGTGCGCGGCAGAGTCGCGCGCCTTGCGGCCGGCGCACAGGTTCAACCTCGCGATCGCGATGCGTTCCTCGGCGTCTTCGACCAGACCCGAGCCGAGGTTCAGGTGGTGGACGATCTCGAACGGGTCGTCCTCGGCGCCGGCCAGCGTCGCCAGCGACAGGAAGCGCCGGCCCACCGCCAGGTGCACCGCCTTGCGCCGGTCTTCGGAAAGCCGACCGTACGCCGACTGCTGCACGCGATCGTGCAGGAACGCGTAGGCCGGCGCGGGCTGCCCCGGCGCAGCGGCGAGCGCGACGATCAGTCCTTCATCGACGGCCTCGTTCAATGCGGCGGCCAGCGGCTCGCCCGATTCCTCGCCCACCAGCGCGAGCGTCTGCTCGTCGAAGCGCGCCCCGATGCACGCGGCCAGGGTCAACAGGCGTCGTGTGCGCGGCGGCAGACGTTCGATCTTGCGCGTCATCAGGTCGATCACGTTCTCGCTGTACGGTGCCGCGGCGATGTCCGACAGGCGCCAGTCCCAGCGCGCGTGTTCGCGATCGAAGCTGATGTAGCCGTCCTCGTGCAGCGCCTGCAGGTACTGGGTGGCGACGAACGGATTGCCGCCGGTCTTCCTGTGCAGCTGCAAAGCGAGCGGCTCGACGCCCGCCCGATCGGCGACGAGAGTGTCCGAGAGCAGCTGCTGGAAGTCGGGCACGCCGAGCGGGCGCAAGGTCACGCGCTGCAGTTGCACGCCGGCCTGCTCGAGCGCGGTGAAGGTCGCTCCGAGGCGGTGCTCGGCGAGCGTCTCGTCGTTGCGGTGCGCGCCGATCACGAGCAGGCCCGCGATGTGCTCGCCGCCGAGCAACGGCGCGAGCAGGCCGAGCGTCGCCGGGTCGGCCCACTGCAGGTCGTCGAGGAACATCACCAGCGGATGCGCGGGCCGCGCCAGCGCGGCGACGAAGTTGCGGAACACGAGCTGAAAGCGGTTCAGCGACTCGGTCGGCCCGAGCGCGACCGGCGCGGGCTGCTTGCCGATCACGAACTCGAGCTCGGGGATCACCTCGCACAGGACGCCGCCGTTGGCGCCGAGCGCGGCCTCGAGCGCGGCGCGCAGCTCCGCGAGCCGCGCCTCGCTTTCGGTGAGCAGTTGGCGCACCAGCGCGCCGAGCGCCCGGATCAGCGCGACGAACGGCGTGCTGCGCACGAGCTGGTCGAATTTGCCCGAGACGAAGTAACCGCGGCGCCGCACGATCGGACCGAACAGCTCGCGGATCAGCGCGGTCTTGCCGATTCCCGATTCGCCGCTCACGAGCAGCAGCGTGGCCGGCGCGTCCGGCTCGCGCCACGCGCGCTCGAATGCCGTCGCGAGCGCGCGGATGTCGGCCTCGCGTCCGTAGAGCCGTTGCGAGACGCGGAACTGGTCGTGCACGTCGCGCAGCGCGATCGCAAAGCGCTCGATCGCGCCGCGCGCGGCGAGCTCGCGCGCGCAGTGCTCCAGGTCGTGCAGCACGCCGCGCGCGCCGCGGTAGCGCTCGTCGGGCGACTTCGCGAGCAGCTTCATCACGATCTCGGACACGACGACCGGGATGCTCGGGTCGAGCTGCGACGGCGGTGGAGCCGTCCGCGCCAGATGCAGGTGCATCAGCTCGAGCGGATCGTCGGAGGCGAACGGCGGCGCGCCGGTCAGCAGCTCGTAGAGGATGATGCCGAACGCGTACAGGTCGCCGCGATGGTCGGCGCGCTGCGTGATGCGGCCGGTCTGTTCGGGTGCCGCGTAGGTCAGGTCGCGCGGCGGGGTGCCGCCGTGCCGGCGCTGCGGCTGCACGCCGTTCGCTTCGCTCGGGTCGAGCAGCCGCGCGCACGGCTCGTCGGCACGGTAGGCGATCGCCGCCGGGCACAGCGCGCCGTGCGTCCTTCGCTTGCCGTGCAGCTCGGCGAGCAGTGCGGCGACCTGCACGCCGACCGAGAGGCACTGCGCGAGGTCGAGCCGGCCTGCTTCGAGCCACTGCGCGAGCGGCTTGGCGCCTGCCTCGGCGAGCGCATGGCCTGCCGCCGCGCCGATCGGCACCGGCGCGAGAGCGGCCTTCATGACCCGGCGCCGCGCGGGTCGCGGCAGCGATAGCCGACGCCCCACACGGTCTGGATGTATTCGGGCTGGTTCGGGTCGCGCTCGATCTTCGCGCGCAGCCGGTTGATGTGCGAGTTGACGGTGTGCTCGTAGCCGCTGTGGCTGTAGCCCCAGACCTGGTCGAGCAGCTGCGCGCGCGACATCACGCGGCCGGGGCTCTTCGCGAAGTGCGCGAGCAGGTCGAACTCCTTGGCCGTCAACTCGACCTTGCGGCCGGCGATCGCGACCTCGCGCCGCTCGATGTCGATCGAGAGCGGGCCCAGCTCGATCCTGTGCGGCGCGTCGGCCGGCTCGCTCTTGTGCTGCTTGGCGACGCGCCGGAACAGCGCCTTCACGCGCGCCTGGAACTCGAGCACCGAGAACGGCTTGGTCAGATAGTCGTCGGCGCCGAGTTCGAGGCCGAGCACGCGGTCGAGCTCGGACGACTTGGCGGTCAGCATCAGGATCGGCACCTGCTTCTCGCGCGCGCGCAGGCGGCGGCAGATCTCGAGGCCGTCGATGCCGGGCAGCATCAGGTCGAGCACGATCAGGTCGAACGGCGACGATTCGGCTTCCGCCAGGCCGGAGTGGCCGTCGAGCGCGCGGCGGACGTGGCAGTCGAGCGCGGCCAGGTGCATCTCGAGGAGGCGTCCGATCTCCTCGTTGTCCTCGATCACGAGCACGCGGCGCTTGTGCATGCGGCCCTCCGGGTTTGAGCGAAGGATAGCGAACGCGTCGCGCGCGGCAAGCGCCGTGATGAAAAAGTGAATCTTCCTTGAATGCGCCGTGAATCCCGGGCGCCAAAGTAGGCGGGAGGAGAGGCCGGAAAAGCCGATCCGCCTTCCGCAACTTTCGAGAGGACACCAGCTTCATGAACACCATCCAATGCCTCCCCGTGCAATCGACCTGGCGCCGCCTCGCGCTCGCCGCTGCGATCGCGCTCTCGCTCGGTGCGTCCGCGACGCAGGTGCGCGCCGCCGAGTGCCCGGCCGACAAGAAGGTCGCCGACGGCCAGGGCCAGAAGCAGGGCCCGTCGACGCCGAAGGACGTGACCGACGTGGTGCTTGCCTCGACCGACCTGGCCAAGGAGCCGGTGGCGCTGCAGAACCGCCTGTTCCGCATCCGCCGGCTCGACATCAAGCCGGGCGGCATCGTGCCCTGGCACAGCCACAACGAACGGCCGGCGATGATCTACGTCGTCTCGGGCGAGGTGATCGAGTATGCGAGCAACTGCGCGGTGCCGCTCACGCACCGCGCGGGCGACGTGGCGCCGGAGAGGAACGGCACCTCGCATTGGTGGCAGAACACGAGCGCCGCGCCCGCGGTGCTGATCGCCGTCGATCTGTTTCCGACGCAGATGAAGATGGACAAGCACGACATGTGACATCGAGGAGGGCCCCGGTGGCGGGCCCTGCGCGCAACAGGAGACAGACATGTTCACTCGCATCATTTCCGGCGCCTGCCTGGGCTTGGCGCTTGCCGTGCCGTCGCTCGCGCTGGCCGAGGCGCGCGACGACGGCCTCGTCAAGGTGAAGAGCAGCTATCCGTTCGACGAAACGGTGGCGCGCCTGCGCAAGGACGTGGTCTCGAAAGGCATCATGTTCTTCGAGGCCGTCGATCAATCGAAGCTCGCGGCCGACGCCGGGATCAAGCTGCGCCCGTCGACCCTGCTCGTGTTCGGCAACCCGCCGCTCGGCGCGCAGTTCCTGACCTCGAACCCGTACTCCGGGCTCGACTGGCCGGTGCGACTGCTGGTGCTGCAGGACGAAGCCGGCGCGGTCTGGGCCGCGTACACCGACTTCGCGTGGATCGCCAGGCGCCACGGCATCACCAACCGCTCGGAGCAGTTCAAGACGGCGAGCGGGGTGGTCGATTCGATCACGTCGAGCATCAGCGCAAAATAGGCACCATGTCCCGAACCGCATGAACTACGACGCGCTCGTCATCGGCAGCGGCCAGGCTGGACCGTCCCTCGCGGTGCGGCTCGCCGAGGCCGGCATGAGAACCGCGCTCATCGAGCGCGAACACATCGGCGGCACCTGCATCAACGACGGCTGCATGCCGACCAAGACGATGGTCGCGAGCGCTCGCGTCGCGCACCTGGCGCGCCGCGGCGCCGACTACGGCGTGAGGATCGCCGCGCCGGTCGAGGTCGACATGCGCGCGGTCAAGGCGCGCAAGGACGCGATCGTCAACCAGTCGGTCGAGAACCTGACGCGGTGGCTGCAAGGGATCGACCGGCTCGACGTGATCAAGGGCGAGGCGCGCTTCGTGTCTCCGCACGCGTTGCGCATCGGCGACCGGATGCTCGAAGCGCCGAAGATCTTCATCAACGTCGGCGGCCGCCCGGTGGTTCCCGACTGGCCCGGGCTCGACACCGTCCCGCACCTGACCAACACGTCGATCATGGACCTCGACGTGCTGCCCCAACACCTGATCGTCGTCGGCGGGAGCTACATCGGGCTCGAGTTCGCGCAGATGTTCCGCCGTTTCGGTTCGGAGGTGACGGTGCTCGAGGTCGCCGACAGCGTGATCGCGCGCGAGGACGCCGACGTGTCGGCCGAGGTGCGCGCGATCCTCGAACGCGAGGGCGTGCGCTTCCATCTCGGCGTGCGCGACGCACAGGTGGCGCGCGCGGGCTGCGGCATGGTCGTCTCGATGCACGCGAAGGGGGTGCCGCACCGGGTCGAAGGCAGCCATCTGCTGTTCGCGGTCGGCCGCAGGCCGAACACCGACGACCTCGGCCTCCATCTGGCCGCGGTCGCAACCGACGCGCGCGGCTATATCAGCGTCGACGACGAACTGCGCACCGGCGTGCCCGGCGTGTGGGCGCTCGGCGACGTGAACGGCCGCGGCGCGTTCACCCACACGTCGTACAACGACTACGAGATCGTCGCGGCGAACCTGCTCGACGGCGGTTCGCGCAAGGCGAGCGACCGCATCCCGGCGTATGCGCTGTTCACCGACCCGCCGCTCGGCCGCGTCGGGATGACCGAGGCCGAGGCGAGGAAGAGCGGCCGGCGCGTGCTCGCCGGCACGATGCCGATGAGCCGCGTCGGCCGCGCCAGGGAACGCGGCGAGACGCAAGGCTTCATGAAGGTGCTCGTCGATGCCGACACCGAGCGCATCCTCGGCGCCGCGCTGCTGTGCATCGAAGGCGACGAGATCGTGCACGCGCTGCTCGACGCGATGGCGGCCGGCGTGCCGTACACCGCGATCCAGCGCGCCGTGCACATCCATCCGACGGTAAGCGAGCTGATCCCGACCCTGCTCGGCAAGCTCGAGCCGCTCGCTTGAACGACGCGCTCGGCGGCGGTGGCACACTCGGTGCCGCCAGCGCAGGAGCAGACGATGCACGGATTTCGCCTCGCCGCCGAGGACGAGTACACGCACGCGCCGAGCGCCGACGCGAACTTCAACGAGAGCGTGTACGTCAACGCGTTCGATGCGCAGGGGCGCTACGGCGGATGGATGCGGCTCGGCAATCGCGCCAACGAGGGCCACGCCGAGCTGTCGGTCGCGCTCTACCTGCCGGGGGGCAGGGTCGCGTGCCAGTTCCTGCGCCCGCCGATCGCCGGCAACGCAACGCATGACGCCGGCGGCTTGCGATACAGCGTGATCGAACCGCTGAAGCGGGTCCGCATGACCTACCGCGGGCCGCTGATGCTGCTCGACGATCCGCGTGCGATGCACGAGCCGCGCGCGGCGCTCGCGAACGCGCCGCGCCGCGACGGCGAAGTCGAGTTCGAGCTCTGCGGCAATTCGCCGCTGCACGGCGGCCTGCCGGCGAGCGCGGCGCAGCAGACGATGTACGGCCGCGATTTCTCGCTGGGTCACTTCAACCAGCACTGCGACGTGCGCGGGCGGATCGCGCTCGGCGACGAGGTGTTCCGGCTCGACGGCCACGGCTGGCGCGATCACTCGTGGGGTCCGCGCCATTGGACCAACATCCACTGCTATCGGCTCTTCGTCGCGAACTTCGGGCCGGCGCACGGCTTCATGCTGCTGAAGATCACCGGTCGCGATCGTGTCACGCGCCGTTGCGGCGTGCTGCTGGTGGACGGCGGCTACGAAGAGATCGAAGACCTCGACGTGTGGACCGAGTGGTCGTCCGACAAGACGCCGGCCGGCGTCCTGCTCGGCATCCGCACCGCACGCGGCGCGATCCGTGCGAGAGGCGAGGTCGTGACCATGCTGCCGCTGCGCCATCGCCGACGGGAAGGCACCGAGCGGCTCGAATCGCGCATCGCCGAGGGCTTCACGCGTTGGCAGTGGGACGGACGCGACGGCTGGGGGATGACCGAGTACATCGAGCGCGTGCAGGAAGGCACGCCGGTCGGTTATCCGCTTTGAACGGCATGCCCGCGCCGGCTGAGACGCTGCGCCGCCTCGAAGCGGCGTTGCAGAGGCGCTTCGGCAGCGGCGCACGCCTGGACGACGTCGCGCTCGCGACGTTGGGCGGCTCGAACCGAACCCTTCTGTTCGACCTGGTCGAGGGCGGTGCGCGGCGCCGGCTCGTCTTTCGGCAGGAAACGTACCGCATCGAGCATTCGCCGTTCATCGCGCCCGGCGCGCAGTTCAGGCTGCTCGGTCTTGCGCGCGCGCACGGCGTGCCGGTGCCGGCGCCGCTGTTCGAGACCGTGCCCGACGACGGGCTCGAGCGCGGCTACGTGATGGAGTGCGTCGCCGGCGAGACGCTGCCGCGCCGGCTCTTGAACGACCCGGCGTTCGCCGCGGCACGCGGCCGCTTCGCCGACGAGGCAGGCGCGATCGTCGGCCGCCTGCACACGATCGCTGCGGGCGACGCGGCGTTCCTCGCCGGCACGCCGGACAGTATCGATCCGCTCGCGGCTCAGCTCGAGCGCTTCGACTTCTACGGCGAGGCGCACCCGGCGCTGGAGGTCGCGGTGCGCTGGCTGGTGCGCAATCGACGCCCGCCATCGCGGTGCTGCCTCCTGCACGGCGACATCAGGACCGGCAACCTGATCATGGGGCCGGAGGGCATCCGCGCGCTGCTCGATTGGGAGTGCGCGCACCTCGGCGACCCGATGGAGGAGCTGGGCTGGCTGTGCCTGCGCTCGTGGCGTTTCGGCAGCGTCGATGCACCGGTCGGCGGCTTCTGCGCGCGCGAGCCGTTCTACCGCGCGTACAGCCGGGCGAGCGGGATCGACGTCGACCCGGACGCGGTGCGCTGGTGGGAGGTGTTCGGCTTCGTGCGCTGGATCGTGCTCAACGTGATGCAGGCGCACGGACACTGGAGCGGCGCGCGCCGTTCGCCGGCGTACGCCGCGTGCGGCCGCAACACCTGCCTGGTCGAGTACGACCTGTTGATGACCCTGGCCGGGCACTATGCGTAGAGTGCGCGGGATGGACCAGGACCAGCCGTCGTTGATCGAGATCCTGCGCGTGGTGCGCGAGTTCATCGACGACTCCAAGGACGCGCTCCCGGAAAAGGACCGCTACCACGCGCTGTGCTGCAGCTACCTGCTCGCGCTCGCCGAACGCGAGGTCGCGGCGGGCGCTCTACCTGGCGCACGCGCGAGCGAAGCGGCGACGACCGACGCGCGGCGCGAACTCGCCGTGCGCGTGCGCGCCGGCGAGTGCGACGCCGACTGGGACCGCACCTTCGAGCGCGTGCTGCACGACGTGATCGAGAAGGTGCGCATCTCGAAGCCGGAGCATCTCGATGCGATGCACCGGAGGGGGCGATGACGCGCGCCGCGCATCGCCGAGGGCGTCACACCACGCCCGCGGCGAGCGCCGGTGCGCGCACGCCTTCGCCGACCGCGGATCGGCGCCGCAGGGCCGGCTTATACTGCAAGTAGGAAAACATCCGATCCAGTCTTACCATGCGTCTGACCAGCAAGGGCCAGGTCACCATCCCGAGGGCCATGCGCGAGCGCTACGGGCTGTATCCCGCGACCGAAGTCAGCTTCGAGCCCCGTGCAGACGGTGTCTTGATCCGCGTCGCCGGCAGGGAGCGCGTGCAGCGCGTCCAGCGCGCAATCGCCAGGAGCCGGGGCAGCGCGCGCGCAGGCCTGAGCACGGCACGGATCATGCACCTCACCCGCGGGGAGGATTGATGGTGCTGGTGGACGCGAACGTGCTGATCGACGTTTTCACCGACGATCCGGATTGGCAGTCGTGGTCCGCAGCACAGCTCGCCGCAGCCGCGGAGCGCGAAGACCTTGCCATCAATCCGATTGTCTTTGCGGAACTTGCTGCCGGGTTCGAACGCGAGACGCAGCTGCGGCGCGCTCTCGAGCCCTGGCCGCTGACCAGGCTTGCGTTGCCGTACGAGGCGGCGTTCAAGGCCGGCCAGGCCTTCTTGCGCTACCGGCGCGAAGGCGGTGCACGCCGCTCGCCGTTGCCGGATTTCTACATCGGTGCGCACGCCGAGGTTGCGCGCCTGACCCTGCTGACCCGCGACGCCGAACGCTATAGGCGCTACTTTCCCAAGGTGAAGCTGCTGGCTCCCAGCGCCTAGAGTCGCGGCGTCAGAGCGCTGCTGCGCCCCGCTGCGCGCGTTGCCAGCCGCCCGGCGTGACCGAAGCGGTGTACGAACACCCGCGTCATGTGGCTCTGGTCCGCGAAGCCGGCGCAGGCGGCGGCCGTGGCGAGCGACGAGCCGTCGCGGATCGGCGCGCGCGCCCGCTCGGCGCGCTGCGCCATCGACCGCGCATGCGGCCAGTCGATCGCGCACCTGCTCGTGACGCAGTGCCGGCATGCCAGGCGGACGACCGGCCGTGACGGAAACGTGAGCCTTCCTTGATCGAGGCGTGAAGCGCGTCGCCGAAAGTTCCTCTCGGGCGCGATCGCCGTTCAACGCCGATGCGCCGGACCTTCGAGCCACCAACCTCAATCGCGGAGCTATCGAATGAACGTTTCCAACACGCTGATCCACGGCGCCATCGCCAGCCTCGTCGCACTCGGGCTCGGCTCGGGCCAGGCCGTCGCGCAGGACAAGCCGAAAGGCGCGAGCGAGAAGTGCGCCGGCATCGTCAAGGGCGGCAACAACGACTGCGGCACCAGCATGGGCGCCTGCGCCGGCACGGTGAAGACCGACGCGCACCCCGAGGCGTGGATCTACGTGCCGAAGGGGACGTGCGAAAAGATCGTCGGCGGAACGATCACCAACCGCGCCGACAACGTGCCGGGCGGCGCGCACGGCCCGCAGGCTGCGGTGAAGAAGAGCTGAGCGCCATGCAAGCCGCCAGCAACGCGCGCAGCATGGCCGCGCCGCACGCCGCGAGCAGCCTCAGGGCGCTCGCGTTCGCCGACGCGGCGGTGCGCGGGCTCAACGCGCTCGCCCCGCTCGTCGATTTCGCGATCCGCTGGATCGTCGCGAGCGTGTTCTTCACGTCGGGCCTGACCAAGATCGCGAGCTGGGACACGACGCTCGCGCTGTTCGAGAACGAGTACGCGGTGCAGCTGCTGTCGCCGGAGCTGGCCGCGCTGCTCGGAACCGGCGTCGAGCTGGTGTTTCCGGTGCTGCTCGTGCTCGGGCTCGGCACGCGGCTCTCGGCGTTCGTGCTGTTCGTGTTCAACGTGGTCGCGGTGATCTCGTACCCGGACCTCGGTGCAGTCGGCATGAAGGACCACATGACGTGGGGGTTGCTGCTGTTGATCAGCATGCTGCACGGCCCCGGCACGCTGTCGATCGACCACCTGATCCGCCGCCGCTTGCTCGGTGCGGCGCGCCAGGAGTGACGATGTCTGCCGAGCACAACATCGTCGTCGTCGGCGGCGGCTTCGCCGGCACCACCCTCGCGCGCGCGATCGAGAAGCGGTTGCCCGACGGGTATCGGGTGGTGCTCGTGAGCGAGGAGAGCTACACGACGTTCAACCCGATGCTGGCCGAAGTCGTCGGCGCAGCGGTGTTTCCCGAGCAGGTCGTGGCGCCGATCCGGCAGATGCTGAAGCAGAGCCGGTTCGTGATGGGCCGCGCGACCGCGGTCGACCTCGAGAACAAGCAGGTGCGTGCCGCGACCTTGGCCGGCATGCGCGACATCGGCTACGAGCACCTCGTGTTCGCGTTCGGCACGCGCGCCAACCTGGATCTGGTGCCGGGCATGGCCGAGCACGCGCTGCCGCTCAAGCTCGTCGGCGACGCGATGCACATCCGCAACCGCGTGCTGCAGCGCGTGGCGCGCATCGAACTCGAAACCGACCCGGTCGAGCGCCAGCGCCTCGGGCACTTCATCGTGATCGGCGGCGGCTTCTCGGGCGTCGAGGTCGCGGGCGCGATCGCCGACTTCCTCGAAGGTGCTCTGGCGTACTACCCGCGCGTCGGCGTGCAGGACCTCAAGGTCACGGTGCTCGAAGGAGCCGACCGGCTGCTGCTCGAGCTGCCCGAATCGCTCGGCCGCGCGGCCGAGCGCTCGATGCAGGCGCGTCGCGTCGCGGTCCGCCTCGGCGCGCGCGCGGCGCGCATCGACGCGGGCGGCGTGAGCCTGGCGAGCGGCGAGTTCATTGCGGGCGCGACGGTCATCTGCACGATCGGCACGCGGCCGAATCCGCTCGCCGAGCAGCTCGGCGTCGCGCTCGTGCGCGGCCGCATCCGCACCGCGCCCGACATGTCGGTGCCCGAAGCGCCTCGTGTCTGGGCGATCGGCGACTGCGCGCTGATCGCGAACGGCAAGAGCGGCGCGTTCGCGCCGCCGACCGCGCAGTTCGCGGTCGCCGAGGCCGAAGCGCTCGCGATCAACATCGTCGCGGCGATCGCGGGTCGAGCCACCCGACCCTTCGCCTACGAGAGCAAGGGGATGATGGCGACCACCGGCCACATGAAGGGCGTCGCGCAGATCGGCGGCGTGCGCCTGTCGGGTCTCGCCGCGTGGCTGCTGTGGCGCGGCTACTACCTGCTCCTGCTGCCGACGCTCGGCCGCAAGGTCCGCATCTGGGTCGAGTGGACGTGGAGCATGTTCTTCCCTGCCGACATCACGCACCTGCGCTTCACGCGCACCCGAGATGTCGACGCGCCCAGCGCGGCGAAGGCGGCTTGAGATGAAGCGGCTGACGACGGGCAACGGCGCGGCTTCCCGTCCCGACCCCAACCTCCCCAACCCCAAACCAGCGGGGGAGGGAGTCGATGCGCGGCGCTTGTCGGGCCGATCGGCGATCGTGACCGGCGCGACGAGCGGCATCGGTCTGGGGCTGGCGCGCGCATTCGCCGCAGAGGGCGCCGACGTGCTGCTGCAAGGGCCGGCGTGCGGCGCCATCGATCGCGTCTGCGCCGAGTTGCGCGCGCTGCACGGGGTGCGCGTCGTGCACGCTCCGATCGACCTCCGCAGCCCGGAGCGCATCCACGCGCTCGCCGAACTCGCACGCGAGCGCTTCGGCAAGATCGACATCGTCGTCAACAACGCCGGCGTCGGCCGGCTCGCGACCGCACACGATCCGCGCGACGGCGCGGTCGCGATCGAGGTGCTCGCCGCGGCGTTCCACCTGATCCGCGCCGTCGTCCCCGAGATGAAGCTGCGCCGCTGGGGCCGCATCATCAACGTCGCGGCGGCGCAATGCTTCGACGCGTCGCCGTGCCGCGCCGCGTACCTGGCGGCGCGCCACGGAATGATCGGCTTGTCGCGCGCGGTCGAGCTCGACGGGGCCGCCTTCGGCGTCACCGCGCGCACGCTCTGCTTCGACGACGAGCTGGCCCCGCCCGCGGACGAGCTGTTCGCGCTCGCCGTCCACCTCGCCGCCGGCGACGCGGCCCACCACTTGACCCACCACTGATATGAGAGGACCTCCATGCTCGAAAGATTGCTCAACCGCCGCTCCGCCATCGTCACCGGCTCGACCAGCGGCATCGGGCTCGGCATCGCGCGCGCGTTCGCCGAGCAGGGCGCCGACGTGATGCTGAACGGCTTCGGCAACGCCCTGGAGATCGAATCCGTCCGCGCCGCGTTGCAGCGCGAGTGGGACGTCAAGGTGCGCTATTCGTCCGCCGACATGAGCCAGCCGGCGCAGATCCGCGAGATGGCGCAACAGGCGCGCGCCGAGTTCGGCAAGGTCGACATCGTCGTCAACAACGCCGGCATCCAGCGCGTCGCGCCGATCGAGGACTTCGCCGAGGCCGACTGGGACTCGGTGCTCGCGATCAACCTGTCGTCGGCGTTTCATCTGATCAAGGCGGTCGTGCCGGGGATGAAGCAGCGCGGCTGGGGCCGCATCGTCAACATCGCGTCGGCGCACGGGCTGACCGCGTCGCCGTTCAAGTCGGCGTACGTGACCGCCAAGCACGGGCTGATCGGGCTGTCGAAGACGGTCGCGATCGAGCTGGCCGAATCGGGCATCACGTCGAACACGATCTGCCCGGGCTACGTGAAGACGCCGCTCGTCGACAAGCAGATCGCCGACCAGGCCAAGGCGCACGGTATCTCGCCCGAGAACGTGGTGCGCGACGTGCTGCTCGTGCACCAGCCGCGCAAGGAGTTCGTCAAGGTCGAGGAGCTGGCCGCGCTGGCGGTGTTCCTCGCGTCGGACGCCGCCGCGTCGATGACCGGCACCGCGGTGGCGATGGACGGCGGCTGGACGCAGCACTGATCGAGAGAAGAGGAGACAGGCGATGGACATGTCGGTCGGGATGCGGCCCGAGGGTGCGCCCCTCAGGTCAACCCTTTCTGCCGGGGGAAGAGGCAGCAAGGTGAAGGCGATCAACCTGGCGCTGCAGGGCGGCGGCGCGCACGGCGCGTTCGCGTGGGGCGTGCTCGACCGGCTGATCGAAGACGGGCGCTTGTCCTTCGATGGCATCAGCGCGACGAGCGCCGGTGCGATGAACGCGACCGTGATGGCGTACGGCTGGATGCGCGGCGGACCGACGGGCGCGCGCGACGCGCTCGGCGCGTTCTGGCGCGCGATCTCCGACGCCGCGACGCGCTACAGCCCGTACAAGCAGATGCCGTGGGCGAAGGCGGCCGGCGATTTCTCGCTCGACCGCTCGCCCGCGTACTTCCTGATGGACATGGCGACGCGCATCTATTCGCCGTACCAGCTCAATCCGTGGAACTTCAATCCGCTGCGGCAGGTGCTGGAGGAGCACGTCGATTTCGAAGCGCTGCGCGCGGCGAGCCCGATCAAGCTCTTCCTGTGCGCGACCAACGTCGAGACCTGCAAGGTGCGCACCTTCACCGAGGACACGATCACGCCCGAGGCGGTGCTCGCCTCCGCGTGCCTGCCGTTCATGTTCCAGGCGGTCGAGATCGACGGCGAGTACTACTGGGACGGTGGCTACGTCGGCAACCCGGCGATCTACCCGCTGATCTACCACTGCGAGTCGCGCGACGTCCTCGTCGTGCACCTGAACCCGATCGTGCGCCGCGGCTGCCCGAAGAGCGCGGCCGAGATCCTGAACCGGCTGAACGAAGTCAGCTTCAACTCGTCCTTGATGCGCGAGATGCGCGCGATCGCGTTCGTCACCTCGCTCATCGAGCGCGGCCAGCTCGACCGCGACGAATACCGGCAGATGCACGTGCACTCGATCCGTGTCGACGGCGAGATGTGCGGGCTCGGCGTCTCGAGCAAGCTGAACGCCGACTGGGAGTTCCTGTCGCACTTGCGCGACCGCGGCCGCCACCACGCCGAGCAATGGCTGGCCGACAACTTCGGCGCCGTCGGCAAGCGCTCGAGCGTCGACATCCGCGCCGAGTTTCTGTAAGCGAGGACGACATGCTCGCGCGCATCGAACACGTGCTCGCCGACAACCACGCGTTGGTCGCCGTGCAGCTCGGGCTGGTCGATCGCTTCGGCCGTCTCGCCGAAAGGCGCTACCCGCATTGCCTGTGGATCGACTGTCCCGCTGACGCTTCGGCGCCCGCGCGCGCGGTCGAGTTCGGGCCGCAGCGCGGCGCCTTTGCGCACCGGCACGTGGCGCTGCTCGCGTCGCGCGCTGACGACCGACTCGACGCGATCGTGCGCTACGCGGTCGAGGTGCAGAAGGTCAACCACATCGTCATCTGCGGGCACTACG
>Ga0187893_10006160_pt1 | contig 20767 bp, 19 predicted proteins | sample MA1701074metaG_FD_139574 | JGI IMG/M metagenome (GOLD analysis project Ga0187893, IMG submission 139574) | White microbial mat communities from a basaltic lava cave in the Kipuka Kanohina Cave System on the Island of Hawaii, USA - MA170107-4 metaG ...
CCTGGCCGTCGACGATCATCGGGTTGACGATACGGCCGCAGTCCTCGGCGATAACGTAGCGGAGAATCGACACCTGACCCGTGGCGCGGTCAACCTCCACCATCGCCGCGTGTGCGCCATTGCTGAACGCGGCCGGCGGAGGATCGTACCTGGCGGACGCCTCGAGGCCCGGCAGCGTGCCGTCGCGCAGTCCCGCGGCGCCCGGGGTGTGTGCGGCCCTGGCGACATCGAGCCACGACACGGCGCGATCCGGTGTCCCCCGCACGAAAAAACGTCCGTCGGCCGCCGCCACGTCCTGCGGCGATGCCTCCAACAAGTGCGCGGCAATAGCCGTGGCCCGCTTTCGGACCTCGGTCGCTGCGCGAACCACCGCACCGCCTCCCGCGACGATCGCGCGGCTGGCGAATGTCCCGCTGCCTTCGGGAACCGCGTCGGTATCGGCGGGAGCTACGAGAACCGCTGCGGGATCGAGACCCAACTCACCCGCGGCGAGCTGGGCAAATACCGTCTCGTGGCCCTGGCCTTGAGAAGGGCAGGACAGCGTGACTCGCACAGCGCCCGCTGCATCGACCGCTACGATCGCGCTGTCGTGACCGGGCACGTCACGCATCCCACGCCGCGCGAACGTGGCCGGCCCCATCCCCGTGTATTCCGTGAACGATGCCAGCCCGATTCCAACCAGCCGGTCCTGTGCCCGCAGCCGCACCTGCTCCCGGCGGGCCCCGGCGTAGTCGAACGCGTCGAGCGCAGCGGTAAGGGTGTCGGAGAAACGTCCGCTGTCGTAGACAAGCCCGGCGGGCGAGGCGTAGGGAAACTCATTCGGGCCGATGAAGTTGCGCCGTCGAATTTCGGCAGGGTCGATCCCTAAAGCGGCGGCGGCGGTATCCATCAATCGCTCCATCACGAAGGCTCCGACCGCCATCCCAACCCCACGGTAGGCGCCGATTGGTGGTTTGTTGGTGATCACCGCCGCCGTCGTGTACGCGTAGGCAGGAATGCGGTAGGGACCCGGCATGATCTGCGCCGTGCCGAGAGGTTCGAGCGCCGCGGTCAGCGGGAAGACCGAGTACGCTCCGCTGTCGGAGGTAATCTGGGCGCGGAGCGCCAGCACGGCGCCACCGCGGTCGAGCGCAATGGCGGCATGGACGATTTGCTCCCTGGCCTGCGTCATAGCCAGCAGGTTCTCCCGCCGGTCTTCGATCCACTTCACGGGCCGGCGCAAGACGCGTGCCAGGGCACAGGCGACGACATCTTCCGGATAGAGGTGCATCTTGGGCCCAAACGCCCCACCCACGTCGGGCACCGCCACGCGCACAGCCGATTCACGCAGATCGAGGCAGCGCGCTATGCCGGCCCGCAGCATGTGCGGGACCTGCGTCGAGGCCCAGGCCGTCAAGCGGCCCTCGTCCCACGCGGCGGCGATTCCCCGTCCTTCCAGGGGGACCCCAGACATGCGCCGATGGCGAAACATGGCCGAGGCGACGTGCGCCGCATTGGCGAAGATGCGGTCCACGTCGCCCTGCGCATGATCCCGACGGTACGCGACATTACCCCTGGCGCCTTCATGAATTTGTGGCGCGCCAAGAGATCGCGCCACGTCTACCGACAGGACCGCTGGCAGGGGATCGTAAGCCACGTCCACGAGGTCGGCGGCGTCTTCGGCCGCATAGCGATCGCGCGCGGCGACAACTGCCACGGCCTCCCCGACAAACCGCACACGCTCACGCGGCAGGACCGGCCAGGCGGCACCCCAGTACCCCTCACCGCCAAAGTCCACCGCGATTGGTTTGGTGGGCAGGGTCTCCGCCGTAAAGACCCCTTCAACACCCGGGAGTGAGCGGGCCTCCGCGGTATCGAAGCCTTGAACCCTGGCGTGGGCGTGGGGCGATCGAACAAACGCCAGATGCAGCATGTCCGGAAGGATCAGATCATGAAGGTACCGTCCCTCGCCACGCAGCAGCCGGCCATCTTCTCTGCGGCGCAGCGGCTTGCCCACAGGCGAGTCAGGATTCGCCATCATCGGCGCGCCCCGCGGCCTTCCGGATGAGCATCCGAATACGATCCGGAGACAGCGGTAGGTCCGTCACTTCGACACCCAGCGGGCGAAGCGCATCCGCCACCGCGTTCGCGATCGCGGCTCCGGCGCCGGCCGTGCCGCCCTCTCCCGCGCCTTTCGCGCCGAGGGGATTCAACGGGGTCGGACTTTCCTCGAGGATGTGGACCACCAGACGCCGCGGCATCTCCATCGACGTCGGAAGCAGGTAGTCCATAAACGTGGCGGAAAGCGGCTGGCCGCCGGCGTCGTAGACGATCTCCTCCAGGATCGCGCCGCCAATGCCCTGCGCGAGGCCGCCGATCAACTGCCCCTCCACCAGCGCAGGGTTGACAGCCTTGCCGATATCGTAGGCGACGGCGTAGTCTACAATCGCGATCCGTCCGGTCTCGCCATCTACCTCCACGACCGCGGCATGCGCGCCGTAGGGATAGGTCATGCGCGTCGTCTGGTAGACGTAGCTCTCCGCCAGTCCTGATTCGGCAAGTTCGCTCATTGCAATCGCGCGCAGCGGCGCACCCCGCACCATCACGCGGCCGTTCTCGACCACCAGGTCTGACGGCGACGCCTCGAGGCGATCGGCGGCGCGGTCGAAGAGCCGCTTCTTGACTCCCCTGGCGGCGAGGAGCACGGCGCTCCCGCCGACGACCGTGGCGCGACTGCCCCACGCCCCGATGCCCTCGGGCACGGTGGCGGTATCACCGTGAAACACCTGCACCGCATCGGTGGACAGCCCCAGCTCCTGCGCGCAGATCTGCGCGAGCACCGTCTCGACGCCCTGGCCCACCGACGCCGTGCCCGAATACACCGCGGCGCGGCCGTCACCGTTGAGCTCGACACGCGCGAATTCCCACGGGCCTGGGCCAGACTTCTCCACGTAACAGGCCATCCCGATGCCCACATAGCATCCGCGCGCCGGCGTGTCGCGTTGCTGCGCCCGCCGGCCCTCGTACCCTATACCGTTCAGCGCTGTGGTCAGCGTGGATGCGTACGCTCCGGTATCGTAGATCGTCGGTTCCCCCAGGGCGCTCGTGCCGACGGCGTACGGTAGCGCCTCGGGTGGTATGAGATTCCGCCGCCTGATCTCGGCTGGATCTATGCCCGCGGCCCGGGCAACGAGATCTACCATTCGCTCTCGAACGAAGTTGGCCTCAAAACGTCCCGGCGACCTGTACGTGCCGGTGGGCGTTTTGTTTGTGACTACGCAGGCAACCTCGCACCTATAGCGCGGAATCCTGTACGGGCCCGGCAACATGGCCGCGGTCAGTTCGGGCACGGTGACGCCGTGCGTGCGCAGATACGCGCCCATATCGATCATCACGTGATCGACGAGGGCGAGGATGCGGCCGTCTTGCGTGGCGCCCACTTCGACATCGTGGATTTGCTGACGCGAATGGTTGGTCGCCATCAGGTGCTCGCGGCGGTCCTCGACCCATTTCACCGGACGGCCGAGGCGCACGCTCGCCCACGGGATGAGAAAGTCCTCGGGATAGAACTCACCGCGTACTCCGAAGCCTCCACCGACATCGGGTTCGATGAACCTGATGCGTTCGACGGGGTGGCCCAGGAGCTCGGCGAGGACGCCCCGGTTGAAGTGGGGTACCTTCGTTGGCCCCCAGACCGTGATTGTCCCGTGAGCCCGCTCACTGGAGGCAACCAACCCGCGCGTCTCGAGGGGCACGCCTGTGTGCCGCTGAACACTGAATCGCTGCCGGATGCGAATCGCCGCACCCTCCAGCGCATCCGCGAGTGTACTCGCTGGCTCGCCGACCACCGCGGCGAACTGATGGGCCCGATTGCTGCCCGCCGCCTCATGGAGGATCGACGCCTGTGGCGCCATGGCCTGCTCGGCGGTTGTGACCGACGGCAACTCCTCATAGTCGACCCTGAGGATCTCACCCGCATCTTCGGCGGTGTAGCGGTCGCCGGCGACAACGATGGCGACCGGTTCCCCCACGTAGCGCACCAGGGTGCGTGCCAGCGGGTGTTGGAGGAACGGCACTAAGGGAGGCTGAGCCCCCAGGCGAATCGGGATGGGTCCAACGGCGCCGAGGTCGGTCGCCGTGGCGACCAGGGCGACGCCTGGCAGCGCACGCGCGCCGGCCGGATCAATGGCTCGAACCACCGCGTGCGCGTACGGGCTTCGCACGACAACCGCGTGGAGCATCCCCGGCAAACGGATGTCATCGACGTACGTTCCTTGCCCCGTGAGCAGACGTGGATCTTCCTTACGCTTCAGCGATGCGCCGATGATCAAAGGACCCCTCGTCTCACACGTCCATGATGGCTTTACGCTGGCCGCTATCGAGGGTGATCCAGGCGCCGTTCATAAAGCTCGCCCGTTGCGACGCCACGAACACCACGACCCAGGCGACCTCCTCCGGCGTACAGATCCGCCCGAGCGGCATGCTCTTGATCGCCTGCTTGCTGGCATCGTCGAACGACATCCCTTTGTCGCGCGCGTACGCGCGCACCAGGCCATCCCACCGCTCCGTCGCCACGGGGCCCGGGTTGACGGCATTGACAAGAATCCCTTTGGGCCCGTACTGCTCCGCCAGCGCGGAGGTCATCGCCAGATCGGCGGCGTTCGCGGCGCTCGCGGTGAGCTCCCAGTACGCCGGTTTGATGCCGTCGTTGCCCACGACGTTGACGATACGCCCGCCGCCGCGCTTGAGCAGATGTGGAATCGCGGCTTTTGAGCATCGGACATACCCCATGAACTTCAGCTGCAGGCTGAGGGCCCATTCTTCCTCGGTGAGGTTTTCAATCACGCCACCCGGAGACGCGCCCGCGCAGTTCACGAGCACATCGAGGCCGCCGAAGTGGCCGGCGGTCGTGTCCACGCAGCGCCTGACATCGTCCCATTTCTGCATGTCGCCGGTCGCCGTGTAGACCGTACGACCTGTCTCGGCCCGCATGGCGTCGGCGGCCGACCGCAGGCCGTCGGCATTGCGCGCACAGATGGCGACCTGCGCGCCCTCGCGCGCGAACTCCCGCGCGCAGGCTAGGCCGATGCCTTTCGACCCTCCGCTGATGAACACGACTTTGTTCTGCAGCCCTAAGTCCATGCGTGCCCCCCGTGATCAGCGCTGCCGAGCCTCGGTTACCGGTTGCGTCAGTTCAATCAGATACCCGCCCGTTGCCTGCGGCGCCAGGAAGGCGATGAGCGTCTGAGCGGCCCCAGGACGCGGCGTTGTATCCCGCACCGGCACGCCGCGGGCCGCAAGGACCCGCATCGCGCCGCCGATGTCATCCACATGCAGCGCGATATGCTGAACGCCTTCGCCACGATCCCGAAGCCAGTCGGCGTTGAAGCCCTCGGCGGTTAGGGGCTCGATGAGCTCCAGCAGCGTGTCTCCCAGCGGGATGAAGCCGATGCGCAGCAACCCGGGCCCATAGTCTTCCCATGACCTCACCTCGAGCCCCAGGGCCGCAAAGCTCGCCGCGGTGGCTTGCGAATCCCGCACGAGGATACCAATATGGTGCACCCCCCGAACGGTGAGCGCGTTAGTCATCGACCCAGGCCGCCACGCGCGCGGGCCCTCCGTTGCCGCCTTTCACCGGGACCGGCATCGCCAGCAGCGTGAAGTGCCGCGCGCCGATTCGTTCGAGGTTGATGAGGTTCTCGATCAGACACACGTTGGCGCCGAGCGTGATCAGGTGCACGGGGTAGGGCGGCTGCCCCCGCGGTTTGGGTGGACCGCCGTCCACGGCGAAATCAACGGCGATGGCCCGCACACCACTATCCACCAGCCAGCGGGCGGCCTCGTTGGAAAGGTACGGATTCTCGCGGTAGAACTCGGGGTCGTTCCACTTTTTCTCCGCCCAGCCGCTCCACAAGACGATGCGTCGGTCGCGCAGCTCTTCAATACCCGCCGCCGCGCGTACCGCCGAAACGCTAAACGCCTCACGCGGGCGCGCCACGGCCCGAAGGTCCACCAGCACCGCGGGTCCATTGAGCCATTCCAGCGGCACGCGTTCCATGGTCAGACCATCTTTGACGAAGTGGAACGGAGCGTCGATGTGGGTGCCGGTGTGGATGCTGAAGGTCGCAAACCAGTTTGAGAGCCCGTGCAGATCATGATGATGGATCGGCAGGCAGTAAATGTGCGGATGGCCGGGTACCGGCTCCACCTCGGGACCCCAGGGAATCGTGAGGTCAATCAGACGCACGGTGGTCTAGACGCCGATCAGCAGCCGCCCATCGTCGACGACGGTGCGGCCGTCCAGCACGACGGTGGGCCGCAGCAGCAGCCCGTCCAGATGTAGTTCGCTGGTAACCGTGCCGCCGATGACGTGATTATCGCCTATCGCTATATGTACCGAGCCGCGGTATTTCTTATCCTCGGTCATCGAGCCGATCAGGCGGGCGCGGTCGTTCGTTCCAATGGCGAATTCCGCGATATTGGTCGCGCTGTCATCGGCGGCCGCGACCATCTCCCGCAGCGTCTTTGCCGATGTCCCCCCTTCGATGGAGGTCACACGGCCGGCGTGCACATTCATACGGACGGGCGCATCGAGCAGTCCCAGGTTATCCATCGTGTGGTCGATCACGAGCGTGCCCTCGGCGGTCCCTTCCACGGGCGAGATAGCGGATTCACCGTCGGGCATCGCGGCAAACGTCCCGGGGCCGCCGACCCGTCCCGTCAGCGCCAGGGCCTCGCGCCCGTCGATCGACATCGTGAGATCGGTTCCCGCGGGCGTACGTACGTGCACCATCTTTGCCGCGGACAGCAGCCGCTGCACCTCGCGCGTCAGGCGATCGACCTCGTCGTAGTCGGCCAGCATCGCGCCATGCGTCATGATGTCCTCGGTCACCCCGCGCAAGACGAGCACGCGCGCGCCCGCGCGCAGGGCCTCCTGGGTCGCGTCGGTGTGTGTCATCGCGTACGTGACCGGCTGGATGACGACATCAGCGGCCTTCATCGCGGCCGCGACCACGCGTGGCGGCTCATTGCCGTGCGCGCGCCGGGGCGCCATGGTCACCACGACAGGCTCCGCGCCGGCTTCTCGCACCGCCTCGGCAATCGCGCCGGCAATCGGCGCCGTGTTGGTATCCGCCGCAATGCATACCAGTTCCCCGGCGCGCACGCGCGCGCAGATCCGCACCACGGTGCGGACGCTGTCGTGCAGCGAGACCGTGATAGCCATAACGAATGCACCCTCCCTGGGCAGCGCGATAACCACTTCTGGCGGGCGGCGCAGGACTCCTCGCGAGGGCGCGGAAGAGCACGCCTGCCCAACCTGTGGACACCGATCATCATCCTCTCCTCGCTGCAGGTGGCCCAGTTCATCGTCGCCGAAGCCGCGATCAGCTTTCTAGGATTCGGCGTGCAGCCGCCGACGGCATCGTGGGGCAACATGCTCAATGAAGGAAAGACCTACATCTGTAACGCCTGGTGGATGACCACGTTTCCGGGCGTGGCGCTCGTGTTGACCGCGCTGGGTGTGAACCTGGTGGGCGACTGGCTGCGTGACACCCTCGATCCGAGGCTGAAAACCTAGCGACACAAGGAGGCGGGCATGGCATTTGTCCCGGCGGAGGTCTTTGTCGATCGCCAGCGCAAGGTACGCGGCCATCTGGTCGAGCATGAGCTTGCCGCCCTCCTGGTGAGCGACCCTGATCACTTTTACATGCTGACCGGCTTTCATCTTGATGTGGCGCCGTGGGAGCGCCCGGTCGCCGCTGTAATTCCCGCGCGCGGTGAGCCCTTCCTCATCATGAATGAGTTATCCACGCATCACTTGAGGATGGCGCAGGAGCGAGGCACGTTGCATGTCGCCGATTACGCCATCTACGTCGAGCATCCGCGCTCGGTGCGCCGAACCTTCACGCGCGACCGCTGGCTGGAGCTCCTGGCCACCAGGCTGCGCTCCCAGGCGGGCTTCAACCGGGGCCGCCTCGCCGCGGACCGGCCATCTGCCTACGAGGCCCTCCGTTCGCATCTTCCCGGGCTCACCGAATTCGTCGATGCCGGGCGATTCCTGGTGGAGCTGCGACAGATCAAGTATCCGGAGGAGCTAACCATCATGCGTCAGGCCGCGGCGCTGTCTGACTGGGGGCAGGACCGCTACATGGAGCTCATCAGGCCGGGCATGCTCGTCAGCGAGCTCGACCTGGAGGTTGCCCGGCGCCTTGCCATTGAGGGAGCCAGCCGGTTTCCGCAAGACCGCCTCGAGGTGAGGCTGTGGTCGCTCTCGGGCCACGCCTCATGTTCCCCACATGGCACCGGCGCCGACTGCGGCGCGCGGTTCGAGCGAGGCGACGGCGTCGTCAACATCATCGTGCTCCGGCTGAACGGCCTTGTCGTGGAGAACGAGCGCACGCTGTTCCTGGGTCCGCCGCGCGCCGAGGTGCAGCGGCGCGCCTATGTCGCCGCGACTGAAGCCAACCTGGCCGGCATCGAGCAATTCGTCGCCGGCAATCCGGTGGCCGAAGTTGACGCCGCCGCCCAGCGGGTGATCGAAGAGCACGGGTTCGCCGATCACATCATGCATCGGACCGGCCACGGCATGGGAATCGCCGGCCACGACTTCCCGGAGGACATGGCGTTCAACTATCGCCCGCTCATGGAGAACGAAGTGTACTCGTGCGAGCCGGGAATTTATATCTACGGGGTGGGCGGCTTCCGCCAGGACGATACCGTGGTCGTCGGTAAGACGCGGCCCGAGGTGCTGACTACTCGCACGAAGTCGCTGGAAGAACAGACGGTAAGTGTTTAGGGGCTCGAGGGTCGTGCGTTAGAACACTTCGCGGATGAATGCCCGCCGAAATGAAGAAAGGGTATTGACAGGTTTCGGGAGCGCACATGGGCTCCGCAAAGCGTCACCCGAGAATGGGTACCACACGCACCAGAATCGTCCAAGAACGACGTTTCACGCGAAGGGTACGCACCGAAGAGAATCTGGCGGCCTGTCGCGCCGTGTAGCCGCGGTCAGGCGATGCGAAAACCCAGTGGTATCTCACGACTTCGAATCAGGCTGCTGCGCCGCTGCCGGCGCCACGTGACCTCGCCGCAGGTGACCTCTTGCGCCACCAGATTCCCGACGGGGATGTAAGCCAAATCATGGATCGGGCCCTCACAGCCTTACTCGAGGACCTACAGCTTGTTGGCTGCGGATTGCTATTTCGGCTGACGGTAAGCGATGAGCACGCCATCGCGAATCGGCACGATCGTCGCGATCCAGCGCGCATCAGTAGTAATCATGCGGGTGAGTTCCCGCACGCCCTCCGTGGCCTCCGATCGATCGCGCTGGTCGAGGATCCGGCCGGACCAGAGCAGGTTGTCAACGATCAGCACACCGCCTGGCCGGAGTTTCTCTGTGACTACGGCCAGCGATGACGGATACCCGGCCTTCTCGATGTCATTAAAGATCAGGTCAAAGGGCCCGTCGGTAACGCGCAGAGCCTGCACGGCCTCGCTCACCCGATACTGCACGATATCGTCGAATCCCAGAGCACTGAGATGACCCCGTGCGCGGCGCGAGAGCTCTTCATCCCAAACGACATGGAAGACCGTGCCTCCGCCGTTCTCCTTCACCGCCCTGGCAAACCAGGCAGTGGAGTAGCCGTAGCCCGATCCGAGCTCGAACACCCGGCGGGCGCCGATCATGCGGGCGATCATGTAGCACAAGTGGCCGGCTGTTGGGCCAATGATCGGGAACCGTGCTTCTCTTGCGTAGGCCTCCATCGCTTGCATCTCGGGCGGACGGGGGGGGACTAAGCTTGCCAGATATTCTTGAATCTCAGGGGCAATCTCGCGGGCCATGACCTCACGCTCCCAGCGTCAGCGCCAATCGAGCACCAGCCTCGACCACCGTTTGTCAATGACTACTTCGCCGGGCGCCGGATGGTATCCGGCCTCTCTGGGATACGCCCTGATGTGCAGGCCTTCGCGTGATGGCCTCCGGAAGAGGACGCACAGGCCTGGTCCCCAATCACGCCAACCGTGTGAGCCCCCTTGACCGTGCTGGTCTCCGGCCATTGAAACAGGTCGGGGATAACCGCGCGAATCGACACGCTCGCCAAGTGGGCGTTGGCGCGCTCAAACGCCACGCACATCTGGGGTCCCTTGATCGAGAGCGGCAGCAGCAGCCGACCCGCCGGGCGCAGCTGCTCACGCCAGGCCGGCGTGATATCCGATCCTCCGTCGGCGTCACGCTTCGTGGGAATCGCCACGTCTCGATAGACGTCCGCGAGCGGCACGCCGGGAACAAACAGATGGCGGGGCACAGCGCGAAACGCCGCTTCCACGGCTGCGGTCCGGATGCAATTCCGGCGCTTGAGCTCTTCGACGAGGCCTCGCTGCAGCGCGGAGACGTTAGGCATTGGGGTTACGCGCCCCCCATGCTACCATTGAGAGAGGTGAGCTCACCATGAAGATCTTTCGTCCCGAAGACGTTCCCGCCGAAGAGCCCGAAGCGATGCCCGGCGTCAAAATTCGCTGGGTAATCGACCAGAAGCGCGGGGCGCAGAACTTCGCCATGCGCATCTTCGAGGTCGCCGCCGGCGCGGAAACGCCACTGCACGACCACTGGTATGAGCAGGAGATGTACCTGCTGGATGGCGAGGGCGTCATGGTGGGCGAGCATGGTGAGCAGGCGCTGCGCCCCGGGCACGTCATGTGGGTGCCGCCCCACGAGCGCCATCAGATCAAGAACACCGGCGGGCAGCCACTACGATTTATTTGCTGCGTTCCTCAGAAGAAGCCGTAGTCTCCACCGTTGCCCGCACGCGATCGAGTGCCGCTTCCGCGTCACGTAGTTCTTCACGCCGCGGACGCCACGCCCCGTACCGAACGCGCTCGTAAACGCGGGTCAATCCCTGGACTTCCGAGGTCGCTTGGGGCAGGACGCCCCGCAGGCGCGGCACGTGCTCCTGGGGCGTCACCCATGCGTGCCGCGGCGCGCCCAGGCCCGTGCCCACCGACAGCAACTCGCGGTAGATACGCCGGATGGCTGTCACTTCGGGTAGCGGTCGCTCACCGGTCTGCGCCCCGCCTCCAAACCGCGGGATGAGGCCGCCCATCCCCGCCAGCCAGGCGCGCGTCGACCACACGGATTCGCGCTCGTCATCGTCCGTCTTTCGGTCCCGCCGCTTGACCAGCACGATCGTGACGGCCATGGCGATGATGAGCAGGACCAGCAGCCCCACGACCATCCCCCAGCGCGCGCCTTCGACGACGTGAGGGCTCATGTCGATCTCGCGCAGGCGGCGCAGGAGATCGTCGAACACGCTCGGCACCTGCCCGGTCTCCGGCACGTCTCTGCGCGGTATGCGCGAGAGAATGGCGACAAGAACGCGGACGATGATCCCCGCAACGAAGAACAGCACGATGAAGATGACTTCCAGCACCGGCAGCAGAGGCCGAAGGCCTAAGACTAGGTACCGGGATACGTCCGCCGCCGCCAGGCCTGCCATTGCACTTGCGGCAAAGAGGATCATGCCGGCCACGCCCACGACCAGCACCAGCCATCCCCGGCCTGGAACCTGCGCGCGCTCCTCGGGCCGGCCCCGACCCCAAATCGTCGCCAGGCGAGCCAGCGCGAGCGCGCACAAACCAATGAAAAAGAACGCCATCATTGATACCGGCAGTTCCGGACCCGCGGAGGCAAATCCACTCGTGTCTGGATAAATGGCGGCGGTGATCAGGTAGGCCACCACCATGCCCACGCCGGTCTTGTACGCCTGATCCACATCGAAAGGACCCACCTCGCGTCCGCCAAGGATCAGCCCGCGCCACCACAAGCAGGCGGCCACAAACGCGGCGCTGACGGGTTTGGGCACCGCGGGCAGCACGTCGTGCACGGCCCGCAAGAATGCGCCGATCCAGGCTGGTTGCCAGAGTGGGACATTCCGGTAGTAGTGCTGGTGGATGGCCACGAGTCCGAGGGCAAGCCCGCCGCCTACGAGGATCGCGCGCGCCCCTCTCAACGTGTGCGCGCGATTCAGCACGGGCCGCATGGCGGACTGCCCGCCCAGCAGTAACGCCAGCGCCCACCCGGGCCCAAGCAGGGGCGCTCCGCCGCCGTACAACCCGCCGCCAATCACAACGACCCACGGGTACAGCCAGCAGAACTCCATTGTCGCCCGCATGATGGGAAGCACGCGATGCACACTCGCCCAAAACCCTTCGGCGCCGGGCGGTGGGCCCGCCGAAGACTCGACCACGGGTGCCTGACTAGACCAGGCGGATCTCGTCCATCGCACGCCAGCCGACCTCCCCCCGCACGCGATGTGTCGGAACGCCCAGGCCGGGGTCCTCCACGCGATCGCCGATGAGCACCAGGATGACCGTATGTCCGGCATCGTGCAGCCGCGCGAGGCCGACCCGCAGTGGCGGATCGATCACCGCGGTGATCACGATGACGGTCGTTCCCCATGGGAGGCCGCCGGCTTCGAGGTACATGAGATCGCCCAACGGCATGACCGGCGTCGGAAACACCTTGGCCAGGGCTTCGAGAATGGCGGTGAGGTGCCGCTCGCCGAGTGCTGGAGCGAGCCGCACGCGCCGGAGGCCCTCCGGCAGATAGCCGTTGGCGATCAAGCCTACGGGATAGCCTTCTTCATTTGCCCATGCCGCGGTTGAGGCCGCGGCCATCATATTGAGCTCGAGGAGCGGACGGACGAAGCCGCGGTATTCCGCATATTCCCCAAGCGTGTCCATGTTGAGAAAGATGGCCATGCGGTGCACCGTGGTGGCCTCGTACTGGCGCGTCTGCAACCGGCCCATGCGCGCCGTGGCCTTCCAGTGCACACGCCGCAGGGGATCGCTGGGCTGGTACTCGCGAACTCCAATCGTGCGCGCGGGATCTTCAAGCAGCGGGCGGCGTGCGCGATGCTCCCCAATCGGATGCAGCGCTGGAATACCCAGCGCCTCGAGCGGCACGATCTTGGGATAGACGATAAGGTGGTCGACGGCTTCTAAGTCTTTCCCCTGCGAGGTAATGCCAAAGAGGTCACCCGAGCGCAGCCGCGCCGGACCGAGCGGAAAGTATCCCCGCGCGGTGCAGGTGATGGTGACGCGACGGCGGATGCGCTCGTACCACTTCAGCGAGAATAGGTGGACCAAGTGCTGCCGGCGCTGTCTGACGCTGGGAATTACCCGTCCGCGCTGGGGAAGAACCTCTTCAGGAAGCTCATCGGTCAGTTCGAGCCAGGCCAGCGGGAGCGGTTTACGGTTTGTCACCTCGAGGGTGAAGGTGATGTCCTCTCCGTAAAACGCCCGCCGCGGAGCGAAGCTTCGACGGAATTCCACCCGATCGAGGCAGTGCCGGTGCGAGAGGTACGAGGTCCCTGCACCGAGCAGCAGCACGACTCCTACCAGGAACGGTCCACCCCCGTGCACCGCGAGGCCGAGGACGACCAGGAGCCCACCGACAGCCAGCCAGCCCTGCGTAAACATGTGGCCCGCGCATCACGTCCACAGCGCCGGCTTGGTGGTCATGAGGAACACGATTGCGATGACCAGCACCGCCAGCATGATGCCCAATCGCTGACCCCTGGCGGACAGCGCCTGAAACTCAGAGGACGTGGGGCCGCTGGCCTCCAGGACGGTAATCTGTTTTCGCAGCAGCGGCGTGTATCCGAGGAATCCCACCCCGACCATGACGATATAGAGGATGAGACTCACCAGCAGCCACGGGGTGGTCAACGGCAGTTTTCCAAAGCGCACCATGGCGAGCCCGGTGATGAGGAGCAGAAGGTACGCCGGGTTGGCGAAGCGATCATCCAGGACCTTGATGCCTCTCAGCGCGAACGCGAGGTGCCCGGGTTCGCGGCCGGCACGAGAAAGCCAGACACCGTAGGTGATGTTGGCGCCGACGGCAACGATGGCCAGGACCACGTGGACAAACTTCAGGATCGTATAGGCGCTCATCTGGCCTCCTAGGGCCGGGCTTCCCGCTCGACCGGCGCGGGCACCGTGCGCAGCACCTCATCGACGAGCTCGTACGCCGTCCGGTCGCGCAGGCGTGCGCCGCTGCTAACGGTCAAGCGGTGCGCGAGCACGGACGGCGCCACGGCCTTGATGTCATCGGGAAGCACGAACGCGCGGTCTCGGATCGCCGCGAGCGCCTGCGCGGTCCGGAGGAGCGCCAGGCTGCCGCGGGGACTGAGCCCGAGTTCGACCTCGGGATGTGCGCGCGTCGCCCGCGCGATCGCGATCGTGTAGGCTTCGATGGCGGCACTCACATAGACGGCGCGGACGTCGCTCTGCATCGACCGCACCTCATCGGGTGTGGTCACGGGCTGCAGGTCGTCGAGGGGCTGCTCGGTCCGATAGCGCCGGAGCATCTCCTGCTCATCTGACGCGGAGGGATACCCCAGCGTTAATCGCACCAGGAACCGATCGATCTGAGCTTCAGGGAGCGGAAAGGTACCCTGAAGCTCCACAGGATTTTGCGTCGCCAGGACGACGAACGGCCGCGGAAGCGCTCGGGACTGGCCTTCGACCGTCACCTGGCGCTCTTCCATCGCCTCGAGGAGGGCGGACTGGGTGCGCGGCGTGGCTCGGTTGATCTCATCGGCGAGCACCACCTGCGCGAAGACCGGCCCCGGCCGAAACTCAAACGTTTGGGCGCGCTGATTGAAGTACTCCAGGCCGGTGATATCCGAGGGGAGCAGATCGGGGGTGCACTGGATGCGCCGGAAGGTCGAGCCCAGCGAGCGGGCCAGAGACTTCGCCAGCATAGTCTTCCCGATGCCGGGGACATCCTCGATCAGAATGTGGCCTTCGCAGAGAATGGCGACGAGCGACTGCTCGATGACGTCGGGCTTCCCGACAATGACCCTCTCGACGTTGGCACGCACGCGCCGTGCGACCGGCGCGACCGCTGTGGCGACGTCCATGACGCGGCTTTCGGCGGGCGTTTGGACGGCCCCTCCCCGACGGTCTAGGCCAGCGCGGGAAAGAACGCCTTCCAGTTCTCGTGGATGATTCGGTCTTGAACCTCCGTCGGGATCTTGGGCAGCCGGGTGCCTTCGACGGGCGCGTTGACGTTCCGGAGGCCGTTGATGACGTTCGTGATGGTGCCCGAGGGGAAGTCAGACGCCAGCAGGATCTTGTGGTCGACCCCATACTCCATCGCCGTGACCATCGCCTGCCAGTAGCGCCACGGCCGGTAGTGCACGGCGCTGATGTCGGTGTAGACATTCGGACACTTGCGAATCAGCACTACCACGTCTTCCTCCCATGGGTGCCCCAAGTGCGCAATGATCATCCTCAGGTCGGGAAAGTCCATCGCGATGTCTTCCAGCTGGAGCGGCAGGGCCCAGTTGAGCCTTGCACGTGTGGGAAAGGTGGTGCCCTGGTGCCACATGATCGGCAGGCCCAGATGCTGGCACTTTGCAAAGAGCGGCCAGTGCTTCCTGTCCTGTGGATCGAAGTGCTGATAAGTCGGACCGAGCTTCAGCCCGCGAAGCCCCAGGTGCGTGACGGCATGCTCGAGCTGCTCGATACAGTCCGGCTCGTTGGGATCCACCGACGCCCACCCGATGAGCTTCTCGGGATGCTGCCGAACGTAGTCCGCCACCAATTCGTTGGGCACCCAGACGCCAACGGCTTTGGCCTGAAACCCAAAGACGACGACCCTGTCAGCAGGTTCGGAGGCTTTCCAGTGCGCGTCGGGCCGGGAATCGTACGAGTGCAAATCCAGGGCGGCGGCATACGCCTCACCGCCTGAGTGCTTGAGCTTGACGAGCTTGGAAGCCAGCGCTTCCTGCGCAAACTGTTCGCCGACGTGATCCGGATACCACATGATGTGGGTATGGCAGTCGACGATCATCTCAGCCTCAACTCCTCGAGGATGGCGCGCAGATCGTCGCGATCCTCGGCAGCCAGCGGGACAAGCGGCGAGCGCATCGTTCCGCCCGGCATCCCAAGGAGATTCATGGCCTCCTTGACGACGGCGATCGCGTAGCCCCGCCGGCGCTCGCGCAACGACGCAAGGGGTCGGACCTTTCGCGCGACCAGATCGCGCAACTCCTCCCACCGCCCGGCCAGCGCCGCCCCACACACGGCAAGCGTAACCTCGGGTGCGAAGTTCACGATGCCGGAGGTAAAAGCCTGGGCGCCGGCGACACAATACGGTGCCGCGAATGTTTCCGCCATACCGTTGATCCACGCCATACGCCCACCCAGGCGGTCGATGGTCTCCTGGAACATCCGGATGTCTCCCACCTCGTCCTTCAGCGCCACCACGGTGTCGATTGCCGCCAGACGTTCCATCAGCGCAGGGGTCGCGATGGCACCCTTCGTGCTATACACGATCAAGCCCAGACTCGTGGCCGCAGCAATCGCCTGGTAGTGGCGGACGAGCCCGTCTTCCGATGGCTCAATAAAATAGAGGGGATTGACCATGAGGCCATCCGCGCCGACCGACTCCGCGAACTGTGCGAGCGTTCCGGCGACGCGGGAGCCGTGGGCGATACCCGCCACCACCGGTACGCGGCCGGCCACCGATTCGACGGCCGTGCGGACCGCTGTGCGATGCTCGTCGAGATCCAGTGAGAAGAACTCACCGACGCCCCCGCACACGACCACGGCGTGGACGCCGCTGCGCACCAGAAAATCGACATGACGCGCGAGCCCCTCGACGTCGATATGGTCTTCTGGGGTAAAGGGCGTCGGGGTGAACGCCAGCACCCCCCGGAGGCGGGCTTTCAGATCCTGAGCCTTCACCGGCGCCCTCTGCAGCCTGCCTTGATCGTTGACACGGTTTCGGGTCGAACCTATGGTGTCAAACAACGGCGCATCGCGCAAGGCGGAGGTTCGAGGATTGTGACCACACGCGTGACCCTCGGCATGGTGGCTACGCCCCACCGCACCGCGTCTGATGCCGGCATGGAGATCCTGCGCTCGGGCGGCAACGCCTTCGATGCCGCGGTGGCCGCTGCGTTTGCGCTCGGCGTGGTCACGCCGGCGAGCACGGGCCTCGCGGGGTACGGCGGGTGTCTCATCGCCTGGCTCGCAGGCCGTGATGAGCCGGTCGCCGTGGATTTCACTTCGCGAGCCCCGGCAGCCGCGCACGACACGATGTTTCTCGCGGACGAAGATGGGCGCGGCGGGTTTTCCGTGCGTGGAGCGGCCAACGCCTTTGGCGGCCTCGCAGTGGACATACCTGGCGTGGCCGCGGGGCTGGCTCTCGTGTTGCGGCGTTTCGGAACGCTGCCGCTCGAGACCGTGATGCGACCCGCGATTGCGAGCGCCAGGCAGGGATTTCCGGTCGATACCTGGACCGTTCAGAAAATAGCAGAGACACTTCAGCCGCACGCGGAACGCTACCCCGAGGCTTTTCGATTGTTCTCCGTTCGCGGCCGGCCGCCGCGGCCGGGCGATATGATGACGAATCCAGACCTGGCGCGCACGCTCGAAGCCGTCGCACGTAACGGCGCCAGAGAATTCTACCAGGGTGAACTCGCCCGAGCCATCGTGCATGCCGTGAGGGCAGATGGGGGTATCCTCACGCTCGAGGACCTCGCATCGTACACACCGCAGGAAACCGCGCCCCTCTCGGTCAGTTTTCGAGGCCATACGGTGTGGACGCCGCCGCTGCCCGCGGGTGGCCTCACGGTGCTCCAGATGCTCCGCGTCCTCGAGGGTTTCACGTTGCCGCACTCAGGCGACGACGCGGATCTCATTCACCTGCTCGTGGAGGTGGCTAAACCCTGCTGGCGAGAGCGCCTGACCAAATGCGGCGATCCTGAGGTCGTGATAATTGACTCCGCAGCCGAGCTCGGCGATGGGCGAGTGGAAACCCTCCGCGGCGAAGTGTCCCACGGCTTGAAGGCTCCGCGCCCGGGGGAGGTGATCGCCCCCGATCCCCTGCTGACCGGAACGGTCCACCTCTGCACCGCTGACCACAAAGGAAATGTCGTCTCGCTCACCACCACGATGGGAGGCAGCTTCGGCAGCCTGCTGGCCGTGCCCGAAACCGGGCTGGTCCTCGGCCACGGAATATCGCGCTTTGATCCCAGACCGCAGCGTCCCAATTCTATCGGGCCCCGCAAGCGCCCAATGCACAACATGTCACCGATGCTCGTCACGCGAGGCCGACGGCCGGTGCTCGCGCTCGGTGTCGCGGGAGGACGCACAATCCTGAGCACGCTGGTCTACAGTCTGGCGCGGCTGATCGGTCTGGGACATCCACCCGACGCCGCGATCTCGACCACGCGCTTCCACATTGAAACGGCCGAGCCCGTGCTGATCGAAGAAGGCGGGGACGCACTCGCCGCTGAGCTCACCCGCCGGGGCCATGTCGTGGCGTTGCGGCCGCGCTTTGGGTCCCTGCAGGGTATCGCCGTCGGCGATACGCCTGATGCGATGAGCGGCATCGCCGATCCTCGCCGGGACGGTGCGGTGCGCTGGGCGTGACGCTGCATACAACCGCGGATGATGATCATCAACCGGCGCTTGTGGGGAGTCTCTTACTACAACTCGGTCCGGAACGAGTTACACATAGTCAAATTGATGTCGGCTAAGCGAGGAAGCGATCAATAACGTTCTTTGTAATCCGCGAGATGTGGGCGTCGACCAGCAGGCACGACGGATACGTGATCGACCCCACCGAGAACGCGGCGCCTCCACCTGGGAGCTCGTAGTGGACCATCTCCGCGCCGCCGTCATCCGGGTTCAACCCTTTCGCCAGTAAGAGAGTCCCCTTCGGCGAGTACCGGCTCATCTTGTCGGTCTCGTGCCCCGAGGCGCCACCGTGGATGCGCTCGTGCAGGCTTTCGGTGCCAAAGACATCGCCTGCGTGCAGACCGGTCCCCGCGAACACCCAATGCGAGGGCTCGATGACGCGATAGGGCGCCGCGGTCATGATGCCGGTCTCCGTGCATACCACGCCGAGCAGGTTCGCCTCGCACTCGACGGTGCGGTGGAAGCGGCTCTCGAGGTAGCGCTCGGGATTCGCGGGATCCACCATGCCGAGCGCGCCATCCTTGCTCACCAGCTGCGTCTTGCAGCGCATCGACGCATCGTCCAGGAACTCGATCTCGCAGTTGAGGCCGTTCCCGCCTAGGTACATCAGCCTTCCCCCGCGGCGGTACACCCACTCCTTCGTGCGCTCGTACATACGCCGGGACCAATATTCCGGATGCACGCTGAGGATCAGGATCTTGTAGGCGTCGAGATCAAGCGCACCCGTGTGCAGGTGGTGTTCCGAATAGAAGTCGTAGGGATACCCTTCCCGCTCCAACCAGCCCAGGAGACGCCATTCACCGGGCATCTTGCCGCCCTCCATGCGGCCTTCGACCGGGTCGGTCACCTCCACGTGCTCGGGGATGTGATTGGCAGGCTCGGGCCGCTCGAACGAGAGCGGTGCGTACTCGTTGTCGCCAAACTGCCACACGTTGAATGATCCGGCGCGCGTATATCGCACCAAATCCTGTCGCGCATTGACGACCGGCTCTGGCGGAAGGCGATTAGAGTTAATATAGTTGCTGCGCCCCCCGAAGTTGTTATACGCGTTCCACGTGTTGGTCGATGCCACCACGGCGATCGGGGCTTGCGGCGTCGTGGGCGCCACGATCCACGGGAACGAAAAGAATGCCCCCGACTCCCCTTTTGCGTGGAAGTAGTGCAATCCCGACCGCTCGGGGCCAGCAACAAACTGGGTGTGGTGCGGGCTGCCGTACCCCACCTTGTTCCAGTCGACGCCGGTCTGCGTGTAGTCGCCGTCGGGCGTGATCTGCATGACCGCGCGGGGGCCGTGCTCGTCGAACCATCCGAGCAACTTCACGAACTCCTTCTTCCATCCATAGCGCCACAGGCTGAGCCGGTACGGCTCCGGCGAATGCACGCGGAACTCCGACCGCTCGCCTGAACGCACCCACTTCGGCCAGGCGTACCCCAGCAGGCAGTCGGACAGCAGCCGGAACTGTTGTGGGGCATCCGCCGCCACGTTCACCGTGATGCTCTTCGACCCGAATCCATCTTTGACGAGCGTCACCCGGTACTGGCCGGGCACCACATCGGCATACACCGCGCCGCGCGGAGTCGAGCGGACAATGGCGACGCTCCGGCCCTCGCGTTCAAACTCCAGCAGCACGTCGGCCACTGCCACATACCGCTCGTCACTCACGTAGCCGACAAGCATCATGTCAGCTCTCTTTTGACGGTCGTGTTCGTATCGCCTTCTCTGTCGCTAAGCCGGTATTCTTCGCGGGCGCTGCTGCAGGTCTCGCGGCATCATGCATCAAAACCCATGCCATCGGGAGGACGATCATCCGGCGCCATGTCCGTTTGACCTTTGTCGCGACGGGCGAATCCGTCGTGGCCGAACTGCTCGACGATGAAGCTTCCCGCACCTCCCAGATGATCTGGGATCGGTTGCCGCTGGAGCACGATCTCCATCACGGCCGGTATTCAGGCATGGAGATCTTCGTCGTGCTGGACCGTCCGCAGCAGGCGCCGGACGAGAACCGCACGATGCTGCCTCTGCCCGGCGAGATCCTATACTGGTACTCACACGGCAAGAGCGTGACGGGCGATGGAAAGCCGGTCGCCGAGATCTGCCTGATCTATGGCCGCGGCGTGACGCTGCGCGGGCCGGAGGGGATACTCTCGCACGGCAACCTGTTCGCGCGGATTCCAGGAGATTGGAAGTACGACTGGCTAGCGTTCCAAGAAGGCTGCCGTCGTGTCCGCAGTTCCCCGGCGCGCCTGCGGATCGAGCGTGTCGAAAGCGCCAAGGGAGCCACTTAGATGAAGA
>Ga0187893_10006161_pt1 | contig 20762 bp, 25 predicted proteins | sample MA1701074metaG_FD_139574 | JGI IMG/M metagenome (GOLD analysis project Ga0187893, IMG submission 139574) | White microbial mat communities from a basaltic lava cave in the Kipuka Kanohina Cave System on the Island of Hawaii, USA - MA170107-4 metaG ...
GTTGATGCGTGCCGTTCGTCAACGGCGTCGTGGGGATGAATCGTCGGATTGCGGACATACAAATAGGAGTTGTCATTGTCGCGCGAGTTTTTGCGCGGGTTCAGCGGATCGGGCCGCCAACCGGAGCTGACGCCATTTTCATTGATTTTGTATTGATGCGCTCCGGCAATACCGCCGTTCAACTGACCGCCGACGCGCAGGCGCACGGTTTTTACCCCTTGCCCGTTCGCCGCGTCAAAATTCATGCGGGAGGGCGCATTGGCCGCAATAACGCCAGCGTTATTCGGACCCCAGTTATTAAATTCACCCGGAAGGAAGACAACGGCGGGATTGCCGGAAGGTTTGTAAAAAAAGTGACGTCCACGCTATCGGCCTGCGCAAAAAGTTTGGGCGTCAAAAAAAAAGCGGCAATCCCAAGACAGAAATATCCGAAAAATTTTGACTTCATTTTTCATCTCCCGGCAAAGTTAAAGGCAAGCCTTGCTTTTAATTTCCCGTTTGATTATATTTTTACCCTTAAAAATATAGTCATCAAAGGTATGGCAACTCCACAAAAGAACACAACCTTCTTCCGCCGTGTTGTCATGATGATCAAAAAAATCCCGCGTGGCAAAGTGGCGACTTACGGTCAGATGGCGGCGCTGGCCGGCAACCCGCGCGCGGCGCGGCAAGTCGCTTGGGTTTTACATTCGGCCTCGCATAAGGAGAAATTGCCGTGGCAGCGGGTGATCAACAGCCAGGGCGGCATTTCATTGCCGCGTTACGGCGGCTATGAATTGCAACGCGCCTTGTTGGTGAAAGAAGGTGTCAAATTCGATGTGGACGATCGGATTGCGCTCGCGCGATTTCAATGGAACCCGAAGGTTTTCAAAAAAGATAAAACGAAAAAGAGATAAAACGATTGCCGGCGCCAGCAAACGCCAGCCCCGGCACGCGCACGAGATCGAATTGCGCCGGCATGACGCGCCGACGCGGATCGGATGGCGGTGCATCACGATTTCATTTTTTTCAAAATGCCGGCGATGAAATTTTTATCAATGACGGCGATGACGCCCACCTGCTGGCGGCCAAAATATTTGCCCCACTCCGCCATCGTTCCGATTTGCAAAACCTGCGGACGGCCCGCGGCCGCCGCGAGCAATTTTGCTTTGGTGGAAGCGGAAAAATCTTCGGCAAAAATCAGCAGAATCTGGCGCGGCCGGCGCAGCTCATTGGCCACGGCAGTGGTGCCCATGATCAATTTGCCGGCGCGTTGCGCCAGCCCGAGCAGACCCATCATTTCATTCGGAAGCATGTTCACGCAAAAACTCGATCACCGTATCGTAAATTTCCACCGGCACCTGCCGGCGAAAACCGTGATGCAGGCCTTTTTTCTTTTTCAACAATTCTCCGCAGGCCAGCGCGCGGCAAACATACGCGCCGCGGCCGGGCCGGCGCTGGGCCGGGTCAATCGTGATCGCGCCGTTTTTTTCGCCCGCCAAACGCAGCAGATTCTCTTTGCCGGTCTTTCGCCCGCAGGCCAGACAGGTGCGTTCCGGGAGGTGGCTCATAGGTTCGCTGAGAGCGTGTTTAGAAAATTTTATCGCCCGGAGTGCATTGCGGCGCTGCGAAGCTAAAACTGCGCACTCCTGGAGTCATTTTTTGCGGGCGCTTTTCATAAACTGATGAAAGCTTGACGCCCGTTGCGCTATCGTTTGTTCCGGCCCGACGAGCTTGAAAAAGTACGGCCCTTCCGAAGTTTCCAACACTGCGGCGAGCATGCGAAAATTCGGCTTGTTAAAGCGCGCCATTCGGCGTCCGCCTGTAGCGCCACCACGCCAAGATCAACCGGTTGCATTTTCGTTGATGGCGACGATTGACACGCCAGCGCGGCGAGGCACAATGAAATTCCCGGAATCTCCCTACCGTATCGCAATAATTTGCTTGCTGCTGACATCGTTTAATGTCTCCTTCTCTTTTGGCTAATTTTAAATCGAACCCTTGTCTTTCCATCTTAAAGAAATGCGCGCAGAATGTCAAGCAAATAAAAAAGGCTCGACAGTCGTGTCGAGCCTTCCGGAAAAACCAACTTGTTCGTTCACAGCCGCAGACGGCAATCGCTATTATCGCGCCGCCATCGCTTCCTGCCGGGGGCGAAAATCGAAGATACGGGCGCGCTCTTCGGCCTTGCCGTTTTCCGGCAGCGCCATTGGCCGGCTGTTGTCGTTCATCGCACAATTGCCGTCAAAAACTGCGCCTTCATCAATCACCAGCTTGCTCGTTTTCAGCTCGCCCAGCACGACGGCATGCGCTTCGAGCACGACCTTGCCGGTGGCGAGAATGCGATTGCGGACGCGGCCGCCGATGATGGCGTTGCGCACTTTGATCTCGCCTTCGATCTCACCATCTTTGCCGACGACGAGCGAGTCGCTAGCCTGCACCTGGCCCTGCACGCGGCCATCGACGCGCAAACTGCTTTGCACCGTGAGCAATCCGTCGATCACCGTGCCTTTGCCAATCACCGTGTTCAGTTCGCCGGAGCGCTCGCTCTCAACGACTTCTTTCTTGCCTAACATCAGGTCCTCCTTGCTCAACGAAGAGGGTTCGGAAAATGACTGACGGGTCATTCTCGACGCGTGGAATTTCCCTGATTCCCGCGGCTTTGAATGAGCCGGCAGTTTATTAAAAGTATAGAAGCAAACGAATATATTTACCGGCGAAGGCCGTGAAGTGAAGAAAGCAAAATCTCCGCGGGCACAAAAAAGTTCTTGCAAATACGGCACGAGAATGTTATTTTTCATCGACTTTTAGTTTATAATTGGAAGGCCCTATTGAAAGGTAAGACTATTGAACCCCTGGCGCGGCCTCTGCCATCTTCCTCGCGCGGTTTGGATTTTGTCATTCGTGACGTTAATCAATCGTGCGGGCATGATGGCCTTGCCGTTTTTGGTACTTTATCTCACGAAAAATTTGGGCTATGCGGCGACCACCGCAGGACTCGTCATCACGATTTATGGATTCGGCGCGAATATTTTCGCCGTCGGTTTATTGAGCGCGGCGCTGTCCGTGGTGATCTGGACCTTCGGCGAAATGGTTTTTCTGCCCGGCGCCGCGGCCTATATGGCGGAAATCGCGCCGGCCGAACGGCGCGGCGAATACATGGGCCTGTATCAAATGACATTCAGCATCGGTTTTACCTTGAGCGGCTGGACCGGCACAACATTATTTCAATGCGCCGGTTCCTCCATGCTGTGGACGATTATGTTTCTGACGGGCTGCATCTCCGCCGCCGCGCTCTGGCGAATTGATAAAAAGACCTCTACGGCGTAAAACCGATTGCATTTCTCCCTGACATTTTTTATTTTTAAATGCAAAAGTGAAGTCGGGCTTGCGCGCCGAATGCCGCCACAGCAAGCTCTGCGTACGACTTCGCGATAATTTGAGGAGATCAATCATGAGTATGCCGGATATCAAAATAGTCCGCGTTGAAAAGCCTGAAGCGATGAATTTCATTCTCGGACAATCGCATTTCATCAAAACGGTGGAAGATATTCACGAAGCCCTGATTGGCGCGGTGCCGGGAATAAAATTTGGCGTCGCCTTTTGCGAAGCCAGTGGCCCGAGGCTCGTGCGCTGGAGCGGCACCGATGAGCAATGTGCCGAACTGGCAAAGCAGAATGCACAGGCTATTGGCGCCGGCCACAGCTTCATTATTTTTCTCAGCAATGTGTTTCCGATTAATGTTCTCAAAGCCGTGCAAAACGTCCCGGAAGTTTGCCGGATTTATTGCGCCACCGCCAATTCCGTCGAGGTTCTGCTTCTCGAAACCGCCCAGGGTCGCGGCATCATCGGCGTGATCGACGGCAATAGCCCGCTCGGTGTCGAAGGTGAAAAAGAAATTGTCGAGCGCAAAACCATGCTGCGAAAGTTCGGCTACAAAATGTAGCACTTTGATATGTTGGATGATTGGATTGTTGGATTGATGGAGTATTGGATTTCCAGAATTCCAACAATCCAGCAATCCATCGCTTCATCACTCCAACCGGCCATCTATCCAATTTTCTTATGCCTGAGCTTCCCGAAGTGGAAACCATCCGTCGCGGATTAGAACGTGTGCTGATCGGCCAAAACATTTGCCGGATCAAAGTTCGCGAAACGCGTTTTCGGCAGCCAGTGAATGTTGCCAAATTGAGAAAACTGGTTTCCGGCCAACCTATTGCGGCGCTGCACCGGCGCGCGAAATATCTTTTGTGTGAATTGGAAAATCGCGCCCATCTCGTTATTCATCTCGGCATGAGCGGGCGATTGCTTTATTGCAAAAAAGCGTTGCCTGTGCAAAAACACGATCACATTCAATTTATTTTTAACAACGGCCACGAGCTGCGTTTCTGCGATCCGCGCCGTTTTGGAATGGTTGACGCCGTGCCGCCCGGAGGATTGTCCGATTATATTCATTTCCGCAGCCTCGGCCCCGAGCCGTTATCGCCGGAATTCTCGGCGGTCTATCTCGCGGCGCGCGCGAAAAAGCTTTCGCGCCCCATCAAGAATTTTTTGATGGATGGCGCGGTGGTGGTTGGCGTTGGCAATATTTATGCGAGCGAATCGCTTTTTCGCGCCGGCATTCATCCGAAAAAGCCGAGCGGCAAACTAAGTTCACTGGAATGGGGCAAACTCGTGCGCGCCATTCGCGCGACGCTCAAACTCGCCATTGCCAGGGGCGGCACGACCTTCAATGATTTTCACAACAGCGACGGTGAGATGGGTTATTTTCAACAGGAGTTAATGGTATATGACCGTAACGGCGAACCATGCCGTGCATGCAATAGCAAAATCCGCCGTATCGTGCAGGCCGGCCGCAGCAGCTTCTATTGCCCGCGCTGCCAGAGAGTCTAATGGGATGAAGTTCAAAGTCCGAGGTCCACTTCGCAAAGGGATAAATTTTACTTCTGTCATTCCGAAGGGAGCGAAGCGGAGTGAGGAACCTGTGTGAAATAAAAATCCCGCCCACCGTTATCGTTGCGAAGAAACTGTGACAAACTTAAATGTCACTCCAATTCGCCTGCCGCAAAGTCCCGTTTTTGATCGTATAATTATTGATAGGACATCTATTAATAATGATAGGAGATCATGGCATGACCCGCCGATTTGTTTCTTTTATTGGAATTTTATTGTTAACGAGCTGCGCCGGCTCGCGGCAAACCGCCGAGAATCCCGAGTTGCAGCCGTGGGTGGGAACGTGGCAGGGGATGGCACTGCAGGAGAGCCGCGACGATCAGCCGCGCCAATGGAGGCTCATTCTTACGCAAAAAAAGGGAAAATTGCGTGGCGTGATGAGCGATGACATCAACGAGATGCGCCGAAAAAAGCTGGAAGACGTGCAAATAATTGATGACGAGCTGCACTTTAAGGTTTCTTATGAAACCGCGCGCGGCTTGCACATGCACTGTGAACATCGCGTGAAATTGCAGGATGACACGCTTTTAAGTATTTTCACTGGCAGCGAGGGCGGACGGTCTTTAGCCGGAAAATGGGAGGCGCGGCGCATGGTGTTGGCCCCGGCAGCAGCGCCGCAAAAAACCAAATTATAGAAACATTTCACGTCGTTAAAAAAAAAGTGGCGTGCGAAACGCCGGCAAACCACGCCAATGTCTCGCACGCCTTGGTCAGGGGGGATAGCTACACCCTCCTGACATCTTAAAATCTGAAGAACAATGTCAATGCGCCAATCGTATTGGCGTCACGGCCGGAAGCCTGATAATTTTCAATCTTCACATTGGGAATGATATTGACATTTTTCTCCGGCGCAAAATCCAAGCCGGCGATGATGAACGTGTTGCCGTCATCATCAAGATCGGTATTGGGATCATAAACGTCGTAGCGCGCCAACAGCTTGACCTTCTCCGCCGCCTTCACCGCGCCAAACACGGAAAAACCGTTCTCTGTCCTGTCAACGTTATTCGCCAGCGCCTTGTTATTTTTCTTCTGAAAAACTTCCACCCCGCCGTGAAAACTTGGCTTCTGCAGGCCCGCAAAAACCGCAACGGTGTTTTTGCTCTTGCCATCAAGACCGCCCTCATAATCATAGTACGGCACGACGAAATACGCATTCTGAATTTTAACCGGAACATTGACGTAGACACGCTTGGCCTTGTCATTCTCACTGCTCGTGCCCGTGCCATTTGCCACTAAGACCTGGTAGTTCAGCACACCCGATTGGGTAAGCTTGCCCTCCAAGGTGATGCCCAAGTCGGATGAAGGCGCAATGCGGCGCAGATCCATCACCGTTTTCTCAACCGCTCGATAACCCCACGCTTCTTCGGACGCATTAAAGGTTGGGGTGTTAATCAAACCAAATGACAATCTGCTTTGCGGGATAAAATTATTCCACCGCAGGTAGGCGTGCTTGATGTAGGGCACGAGTTGGCTGCTGGTGCCAAAATTTTGGGTGCGAGTCAAATCCGGGCTGTTCATTTCAAGACGAAAACGCATGGTGAATTTCGCCGACAGATCGCGATCATACGTGAAGTACGCTCGCCGGAACTGGAAGCCGTTGCGATTGAGCGCGTCGGTGGCAGCTTCCGGATGTGAAAATTCGTAAAAATAATCGCCGAAAATGTAACCGCTGATCTTGCCTTCCTGCGCCGCAAGATCCGAAAAGCCAATGAACAGACACACGATGGACACAATCCATCGTACGATGGTTTGAGTTTTCATTTTCCCACTCCTGACCTGAGTTTTAGACCTGACCAAATACTGGTTGTTTAAAAAAACAGCCGGTACACTAGCGCGCTTTCAAGCTGTGCCTGAAAATATAATACATTTGTGTAAATTTCACATCAAGCCAATGTTAAGATTGTGTTAAGATTGCAGTGAGATGATATTTCAACTCTTAAGCGGCGCTCTTGACGGAAACGACATTTGTTTTAAGAAAAACGAATTGTTTGTTAAAGAACCGGTAATACTCACATTATTGTCGCTTCATGTCGCATGATTATATTGATAACGACAAGAAAAGAAAACGAAAACTAACATCAAGGAGAATGAAGCTATGTTTGCCATCACGACGATGTTTAAGCCCGCAGCCATTAAATTCATCACGTCCAAATGGTCGTCTCTCGCCGGCCGCGATTGCGACGTCTCGATTGTGGACATCGACTATGACAGCGCAGAGAATGCGGGAATGTCCATTGTCCCGCAATTTCGCGAGATGATCGCCGGCGCTCATGCGGAGGCACTGCATGAGTTTCTTAAAGAAACGCCTCATTTCTAAACAACCGGGCACAAAATCCAAACGAGGAAAGAAATATGATTTTCATCAATAAAGTCGAACCGCCGACCGTCTTGCTAGTCGATGCCGATTTTGAGCAATGCCGTACCAGCAAAAGCGAGCTCGAATCGCAAGGTTACAAAGTCGTTTGCGCGCATTCCGGCGAAGAAGCTTTTATCACCTTCGCGCACAAAAAATTCGACGCCATCGTCGTCGAGGCTTTTTTGCCGGACATGCACGTGCTGGATTTTGTCGACGAAATCGCGGCGAAAAAGCGCAATCGCAAAATCCCCATCATCATCAATGAGGCCTGCCCAACCTATCGGCATAACTTCCGCTACTGGGCGGCCGATGCGATTATCGAGAAAACCACCACGGGAAAGAATCATTTTGCGCCGATCGCAGCATTATTGTAATCGCGCCGATCACCTCCAGTATAAATATGACAACACTGAACTTCAACTTTGCAGGAGGTTACCATGTGGCTCCCTCAATTATTGCATCGCGAATCCGTCATCGGCAAAATGTGCCTGCTGGCGTTATTGATTCCGGCAACTCCCGGGAAAACCATGCAAACAGCCGAAACCATGTATGCTACGATTGAGCGTTCGCCGCGCGCCGCGGTTTTCGCAACCCGCACTTCGGCGCCGCCTAAAACAAAAAAAGCTCCACCACCCTCGCTTGATCGTCTTCCCTTTATTCCCACAAAAAAAATCGCTGCCGAACATATCACTTCGTTTTTTATTCGCGCCAATGACAGCAAACGGATTCAACTCTCGGTGCTCGCCACCTACAAAAAAGAGTTTACCCATGCCGTGCGGAAATTGGTGCAGGAAAATGTGACGCCGCTGCTGTTCTCGGTTTCCACCCTGCCGAATCGCACCATCAGCTTCAATCCAGCGTTGCTGCGTTTTGAGCAACGCGGCCGCGCCTGGCAACCGGATGGTTTGAAAAATTCCGTCGACATCTGGCCTTTGGAAGAAGGCGGCCAATTCGGTGGCGTCATCAATGACAGCCAGGTTCATCAGGGCGTGATCTTGCTGCCGGAGTGGTTCGACCCCGCCGCGCCCATCACCGTGCGCTATGAGAATTTTCATTATCTGGCGCGGTTTGTGAAGTAAAGGATTTGCGTTGCATCAGCGGCGTCGGCCTGCGTAATCTGGCGCGCTTCGTCCGGATTTTGCGCCGGCGCGGATTGCCAGTTGAAATCATCGGTATTCATCAAAATGTGTATCACCTGTTATCCGGCGGCCAAGAGGTGGCATTCGGGCAGAGCAATGACCTGCCGCTCGCACTACAAGCAAAAGCATAGAGCGCCCGACCGGTTCAAGTTTTTTATATGTCAGCTCAGTCGGGGAATAAGAAATTTTTTTGAATTTTTCCTCCCGCCGCAATTCTGCGCTTGCATTTCCCTCCGATTATCGTTAAATTCTTGAAATAATCACCAATTCATCAATGACATGACCAAGTCTGTTTTGGCAAAAAAAGGCCGCCGCCATCGCCGGTTTCCATCACTGCCGCTGTTGTGGACGACGCAAGATGATTTTGCAAAAATTTTCTTTTCTTTTTTTCTGGTTATCTTTTTTGCTTGGGGCTGCGCCGGGCAGAAAACGCATGTCGTACCGGTGCCGAGAGCCGAGCCTCTATTGACATTAAAAAGCGATCGCGTGACGCTGACGGCTCCAACCCGCCTTGACGCACCGGCGCGTTTCGGCATGTCACTCGCCGCCGTCGGCGATGTGATGCTCGGCACCTGGGTTGTGCCTCTTCTCGACAGCGCCGGTTCGACTTATCCTTTTGCCGCGACGAAAAATATTTTGCAGGCCGCAGATATTGCCGTCGCCAATCTCGAAGCGCCTTTTACCGATCGCGGCGAGCAGGTAAAAGACAAACAATTCACTTTTCGCGTACCGCCCCGCCACGCGCGCGGTTTGAAGGATGGCGGCTTTGATCTTTTACATCTCGCGAACAATCATATTTTAGATTACGGCCCGGAGGGGCTTTTCGATACCATCGCAACGTTGGATAGTCTTTCGTTGTTGTACGTCGGCGCCGGAGAAAATATTGCCGCCGCTTATCGACCGGTTATCCTTGTGCGCGAAAACGCCGCCGGAGAAAAATTGCGCTTCGGTTTTCTCGGCTTCTCGTTGACGCATCCGGAAGATTATTATGCCGGAAAAAACAAGCCCGGCACGGCGTTTCCGTTTCGCGAGCGCTACGTTGCCGCGCTGGATTCGCTGGCGCCGCAAGTCGATATCATGGTCGTCTCGTTTCACTGGGGCGCGGAAAAAATGGTCAAGCCAAAACCGTATCAGATCGACCTCGCCCACACCGCGATCGAGCACGGCGCCGACCTCGTGCTCGGACATCACCCGCATGTTCTGCAGAGCCTCGAATTGTATCGGCCGCGTCCCGGCGCGCCGCAGGGTTTGATCGCGTATTCGCTGGGGAATTTCGCGTTTGGCAGCTACAGCCCAAGCTCGCGCACCAGCATCATTTTAAAATGCGTCGTGGATGCGAGCGGCGTTTTGTATGCGCGTTGTTTGCCAATCAATGTTTATAATGATGAAGTGGAATTTCAGCCGCAATTCCTGCAGGGCGCGGCGGCAACGGCGGTGATCGATTCGCTCAATTCGCTGTCGCGCCATTTAAATAACGGGCAAAATATCGTTTCCAATGCGGGCATTATCGTTCCGCTCCATGAGATCGAGGACGCCGCAACGCCATCCGGCGCAGCGCCGGTTTCTGAAACTTCCACCAATAAATAAATAATGAATTTAAGGAGAATAGCATGTTGCAAACCCGAGACGCTCGTTGGTTTGCCGCCGTTGTTTGCTGGGTTTTATTTTCAAGTTGTGCGAATAAAGAACTGTCGCGTTCCGAAGGCCAGCGCATTTCGGAGACGCCGGCGCGCCTGACGGTGGTCAATTCACTCAACATCGCCACGCAGGTTTATCTGCGCCCGGATTTCGGCGGCGAAGTTTATCTGGGCCGCGTCTCGATCGGCGAAACCAAAACGTTCCGGATCAAGCCGCCGTTTCCGCCGGGGCGCTCGTTTTTGGTCGCGATGCAAACCTTCCCGGCGTGGTCCGGCAGGCCGGTTATTGCCGAGCTTGCCGAATCGCTCACTGCCGGTGACACGTTGCACTGGGATTTGCAAATGAATCATCTGGACTGGCGCGCTGGCACGGCGGCCAACTGAGTTGTTACCGTTCGGGCATTACGAGCGTTTGGACGGTGAATTTTAATTGTTAAATCGGCTGGAGGGCCTTCATGGGCATTCTGCAAACTTTCTCCGAACAGGCGCTGCACCAACTCTGGCAACAGCGCCGGATTCCTGTTGTGCTTTTGCGAACCACCGACGATCAACCCGTCGAAATCATCAATGCCGGCGAATACAATCACGACGCCGGGCCGGATTTTCGCCGCGCGACGATTCGGCTCGGCGGCAAAATTTTGCAGGGCGCTGTTGAGCTGCATCTCGACGCGAATGATTGGTTCACGCACCAGCATCATCTTGATGCAAAATATAACGAAGTGATTCTCCATCTCGCGCTGGCCGTTCCCGAGACGCCGGCGCTGCTGCGCAAAGAAAACGGCCTCGTCATTCCACAGATTCTCCTGCCACGCGAAGAAGCTTTATTGCTTGCTCAACAAAATAAACACCCCCTTTTATTATTCGATTGTCCGCTTAGCCGCACGGCGCCGGAAAAAATTCACGCCACGGTTCGGCAGGTCGGATTGTTGCGCCTGCTGGCGAAGGCGGATGCTTTTGCCGAGCAGGTGGCGAACAGCTCGTGGGATCAAGCCGTGTATCGCGGCCTGGCGGAGGCGATGGGCTACGACAAAAATCAGGAGCCGTTTCGCCGCCTCACCGAGTTGTTGCCGATCGAACTGGTGTTCGGCGAATTGCGCGCCAGCCGGGACGTTGCGCCGGCGATTTTATTGGAAGCCATGCTCTTCGGCGCGGCGGGGTTTTTCGCGGCGTTGCCGGCGCCGGAAAAAATCCCGGATGCTGAAATCGCCAAATTTCTCGCGCCGCGGCTCGAACGGTGGGAGCCTTTGCAACACTCGCTGCAAATTCGCCCGTTGCGCCGCGAGGCGTGGCAGTTCTTTCGTTTGCGCCCGCCGAATTTCCCGACGCGCCGCTTGGCTGGGTTCTCCGCGTTGCTGTTAAAGTTTTATCGCGACGGATTGCTGGAACATCTGTCCGGGCTTTTTCTCGCGGCGGCAAAAGTTTCGGTTAAAAAGCGCACGAAAGCCATCATCGCCGAGTTGCTGAATTATTTTGTTTGTCCGGCGGAGGAGTTCTGGCAGACCCATTACGACTTTTTTCAGGAAAAATCAACAAGGGATGAAAACAGCGAGGCGCGCGTTTTATTTCCCGCAACCAACTACGGCGATCTCATCGGTCGCGATCGCGCGCTGGATGTTCTCGTCAATATCGTGCTGCCGGCGCTCTGGCAATACGGGCGACAGGCCGGCGATGCCCATCTGCAAAATTTGGTGCAGGAAGTTTACGGTGGTTTCCCGCGTTTGCAGGAAAATCAAATCACCCGCGCCATGCGCCAGCAGCTCGCGCAAGAGTTTCCCGTGAGCCGCACGGTCGCCACCTCGGCGTTGACGCAACAGGGCTTGGTTCATTTGCAAAAATTGTATTGCCGGCCGCTGCGGTGTGAGGAGTGTTTGGGGTTGGTAGGGGAAAATGAAAAATAGAATGCGCAAACTTGCGAGAGGTTGTGTGTAAACTTGAGGTCGCAATTTGCGACCACCTCATGGATTGGTGTGCAGCTTTAAAATGCTATTCTATCACCTCGATTTGAAATCGCAATTTGCGATTTCAAGACGTATTCTGTTGTCGCTGAAATCAACAAAGTTTGAGATCACAAATTGTGATCTCATGTTTTAAGGTCACAATTTGTGGCCTTAAACATCAGGAAGAAACAAAAAAAAGCTGATTTGCACGCCTGTAAAGCGTTTCTGGCTGAAACGCACAAATAATTTTAGCATAGCGTTTCCGCAAAATACTCCGGAGGAAAAATATTTATGGCAGAACTCAAACCCCTCATTCCTATCGAACGAATAGAACGCGCGATTTTTTTAATTCGTGGGCAGAAAGTCATGTTGGATCTTGATCTTGCTGCTCTTTATGGTGTTGAAACAAAGATGTTGAATCGTGCAGTGAGGCGAAATATCGACAGGTTTCCAGAAGATTTCATGTTTCAACTGACAAAAGAAGAATTTGAAAACTTGAGGTGCCAATTTGGCACCTCAAGATTATGGGGCGGTCGGCGATATCCACCTTATGTCTTTACCGAGCAGGGCGTCGCCATGCTCTCAAGTGTTCTTAACAGCAAACGCGCCATCAAAGTAAACGTCGAAATCATGCGCGCCTTCGTGCGTCTGCGCCAAATGTTGGCCTCGAATGAAGAACTTGCCCGCAAGCTCGACGCCTTGGAAAAGAAGTACGATGCGCAATTCAAAATCGTGTTTGACGCCATTCGCGAGCTGATGGAGCCGCCGGAAGCAAAACCCAAACGGAAAATAGGATTTCTCGCGGATCGCGAATCTTCATAAAATCTGCACTTGAAAAATAATTTTTATTTCACCCCTCCGCAATTGCCAACCTTGACCGGTAAATTTGGGTGTTCAAGATAATTTAATTTCTGGCCGTTTTTTGTGAATCGTTCGGTTCAATTGCCGGATGATTTAGCCATTTAATTCATTTTACATTTGCTGCGCATAGCCGGATGGCGCGGCGCGGCGTTTTAACTCTCGAAAGGGGAGCACTATGTCTCATTTTTTACGGAATTGTTCACCTCTTGTATTTGCCGGTTTGATGATGGCGGCGGCGCCGGGTCGGGCGCAATCTCCCAATGACACGCTAAAAACCATCGCCAAAGATGTTCGCGGCATTCAAGAGCAGCTTCGCGGCAGTAACGCGGAGATCAAGGAGATTCAAACCCAGCTCAATAAAATGGCGGAAACGAAGGGCGGCGTCATTCATTTCGCCGTCAGCTTGGGGGTGAGATTTATTTATGACAAGAAGGAATATTTTGGCGAGCCCAGCATTTCGCCGATCGACTCGACGCTGCAGATTGACAGCAAAGATCGCGGTGCCGTGATTATTTCTGGCGTGATTATGGCGACGCCTTTTGTGACAAAAGGAAGTTGGGTCAGCAACCTCGGTTTCGTCGCCAATGTCAATCTGGCAGAAATCTCGAGCGAAAATTTAAATACGTTCAACAACAAAAGTCTCGAAGGCGGGCTGGGCATTTCGTACCGGCTACAGTCCAACTTCGCGCTGGCCGTCACGTATGATCTCGTCTACAGCCGGCGGCTGCGGGATTATGTTTTGATCCGCAAAGGCGATAAGCTTTTTGACAATGGGAAGGTGTTGACCGAGCTGAACCGCGAAAGCAACAATCTCTTCATCGACGACAATCTGAGCAGCCTGTCTTTGAAATTTATCTATCGTTTTGGGAAATAATTCGGAAGTATTTTTCTGACCGCAGTTGAATCCGGCGTGAAAGCGCTTTGCAAAAGGTTTGGCGCCGGATTCAGAATTTCTCCCCGCTTTTTAAGCTTTTATTCTGCATTTCCTTCCTTATCCAAATCATGTAACGTGATCCGCGCAACTTCATTTTATTTGAACAGGCGTTTCACGTTACACGAAACCAAATCAATTCTTCCGATCTTCCGAAATCGTCGGTCGCAGCTTGCCTTGCAGCAAAATGCGATAAGCGCCGGTGGCCGGGTCCAGGCTTTCCACCACGGCGTTCAATTTGTCCGAGCCATCGAGAATGTCGCCAAGATTTTCTTTCAAAACGAGGGAAGAGGGCGGGGTGATTTCCAGAACGTCAAAAATGCGGGTGGTGAATTTGAACATGGGCTGACCTCCTTGTCAGGTTGCTGTGCCGGCGCAATCATGTCGCCGACTCATCTCAGGGTGCCGTATCAAAACCGGAGTCAAGTTCCTAACTCCGGGCGTAAATAAAAGCGTCCTTCACAGACAAAAAACGGAAAATGAATGTATGAAGATTTTGCCGTGATTGCAAGGATTGTTACAAAAACTTCTTGCCTTTTTTAACTTATGCTCCACACCAGATCTTCAGCCACGTTGAAAAATGAAGCTCTGCGGGCGGCTTAGAATTCAAAAGGTTATTTTTAAAACACGAGTCACAGAGTTCGCAGAGCGTCACGGAGAAAAGCTTTTTAAAAGAAATACCGCTCTCGATGTTTTCTCTGTAAACACAAATTTTACAGAACCAATCCCACTGCTGCAGCGTCTAACTTAGTAGAATGGTTGAATAAAAAGTGCTTTACATTCGGCCAAAAAATTATTACCTTATATTCACTGTATTCGTTTTAGGTTAACTTAGCACAGGCAGTGCGTCTTGTGGCGCCTGTTAGGCAAGATTGATTAATGAGAGTAAAATCGCTGGGAGAAAACTTGCGTTTTCCAAACTATCGCCGTCGTGTTGCTTTCATGCTGTCTTTGTTAGCGCTGTTGCTGTTTGGTTCGGCTGAAAATGGGCTGGCACAGCGCCAGCGTTCTTTCCGAATTCTTGGCCTCTCGGTGGAAGGCAACAAAACCGCCGACGCCAATTTCATCAAACTTAGCTCCGTGCTGTCGCTCGGCGAGCTGGTGGCGAATGATGATGTGCAAGCAGCCATCCGGCAACTGTGGAGCCTGAATATGTTTCAGGATGTGCAGGTGCTGCTGGATCGCGAGGCTGGAGATGGCGTTTATCTCACGCTCAAAGTTGAAGAATCGCCACGGCTCGATAAAATCGAATATGACGGCAATAAAAAGTTCAAGAAAAAAGAGCTTGAGAAGGAGATCGACTTATTCAAAGGGCAGGTGCTCAGCCCGGGTGATCTCGCCAAAGTGCGCCGCAAGCTGAAAAAATTTTACCAGAAAAAAGGCTATCTGCTCGCCGAGATCGAAGCGACGACCGAGCCGGCGGACACCGGGCGCGTGAATCTGAAGCTCAAATTCGCCGAAGGCAGCAAAGTCCAGATCAAGGCGATCACGTTTAACGGCAATCTAGAGTTTAACGACGGCAAGCTGCGCAAACAGATGAAGAAGACGAAGCAGGATTCGTGGCTGCGCGGCGGCGATTTTGACGAGAAAAAATATCGCGAAGATCTCGACCAGGTGGTGGAGTTTTATCGCACGCAGGGTTATCGCGACGCCGAATTTCTGCGCGACTCGGTCTATTACGGCGCCGATAAAAAAGATATGTTCATCAACATCGCGGTGAATGAGGGCACGAAATATTATATCGGAAAAATCACGTGGGAAGGCAATAAGCTTTTTCCGGATAAGCTGCTGGCCGCGTTGTTGGGATTTCAAACCGGCGAGGTTTACAGCTCCGAGAAATTGCAGAAGGCGGTGTCGGAGCGGCTGGGCAGTTTGTATTATGATTCCGGCTATATTTTTGCGACGGTCAATCCAGTCGAAAAGCCCGTCGATAGCAGCAAGGTGGATTTGCACTTTCTCATCACCGAAGGCAATGCGGTGACGATCAATAAAATTCGCATTTCCGGCAATACGAAGACAAAAGAGAAAGTGATTCGCCGTGAGCTGTATTTGCGGCCGGGCGACACCTTCAGCCGCGAGGCGCTCATTCGCAGCCAACGCGAAGTGTTCGTCCTGAATTATTTCGCCGACGTCAAGCCTGATGTGCAACCGATCAGCGACGAGAAAGTCGACGTATCGCTAGAGGTCACGGAGAAATCGACAGACACGGCCAATATGAGCGCCGGTTGGAGCGAGCGCGACAAACTGATCGGCTCGATTGGCGTTGCGTTCAACAATTTCCGCGGCAATGGCCAGAAACTTTCCGTGGATTGGAACTTCGGCCGGTTTTATAAATCACTCCAGCTTGGTTTCACCGAGCCGTGGCTGTTTGATACGCCGACGCTGGCAGGCGTGAATATCTTTGATACGGATCGCGATGCCGGTTACGGTTACCAATTTGGACAGCGGAGCCGCGGCGGGTCGATTCGCGTGGGCCGCCGCTTGCGCTGGCCGGATAATTATTTCCGCACCGATTGGATCTACCGCTTGCAAGCGCTGGAATATGATCTTTCCGGCGCCAGCTCCGAGGATCTGCAATATTTTGACGACATTGGAATTCAGGGTGGAAGGCTCACCTCGAGCTCGATTACGCATATTTTCAGCCGCAACAGTTTGAATCGCCCGGAGTTCCCGACTGCCGGGTCGCAGGTTTCGCTGTCAACGGAAATCGCCAGCGGGCCGCTGCTCGGCAACGTCGGTTATCATAAGCATATCTTGCAGGCGGAGTGGTTCATGCCAACGTTCGGGGGGCTGGTTTGGTTTACCAATTTTCAGATTGGCTATATGGATACGCTGGGCGGCAGTCGCAGCCAGATTCCATATCTGGAAAATTTTTTCATGGGCGGCGAAGGCCTGTCCAATTCGATTCCGTTGCGCGGATATGATGATCCGCTGCGCAACCGGGTGGCCGGCGTCGGTTTAACGATGATGAAAGTGGGCTTGGAACTGCGCGTGCCGATTGCGCCCAACCCGACGGTGTTTGGATTGCTATTCGCCGAGGCCGGCAACACGTGGCGCAATTTTTCTTCGGCGAATCCCTTTGAGAAAACCCATGTCGCGCACGGGCGCATTCTCGGCCTGCGCCGTTCGGCCGGCATTGGCGCGCGGGTTTTTATGCCGCTGCTCGGGATTATCGGCTTTGATTATGCGTATGGTTTTGACAACATCGAGTTTGACGAATCTACGGGGCGCACCACCGGCCGGCTCCGGGGCGCCTGGAAACCGCACTTTGTTTTTGGACGCAGTTTTTAATGCGCAATTTTTAATTCGTAAAACTATTTTAAAAATGTTCAAACAATCAATCACGGAGGTTGGTGTGAAAAATTTCAAAACCTGGATGGCTGTCTGTATGGCAACGGTTATTCTGGCTGGCGCCAGTTCGGCTTCGGCACAATTGAAACTGGGTTACATTGACTCACAAAAGATTCTCGAGAAATATAAGGAAGCGCAGGATGCGCAGAAGCAGCTCCAGGATCTCAATAAGCGCTGGGAAGATGAAGCCAAGAGTATGCAACAGGAATTGCAAACCAAGCTGGAAGAACTCGAATCGCAGGCGTTGCTGTTGAGCGACGAGCGCAAAAAAGAGAAACAAACGGAACTGGAAAATCTCAATATTCGTTTGCAGCAATTTCAGCAGGAGAAATGGGGCAATCAGGGCGAAGTGTTCGCCAAACGCGCCGAGTTGATGCAGCCGATTATCGACAAAATCAATGTGACGATTAAAAAGATCGGCACGGATGAAAGATTTGATTATGTTTTTGACGTGGTCAACGGCAATATTCTGCACGTCAGCGCCACCCAGCCGGATCTGACCGACAAGGTTCTAGAAGAACTCAACAAAAGCGTTGCCACGAAACCGGCGAGCACGACGCCCCGTCCGACAACGCCGAAAGCGAAGAATTAAAAAGCAACCTGCAAACCGCAAAAAGCCAAATGCAAGCAAATCGCCTTTTGCTTTTTTGCCTTTCCAGCCTATGATTTCCTTGCGACTCACGGCGGCAGAGATCGCGCGCGTCATTCAAGGGCGCGTCGAGGGTGATGCCGCCGTTATCATTACGGGCCTGGCGCCGATTGATCAAGCGCGGCCGGGTGACTTGACGTTTGTCGCTCAGCCGCGTTATTTTTCTCATATTGCCACCACGCCGGCTGCCGCGGTTCTGGTGGATGGCAATTATTCCGCGTCGCCGGCCGATGGCGTCGTCCTCATTCGTGTGGCCAACCCGTATTTCGCTTTTTTGCAAATCGCCAAAAATTTTTTTCAACCGCAGGATTCGTTTACCGGTGTACACCCCGCCGCGGTTATTAGTGAAAACGTGCGTTGCGGCAAAAATGTCACCATCGGCCCGCACGCGATTGTGGAGCCGGAATGTGAAATTGGCGATGACGTTCGCATTGGCGGGCTGTGTTATATCGGTCGCGGCGCGCGGCTCGGCCATCGTGTCACGCTTTTCCCGCGCGTACACGTGGCACACGGCGTTCACCTCGGCAACGACGTCATCATTCAGCCCGGCGCGGTGATTGGATCCGATGGATTTGGTTACGTCAAGCATGAAGGCGTGTATCATAAAATTCCCCACCTCGGCACGGTCGTTCTCGAAGATGGCGTTGAAATCGGCGCCAATTGCACGATCGATCGCGGTACATTTGGCGAGACGCGCATTCGCCGCGGCACGAAGCTTGACAATCTCGTTCACCTCGCGCACAACGTCGAAGTCGGCGAACACTCGGTGATGGCCGCGCAGACCGGTGTTTCCGGCAGCACGAAGATCGGCAACCGCGTGACGATTGCCGGACAGGTCGGGTTCGTCGGCCATATCGAAATCGGCGACGACGCCACGTTTGGGGCGCAAGCCGGCGTTTCCAAATCAATTCCGAAGGGCCTCACCGTATGGGGTACTCCTGCTCGCGAACTCACGCTGGTGCGACGCGAAGAGGCCGCGCGGCGGCGTTTGCCCGAACTGCTCAAACGCGTGCGCGCGCTGGAAAAAGCACTGCTGAAAATCGCGCCGGAAGCGCTGGGAAAAATTGATGATCCGGAAGCATAACATAACGTTACATAAGGAGTAAAACGATGAATAAAAAACTAACTCTGATTTATTGGAAGGAGGAAAAATTCTGGCTCGGCAAACTGCTCGAATATCCGGAAATTATGACGCAGGGCGAAACGCTGGATGAACTTGAGGAAAATATTAAAGATGCTTTTAGGTTAATGACCATGGATGAGGTGCCGGCTGAATATCAAACCAAAGAAATTCTGGTATGAAGCGTAGCGAGTTTATTCGCGAACTGGTGGCAGCAGGTTGTGTGCTGTATCGGCACGGCGCGAAGCACGATATTTACCTCAATCCGGTTAACGGGAAGAAACAACCTGTTCCGCGACACACGGAAATCGATGACCGTTTGGCCAAACATATTAAAAAATATCTTGGATTGTAGAGTGACGGCAGCGACCAATTTGCTTTTTGCCTTTTGCTCTTTGCCGTTTGCTTTTCACTCGGAGGAGGAATGCTCGAAAAACAACACACGATCACAAAACCCGTTTCCATTTCCGGCGCCGGTCTGCACACCGGCAATCCGTCCAACCTGACGTTTCATCCGGCGCCGCCGAACACCGGCATCATTTTCAAGCGCATTGATTTGGCGGACAGCCCACAGGTGAAGGCCGACATTGACAACGTGATCGATATTTCGCGCGGCACGACGATTGGAAAAGGCGAGGCGGTGGTGCATACCGTCGAGCACGTGCTCGCCGCTGTTGCCGGTTTGATGATTGATAACGTGGTGATTGATCTGGATGCCAATGAACCGCCGGTAATGGACGGCAGCGCGCTGCCCTTTGTGCAGGTTTTGAAAACCGCCGAGATCACCGAGCAGGATTCGCCGCGCGACTATCTGGTGATCGAAAAAACGGTGGTTTATTCCGAAGAGAAGCGCGGCGTCGATATCGTGGTGTTTCCTTCGGACGAATTTCGCATCACGTTTCTGATCGACTATCATAACAGCGCGCTGGCGACGCAATATACCGCCATCTATTCGTTGCAGGGAGAGTTTGAAAAGGAGTTTGCGCCGGCGCGCACGTTCTGTTTTCTCTCCGAAGTCGAGCCGCTGATGCAGCAGGGTTTGATTCGCGGCGGCAATCTGGAGAATGCCGTGGTGTTCATCGACCGCAAAATCGAAGCGAATGAAATCGGGCGGTTGAAACAGCTTTTCAACATCACGGACGATAACGTGGAGCTTGGCATGAACGGCATTTTGAACGGCAAAGAGCTGCGTTTCAAAAACGAGCCGGTGCGCCACAAAGCGTTGGATCTACTCGGCGATCTCGCGCTGCTCGGCATGCCGCTGAAAGCGCACGTGCAGGCCGCGCGCTCCGGCCACGCCGCCAATGTCGAGCTGGTGCGGCGCATTCGCAAAGAGTACAAAAAAACCCAGCTCACTTCGAAATATCAGGGCAATCGCAAAGGCGATTTTGTGCTGGATACGCAGGCGATTCTGAAGATTCTGCCGCATCGTTATCCATTCGTGATGGTGGATCGCATTCTCGATCTGGTGCCGCAAGAGCGCGTGGTCGGCATCAAAAATGTCACGATCAATGAGCCGTTTTTTCAAGGCCATTTTCCCGGCCATCCGATCATGCCCGGCGTGCTGATTCTCGAAGCGATGGCCCAAGTCGGCGGTATATTGTTGTTGAATACGCAATCCGATCCTGAAAGCAAATTGGTTTATTTTACCGGCCTTGATCGAGTAAAATTTCGCAAGCCGGTGCGGCCCGGCGATCAGATTCGTTTCGAAGTGGAAATGGTGAAATTTCGCCAAGCGCTGTGCAAAATGGCCGGCAAAGCCTTTGTCGCCAATGATCTCGTGTGCGAAGCGGAATTGTCGGCAGCGTTGGTGGATAAGACATGAGTTCTCAAACTGTCAAATTTCAAA
>Ga0187893_10006162_pt1 | contig 20761 bp, 13 predicted proteins | sample MA1701074metaG_FD_139574 | JGI IMG/M metagenome (GOLD analysis project Ga0187893, IMG submission 139574) | White microbial mat communities from a basaltic lava cave in the Kipuka Kanohina Cave System on the Island of Hawaii, USA - MA170107-4 metaG ...
ACTGGACCTTTACGGTAAGCAGGTTGAATTCAGACACTGACTTCCAGTGTCGTGCGGCACATCGGTCCGGTGAACATCTTGCGTACTCTTCTTCAGAGACTTGCCCCGCTTTCGCTGTGCGCCGTCCTGGCCGGCTGCGGCACCAACGTGCAGTGGCTGCTCGCGGAGGAGGGCCGGCTGACGCCGGAGGCCGACCGCCTGGCGACGACGGCGGAGGCGCTCGGTTCCGGTATCGAACAGCCGGTCTACGAGGCCGAGGACGCCAAGCTCGAGGCCTGCCGGTTCCTCAATGAGGCAACGGTCGACCGGATGAATCGGGAACCGGGCTTCGGCGAGCAGTTCGTGTCCGACCTGTCGTCCGTCGTCGTGCTGCTGTTTCCCGTCGGGCCGGTCGAGCGCTGCGCCGAGTCGCTCGAGGCCTACCGGACGTCCATCGCCCGGCTCGAACGCGAGTTGATCGAACTGGGGGTCATCGCCCGCACGACCACGGGCGAATCCGACAGCAGCAGCTGACGCCTCACCCCTTTTCGGGAACGACAGCGCCCCGTCGCTCGCTCACACCGCGAGCACGTCGTCGGCATCGAGCGTCGATGCGGCGACGTTCTTCAGCACGACCAGGGTCTGGAACCCGTTCGCACCGCCGTTGCGATCGACCTGGACGAGCGTATCGCCCCCCGACTGCACGAACCGCACGAAACCGTCGTCGACGGCGTCGCCGCCATCGTCGATGCAGCCGGACAGCACGTCCTCGATGTCGATGACGTCGCCCTTGCCGAAGTCGGTGATGACATCGATACCCTCGCCGACGCCGTTGAAGACGAACCGATCGCCGTCAGCCCCGCCGGAGAGCGTATCGGCCCCGCTGCCGCCTTCGATCCAATCCTTTGCGCCGCCGCCGGACAGAACGTCGTTGCCGGAGCCGCCGATCAGTTCGTCGTTGTCATTGCCGCCCGAGAGATTGTCGTTCCCGGATCCGCCATGCATCTCGTCATGGCCGTCGCCGCCAGCCATGGTGTCGTTGCCGTCGCCACCGGAGACATCGTCGTTACCCTTGTCGCCCGACAGGCTGTCGTTGCCGGAGCCGCCGCTCACCCAGTCGTTGCCCTCGCCGCCGGCCATGGTGTCGGCACCGCTGCCGCCGCTCATGTCGTCATTGCCGGCATCGCCGAGGAGCTTGTCGTTCCCTTCGCCGCCCGACAGCCAGTCGTTCCCGTCGCCGCCGGAGATGCGATCGTCGCCCTCGTCACCGAGTAGTCCGTCATGGCCGGTGCCGCCCGACAGCGTGTCATTGCCGTCGCGGCCCTGGAGCGTGTCGTTGCCGGCGTCGCCGGTCATGGCGTCGTTGCCTTTGCCGCCCGACAGATAGTCGTTGCCATTGTCGCCGGCCATGGTGTCGTTGCCGCCGGTGCCCCAGATCTCGTCGTTGCCGTCGCCGCCGCGGAGGACGTCGTTCCCCTCCGGCTTCGTCTTCACCTGGATCGTCGCGGTGACCGACTCGGTGTCGACCGCTCCGCTGTTCGGATCGACATCCGTCGCTGTCGCCGTGACGGTCAGCGTGAACGCCGGCGTCCCCGCGGGGAAAAGGACCTCGAGGCCGTTCAACTGATTGACGGTCAGCGTCCAGCTGCCGTCGGCATTCCTGATTCCAGCCGAGAGCGAAGCGCAGGGCGGCAGCCCCGTGATCCGCACGGCGAGGGTCTCCGAACCGTCCAGATCGGTCAGGGCAGCCTTGATGTTGAGGATCGCCGACCCGCCCCGCGTCTGGCGGTCGCCGACGATGACGTCGTCGCCCTTGCCACCGGAGATCGTGTCGCCGCCGGCCCCGCCGTAGAGGCGGTCGCTCCTGTCCGTGCCTTTGACGACAAGACCCTTGGTCGTGACCACGGTCGGCGTGACCACCGACAGCTTCGGTGCATCGGCCACTGCGGCCACGGCCACCGGCAGCAATGTCGTCGTCGAGCCGCCGCTTCCGGTCGCGGTGACCGTCAACTCGAAGTCGGCGCCGCTGTTGGCGGGCGGCGTCAGCTTCAGGCCGGTCAGCTGGCCGACCGTCAGCGACCAGGTGCCGCCGCCGAGATTGGTTCCGGCCGATAGAGAGGCGCCGGCGGGCACGCCGGAAATCAGGATCGACACGCCGGACGGACCGTAGCCCGGAGGAATATCGCAGGTGATCGACAGCGGGATCCTCGCGTCCTCGCTGCCGGCGGCCGGTGCCGCGTCGATCTCCGGTGCCGCACCGCCCTGGGCGACGACATTCACCGAGACCGTCGCCGTGGACGTGCCGCCCTGGCCGTCGCTGACCGTGTAGGTGAAGCTGGCCGGTCCGCTGTAGTTCGCCGCAGGCGTGAAGACGACGTTGCCGCCGTTCAGCGCGACGGTGCCGTGCGTGGCGTTGCCGACGCCCGTGATCGTGAGGCTGTTGCCCTCGACGTCACCATCGTTGGTCAGCAGCGTGGCCGGCGTCAGCACGAGCGGCGTGTCTTCCGTGGCGTTGACCGCGTCATCCACGGCCGCCGGCGCGTCGTTGACCGCCGCGACCGTGACGTTGACCGTCGCCGTGGACGTGCCGCCCTCGCCGTCGCTGACGGTGTAGGTGAAGCTGGCGGGGCCGTTGTAGTTGGACGCCGGCGTGAACACCACGTTGCCGCCATTCAACGCAACGGTGCCGTTGGTGGCGTTGCCGACGCTGGTGATGGCGAGGCTGTCGCCATCGACGTCGCTGCCATTCGCCAGGAGCGAGGCCGCGGTCATCACGAGTGGCGTGTCTTCGGTCGCGCTGACCGAGTTGTTCGCGGCCACAGGCGCATCGTTCACCGCGGCGACCGTGACATTCACCGTCGCCGTGGACGTGCCGCCCTGGCCGTCGCTGATGGTGTAGGCGAAGCTGGCGGGGCCGTTGTAGTTCGCCGCCGGCGTGAACACGACGTTGCCGCCGTTCAAGGCGACGGTGCCGTTGGTGGCGTTGCCGACGCTGGTGATGGCGAGGCTGTCCCCATCGACGTCGCTGTCGTTCGCCAGGAGCGAGGCCGCGGTCATCACCAGCGGCGTGTCTTCCGTCGCGCCGACCGAGTTGTTCGCGGCCACGGGCGCATCGTTCACCGCGGCGACCGTGATGTTGACCGTCGCCGTCGCCGAGCCGCCCTGGCCGTCGCTGATGGTGTAGGTGAAGCTGGCGGGGCCGTTGTAGTTGGCGGCCGGCGTGAACACGACGTTGCCGCCGTCAAGGGCGACGGTGCCGTAGGTCGCGTTGCCGACGGCAGTAATGGACAGCGCGTCACCATCGACGTCGCTGTCGTTCGCCAGCAGGGAGGCCGCCGTCATCACCAACGGTGTGTCTTCTGTCGCGCTGACCGAGTTGCTCGCGGCCACGGGGGCATCGTTGACCGCGGCGATCGTGACGTTCACCGTCGCCGTCGACGTCCCGCCTTGGCCGTCGCTCACGGTGTAGGTGAAGCTGGCGGGGCCGTTGTAGTTGGCGGCGGGCGTGAACACGACGTCGCCGCCGTCCAGCGCGACGGTGCCGTGGGTCGCGTTGCCGACGCTGGTGATCGTGAGGGCGTCGCCATCGACGTCGCTGTCGTTCGCCAGCAGCGAGGCGGCGGTCATCACCAGCGGCGTGTCTTCCGCGGCGCTGACCGAGTTGTTCGCGGCCACCGGCGCGTCGTTGACGGCGACGACGGTGACATAGACCGTCCCCGTGGTCGTGCCGCCCTGGCCGTCGCTGACAGTGTAGGTGAAGCTGGCAGGGCCGTTGTAGTTCGCAACCGGCGTGAACACGACGTTGCCGCCGTTCAAGGCAACCGTGCCCATGGTCGCGTCGCCGACGCCGGTGATCGTGAGGCTGTCGCCATCGGCATCGCTGTCGTTCGCCAGCAGCGAGGCGGCGGTCATCACCAGCGGCGTGTCTTCCATTGCCGTCACCGGGTCGGCGGCGGCGACGGGAGAGGCGTTCCCCGGCACCACGGTAATCTCGACCGTGGCCGTCGCGCTGGCGCCGCTGGCGTCCTCGACGGTGTAGACGAAGCTGGCCGGGCCGCTGTAGTTGGCATCCGGCGTGAATACGACGTTGCCGTCCTCGTCGATCGATACCGTCCCGTTGACCGCACTGCCGACATCCACGATGTTCAGCCCGTCTCCATCGGCGTCGAAGTCGTTGGCCAGGAGCTCATCGGGGGACAGGACGAGCGGCGTGTCTTCCGCGGTCGATGCGGAGTCATCGCCCGCGACCGGCGGCGAATTCGACTCCGGCTCGCGCACCACGACCTCGACCCGTGCCGTCGCCCTGCCGCCCTGCCCGTCGTCGACGATGTAGTCGAAGCTGGCGGTGCCCAGGAAGCCCGGCGCCGGTACGATCGAGATCGTGTCGCCGACCATCGTCACCGTGCAGTTGACGAGGTTTTCGAAGCCGATGATGGTCAGTTCGTCGCCGTTCTCGTCGAAATCGTTCGACAGGAGCTCTTCCGCCGGCCAGTCCAGCTGGCTGTCCGCGTCCATCTGCAGGACGTCGTTTTCGGCGATCGGCGACTGGTTGTCATTCATGGGCCTCTCCCTCGGTCCCGCGCAGCCCCAGCGCCGCGGCGGGCACACCCCAGACACGCATTCCGACGACTGAACGGCACGGCGCGAAGCCCTGCCGGATGCAATCGCCAGTCACAAACGAATGAGAAGTTGGGAAAATGGTCCGCGCGATCGGGAGACACCGGGCAACCGGACCCGGTGCGCAGCTTCTCTGCGCGACCTCGATCAGTAACAAGAGCCGCCGAACGAATGTCCGTAAAGACTAGTCAGGAGAAATAAAGAAAGCAGGAAGAAACATCCTGAACGCGTGCCTAACCATCACGCCAACGCCGCACGAAATTCGTGGCATCCGACTCGCGGCCGGATTAATGGTAAAATCCGTGCGCCGGCGCAGAGCGACGGTCGCATCGCGGCTGCGGAATGTGCGAGACTGTGTTCCCAACTCGCCAGGGAATCGGCGATGAGATCCGACTGGAAGACACACCGAACCGACCCGACGACGGCGCCGACCCGGATTCCCGCGACAGCATCCATCGTCGCGTGTCTGTTGCTGTCGGCCTGCGGCACCGATGTGGAATGGCTACTGGAGCGCGACAGCGTCCTCGTCGCCAGGGCGGACAAGGCGGCGGCCAGCGCGGAGGCCATCGACCCCGACAGCACGACGCAAATGTACGACGCCGAGGACGCCAAGCGCGCCGCCTGCGAATCCATCTACGGATCCATATCCGAGCAGATGACGCGCCCGCCATCGTTCGGCGAGGAGCTCGCGTCCGACGCCGGGGCCTTCGTCGCCTACCTTTTTCCGATCGAGGAGGTCGAGCGCTGCGCCGACGCGCAGGCGAAGTATGAGTCGGCCGTGGTCGCCCTGGAGCGCCGGATCGGTGCTCCGGACGCGGCGCCGGCCGGCACCGAAGCCCCCGAGCATTGAGCTCGCGAACGCGAAGGACCGAACGTCAACGTTCTGACGAGGCCGGGCTGACGACGCGGAGAAACGAGACCGGCCGTTCGAAGCCCTTGACCACCGCCGCCTCCTCCTGCAGCCCGCGCCCCTCCAGGGCAGCGGCCACGGCCGGATCTTCCGCCAGCACCTGTGACAGGACGATGTCGCCGCCGATGCTCTGCGCCTGCAGCCGGGAGGCAAGGTTGACCGTCGAGCCGAAATAATCGAGGCGCTCGTTGAGAGTGACGGCGATGCACGGTCCCTTGTGCAAGCCGAGCTTGATGACGATCCCTTCCCCGCCGTGACCGGCATTGAAGCCGGACACCTTGTCCTGGATCGACAGGGCGGCCCGGACCGCGTTGCCGGGATCGGCGAAGGCGGCCATGACCGCATCGCCGATGGTCTTCACGATGGCCCCGTCACGCTCGCGGATCAGCGCGGCGAGGAAGGCGAAGTGCTCGCGGACGAGGCGATAGGCCTTGGCGTCGCCGACGCGTTCATAGAACGCGCTCGAGCCCTTGAGGTCGGTGAACATCAGCGTGATCTCGCCGATGCCGACATCGTCGCCGGGCCGCAACGTCTCGCTGGCGAACAGGTCGCGGAACGTCTGCAGAGTCGTGATCCGGTCGGCGGTGAGCGCGTCCTTGACCCATGCCCGCTCCTCGATGATCAGGGTCAGCGGGCGTCGGCTGCGGTTGGTGAGGCGCACGGTCCCGTCCGGCGACGGTGGCCCGGCCTGGACGCTGTCGTCGGCGGCGACCAGCTCCGGGAAGCCGCCGGCCTCCCAGGTGATGAACGCCTCCGGCCCCGGCTCCAGCGTGCGCAGCCGGTAGTCGCCCGCCGACAGCTGCACCGGCACGTCCCGCGACTGGCCGGCGTCGAGCGTGACGTGCAGCTTGATGTGCGGCGTCGACATCGGGCCGAACAGACAATACTGGCCGCCGACGATCGGCCGGACCGACGCGGACGGCCGGAAGCTCGCCTCGACGTTGCGGGAAAAATCGCGCCCGTAGTCGATATTGCAGCTCGAGCAATGAGCGCCGGTCGGCAACTGGTCGAGCGCCACCGTCGAAACCTTGGCGACGCGGCATCTTGGGCACAGCAGGTCCCAATGCAGCTCGAGCAGACCGCTCTTCACCGCCTGCAGACACAGCTCGATGGCGGTGCGGGCCTCCAGCCGCCAGTCGCGCGCAAGCTTCAGCGGCCGGATCTGCCAGAGATCGACCTCCTGGGCGTTGACGACGAAATCGGCAAGCCTGCGGGCCAGGCGATGGCCGTTCGGCGTCGCGTCGATCGCCGCCACCATCGCGTCGACCCGCCGGGACGCCTCGGGGCTGGCCGCCGGGACGGGGTGATCGAACGGCTCGGCTCGCATGCCCATGGCGAACTGATTGGCCTCGGCCGCGAGCTTGGCGAAGGTGCGCCCGGCATTGCTGAAGAAGCCGCCGGCAAGGATGGCGGTGCCGAGCAAATTGGCCGGCGCGACAGCCAGCACATAGACGCCTCGACTGCCGGCGCCTTCGGGCGCCAGCTCGAAGGTCGCACACAGGGACCTGAAGGGTCCGTTGCGGAACTCGCGGCAATGCTCGAACCACTGGGCGTGGACCCAGTTGACCGGCTTCTCGCGCCACTGCAGCGTGAGCGGCCCCCGCTTCAGCCGACCGAGGTAGAGCACCGAGCCGTCGGCCTGCGGAATCTCCTCGATGTCGTGCTTGGGCAGCGCGGCCGCCTCGTTGAAACGGGCGGTATCGGCCATGATCGGCCAGATCTCGGCCGGCGGCGCGTCGAAATGCCAGACCCACGTGCCGCGCCTTGGCTTGTCCATGATTGTCCCGCTGACCGCCCTGATGGATCTACGGCATCGAGACGCCTGCGGATGCCACGGCAGCCGTCACCAGACGAACCCCGGAATCGCATAGGTCGGCCGGCGGCCGGCATCGGCACAGGCTGCCGCCAGCCTGGCCGGATCCGGCTGCAGACCGCCGGCGCCGGCCAGCTCCGCCGCGTGAATCCCGCCAGTTACCAGCAGCGAATCGATGCCGACGCCTTCGGCGCCCGCCACATCCGTCCGCAGGGAATCGCCGACCGCCAGGATGCGTGCGGACGCGATGCCGGCAAGATACGCGAAACACCGGCGATAGACGGCGGGCTGCGGCTTGCCGACATAGTGAACCGTCCCGCCGAGCGCCTCGTAGCGCACCGCGAGCGCGCCGGCGCACAGCTCGCGAATGCCGTCGCGGATCACTTCCAGGTCCGGATTGGCGCAAACCATCGGCCGGCCGAGCCGGGCGGCTGCCAACAGTGTCCCTTCGTAGTCGGCGACCGTCTCGCCGGCATCGTCCAGGCCGGTCACGAGAACGAATTCGGCCGCGGACGCGGTCTCCACCATGTCGAGGTCAAGCCCCTCGATCAGGCTGCGGTCGCGCTTCGGCATCAGCGGCAGGAATCTCCAGCCGAGCCCGGCGAAGATCGGATCGGTGCGCTCCTTCAGCAGCCGCCACGTCTCCTCGCCCGAGCTGTGCAGCACGTCATAGAGGTCGGCCGCGATTCCGATTTCCTGCATGCGGTGCCCCACCGGGGCGGCGCGGCGCGGCGCGTTGGACAGGACAACCAGGCGCTTGCTCCTTCGCTTCAGCTGGCCCAGCGCGTCGACCACCCCGGGGTAGGGCCGGACGCCATCGTGCAGGACACCCCAGAGATCGAGGATGAAGGCATCGTAGCGATCGGCGACCGTCGACAGGCGCTCGATGATCGGAATGGGCGGAATGCCGGCGCGCATGGCTCAACGATGGTCCGCGCCCACCGCTTCCGCAACCGACGAGAACCCGTCGGCCTGCAGCAGGGCAGCCAAATCGCGCTTGATGCGGCCGATGAGGCCCGGCCCCTCATAGATGAGGGCGGTATAGAGTTGCACGAGCGACGCGCCGGCCCGGATCTTGGCATAGGCATCGGCGCCGCTGGCGACGCCGCCGACGCCGACGAGCGGCAACCGCCCCCCGGTCAGGCGATAGACGTCGCGCAGCAGCTCCGTCGATGGGCCGAACAGGGGCCGGCCGCTGAGGCCGCCGCTCTCTCCGGCGGCGCGCCCGCGCAGGCCGGGCGGCCGGGCGATCGTGGTATTGCTGACGATCAAGCCATCGGCACCGCCGTCCAGGGCGACCTGCGATATGTCCACACGATCGGCCGGCGCGAGGTCCGGCGCGATCTTCAGGAGCAGAGGCACCGACCGATCCGGCATGGCTGCCCTGCAGGCGGCGCGGACGACATTCAGCAGCACGCGCAGCGTTGCCGATTCCTGCAGCGCGCGCAGACCCGGCGTGTTCGGCGACGAAACGTTGATCACGAGATAGTCGGCCATCGCCGCCACCGCGGCGGCGCCGGCCGCATAGTCGGCGGCGGCGTCGGCGCTGTCGCGGTTCTTTCCAAGGTTGACGCCGACGATGCCCGCCGAGGCTCGCCGTCGCAAATTTGCCACGGCCGCCGCCAGCCCGGCGCTGTTAAAGCCAAGGCGATTGATCACGGCACGGTCCTCGGCCAGGCGAAAGACGCGCGGCCTCGGGTTTCCGGGCTGCGGTCGCGGCGTGATACTGCCGACCTCGACGAAGCCGAAGCCGAGCCGGAGCATGGGCATGAAAACCTCTGCATCCTTGTCGAATCCGGCCGCCAAGCCGATGGGATTCGGGAACTGTACGCCCCACGCGCGGGTTTTCAGCACGGGATCGTCGATGTCGGCTCGACTTGCGAGAAGGCCTGCGGCAAGGGCCCGGATCGTCACGCGGTGCGCAGTTTCCGGAGGCAGCAACCGCAGCACCGGGCCGAACCACGCATAGAAATCGGTCATGGGCATGAATGCGTTCTTGGGATCACATTCCGATGTTTCGGCGGCTCGGACCTTGCCGGACCGCCTCGGAATCCCAACCTATACTGAGCACGACAGACCGCAACAACGGTCGCGGCACCACTCCATATGTTGCTGACAAACGGCCAAACCTACAGGATGATGAAACATGCTGCGCCATTCGGAGATTTGGCGGGCGCTTGACCGGTTGGCTGCCAAGCATGGCTTGTCGGCCTCGGGACTGGCGCGCCGCGCTGGCCTTGACCCCACCGCCTTCAACAAGAGCAAGCGCAAGAGCCCGACCGGCAAGCCGCGCTGGCCGAGCACCGAGAGCGTCGCCAAGTGCCTTACCGCGACCGGCGAGTCGCTGAGCGGGTTCCTGGCCCTGATCGGCGAGCGAAGCGGCGTCGCCCTCTCGCGGCCGTTGCCGACGCTGGGCTATTCCAAGGCGACCGGTGCCGGTGCCTTCGACGACCACGGCCATCCGACCGGCAAGAGCTGGGGCGAATCCGATCCACCCGGAGTCAGTGATCCCGACGCCTTCGCGCTCAGGATCACCGGCAATACGCTGGCGCCGATCTATCGGGCGGGGGACGTCGTGGTCGTGTCGCCGGATGCCGAGATCCGGCGCGGCGATCGCGTCATCCTCAAGACGCGCAGCGGCGAGATCCTGGCGAAGGAACTGGTCCGCCAGTCCGGCCAGAGGATCGAGCTGAAACCGATCGGGAGCGGGTCGGCCCGCACGTTCGTCAAGGACGACGTGCTGTGGATGGCGCGCGTCCAGTGGGTCCGCCAGTAGGTCGGATTGCGAAGAGACCCGGGAGCGACGACCCTCTCGTCCAGGGGGACGTGCATGACGCCGGCGAGCGTCTCGATGGCCATGCCGTCGGCAGCGCAGGGAGCCGGCAACCGCTGATCGCGCCATAGGGTCCTCCTCCGAGGCCGAGACAGGAGCAGAGTCCGGGGGCTCGGCACCCGGCGCATCGCCTCACGCTGCGCCGCCGCTCCGGAACGAACGCGACCGCCCTGCCTCAGCCGCCATCGGCGGACCCAAGGGTTGCGAACTCGACGCGCCCTGATATTGTGGCCTCATTGTCCACCATCGACGAACAATACGCCAGCGCGACCGTCCGCATCCGGCCAGTGGAGAGACATGACCGCCTTTCATTTCATCGACGGCAAATGGGTCGAGGGCAATCCGCTCGTCATGAACGTGTGGGATCACGCGATGTGGCTGGGCGCGGCGGTGTTCGACGGCGCCCGCAGCTTCGAGGGCGTTGAGCCCGATCTCGACCGGCATTGCGAGCGCGCGGTCCGTTCGGCCACGGCGCTCGGGCTGCGCTCGCCGTTCCCGGCGGGACAGATCCAGGACATCCTCCGCGAGGGCATCGCCAAGTTTCCCAAGGGGACGGCGCTCTATCTGCGGCCGTTCCTGTGGTCCACCGACGGCTGGATGGACCCAGATCCGGCTACCACCAGGATCATCGTCAGCGTGAAGGACTACCCGATGCCCGACCCGGCGACCGGCATGAGCGTTTGCTTCTCGAAATGGCGACGGCCGTCGTTCGAGACGGCGCCGACCGACGCCAAGGCGGTGTGCCTCTATGCCCAGGCCGGCAAGGCCTGCGGCGAGGCCAGGTCGCGGGGATTCCAGGACGCCATCATGCTGGACCCGCTGGGCAACGTCGCCGAGTTCAGCTCCGCCAACCTGTGGATCGCCAAGGACGGCGCCGCCCACACGCCCGTCCCCAACGGGACCTTCCTCAACGGCATCACGCGCCAGCGCGCGATCAAGCTTTTGCGCGCCGCCGGTGTCGAAGTCCATGAGCGGACGCTGACTCCGCGCGACGTCCAGGAGGCCGACGAGGTCTTCATGACCGGCAACTATGCGAAGGTGTTTCCAGTCACCCGGGTCGAAGACCGCGACCTGCAGCCGGGCCCGATCTTCCGCCGGGCCCGCGCGCTCTATTGGGAGTTCGCCCACGGCGGATAGCCGCACGCGTAGCAGCCCGCGCGCTACGTCCGCAGCAACTCGCCGGCGGCGGCTCTCTTGATGAGCGCGATGGTTTCCTCGGTCCCAAACAGCGCGATGAAGGTGCCCATGCGCGGGCCCTGCGTCTGCCCGAACAGGATCTCGTAGAGCGACTGGAACCACGCCTTGAGATCGGGGAACGGATGATGCTTGCCGACCTCATAGACCCGGTTCTGTATGTCTTCCGCGCTGGCGCCCGGTGGCAGCGTCTCCAATTCCCGCACCAGCTCGGCCAGCGCCGCCCGCTCCATCTCGCTCGGCGCCCGATAGCGCTTGGTGGGCGTGACGAAATCCCGATAGTAGGCGATGGCGTAGCCGACGAGCTTGTCGAGGAGAGGCGCCGACTGCGGGTTGGCGCCGGGCGCATAGCGTGAGATGAAGCCCCAGAGCACTGCCTTGTCCTCGCTGTTGCAGACGCTGGCGAGGTTGAGGAGGATGTTGAAGCTCAGGTGGAACGGCTCCATCGGCGGCTTGCCGTCGTGGATATGCCAGACCGGGTTCTCCATCTGCCTGGCCGCGTCTTCCTGCGGGAACTTGCCGAGGAACGTCAGGTACTCGTCGACCGCCCTCGGGATGACGTCGAAATAGAGCTTCTTGGCCACGCGCGGCCGCTGCTGCATGTAGAGCGCAAGGCTTTCGGGCGGCGCGTAGGCCAGCCACTGCTCGACCGAGATGCCGTTGCCCTTCGACTTCGAGATCTTCTCGCCCTTCTCGTCGAGGAAGAGCTCGTAGTTGAAGCCCTCGGGCGGGCGGCCGCCGAGGATGCGGCAGATCTTGTTGCCCAGGTCCACCGAGGGAATCAGGTCCTTGCCGGACATCTCGTAGTCGACGCCGAGGGCATACCAACGCATCGCCCAGTCCGGTTTCCACTGCAGCTTGCAATGACCGCCGGTGACCGCCACTTCGACCAGCCGGCCGTCATCGTCCCGATAGCTCACGGTGCCGGCCCCGACGTCACGAGCGACGATGGGGACCTGCAGCACCTGCCCCGTCTTCGGACTGATCGGCAGGAACGGGCTGTAGGTCTGCTGCCGTTCCTCGCCCAGAGTCGGCAGCATGACGGCCATGACCTCGTCGTAGTGCTCCAGCACCTTGCGCAGAGCGGCGTCGAAGCGGCCGCTCTTGTACCACTCCGTCGAGCTCTGGAATTCGTACTCGAAGCCGAAGCCGTCGAGAAAACCTCGCAGCATGGCGTTGTTGTGGTGGCCGAAGCTCTCATACTTGTCGAACGGGTCCGGAACCTGCGTCAGCGGCCTGCCCAGGTGCTGGCGCAGCAGATCCGGATTGGGGACGTTGTCCGGCACCTTGCGCAACCCGTCCATGTCGTCGGAAAAGGCGAACAGCCGCGTCGGCAGATCGGACATACGGCGGAAGGCCTGGCGCACCATGGTCGTGCGGACGACCTCGCCGAACGTGCCGATATGCGGCAGCCCCGACGGTCCATAGCCGGTCTCGAACAGCACATAGCCCTTGGCTGGAGTCTCGCGGGAATAGCGGGCGAGAAGCTTGCGCGCCTCCTCGAAGGGCCAGGCCTTGGCCTGCAGTGCAAGTTCGCGTTCGCTGGGCATCCGTAGCGCGGGGTTTCTCAATTGTCGGCGCGCGACCCTACGGAGTGCGCGACCGGCCGTCAACGACTCGGCCGCGCAACGCACCTCCCTACGCCGCCGCCTTCGCCGGCAGCTCTTCCCGCAAGGCCCGCAGGAAGTCCTCGCGCCACTTGGTGATGGAATTGCGGCGGAGAACCTCCATCATCTGATTCCAGCGCGCCCGACGCTCCTCGAGCGGCATGATCAGGCCCTGATGCATCGCCTCCGCCATCGCCTCGACGTCGAAGGGATTGATGATGAGGGCGCTGTCGAGCTCGCGCGCGGCGCCGGCGAAGCGCGAGAGGACGAGCATGCCCGGGTCCCTGCCGTCTTGCGCGGCCACATACTCCTTGGCCACCAGGTTCATCCCGTCGCGCAACGGCGTGACCAGGCCGATCCGTGCCAGGCGATAGAATCCGGCCAGGGTGTTGCGCGTGAAGGTCTTGTTGAGATAGCGGATCGGCACCCAGTCGAACTCCGCCAGCTTGCCGTTGATGTGTCCGGCGAGACCCTCGAGCTCCCGGCGCAACGCCCGGTACTGCGCCACCTGCCCCCGCGTCGGCGGCGCCACCTGCATCAGCGTCACGCGCGAGCGGTGCTCGCGCCGCCGCTCCATCAGGTAGTCGAAGGCCTCGAAGCGCTGCGGCAGGCCCTTGCTGTAGTCGAGGCGATCGACGCCGATGATGAGGGAGCGACCGACGAGGCTTTCCTCCAGCCGCTTCGTCTCCGGTCCGGCGGCGGACCGTTCGGCGGAGCGCGCGAACCCTTCGGTATCGATGGAGATCGGGAACACGCCGGCACGGCCGCGACGGCCGAAGGCGGAATATGTGCCGTCGGAGGCAATCGTCCCGCGCGCCTCGTTGATGATGTAGTCGGCGAATCCATGCAGGTCCGCCTCGGTCTGGAAGCCGATCAGATCGTAGGCGCACAGCGCCTTCACGAGGTGCTCGTGACCGGGCATTGCCGCCAGCACCTCGGTGGTCGGGAAGGGGATATGCAGGAAGAAGCCGACATGGTTCTGCACGCCCCGCTTGCGCAGCTCGTCGCCCAGCGGGATGAGATGATAGTCGTGCACCCAGACCAGATCGTCGGGCTGCAGCAGCGGCGCCAGCGCGGCGGCAAAGGCGGCGTTGACGCGGAGATAGCCCTCGAAGGTGTCGCGTCGGAATTCGAACAGTCCGAGGCGATAGTGAAACAGCGGCCATATCACGCTGTTGGAATAGCCGAGATAGTAGGCGCGGTGGTCGGCGTGGGTCAGATCCAGCGTGGCGTAGGTGATCTTGCCCGCTTCGATGACCTCCGGCGCTGGCGACGGCTCGTCATTCAGCTCGCCGCTCCAGCCGAACCACAATCCGCCGCTGCGGCGCAGCGCCTCGCGCATGGCGACGGCGAGGCCGCCGGCTGCGCCCGAGCGCTCGCGCGGCAAGGCAACGCGATTGGAGACGATCACCAGCCGCGCCAAAACGACTGCTCCCAGCTCTTGCTCAGGCGCATCGCCGAGACGATCAGCCCGACCATCGAGTAGGTCTGCGGGAAGTTGCCCCACAGCTCGCCGGTCGCCGGATCGATGTCCTCCGACAGCAAGCCGACGTGATTGCGGCAGCGGAGCACGTCTTCGAAGATCGTCCGCGCCTCGTCCTTCCGCCCGATCGCGACAAGCGCGTCGATGTACCAGAAGGTGCAGATCGTGAACGCGGTCGTCGGGACGCCGAAATCGTCCGGCGCGACGTAGCGCAGCAGGTGGTTGCCCCGGCGCAGAACGCGCTCGATGGCGCTGACGGTGCCGAGAAAGCGCGGATCGGTAGCCGAGACGAAGCCCACCTCCTGCAGCAGGAGCAGGCAGGCGTCGACGTCCTTGCCGCCGATGGTGGCGACGAAGCTGTTCATCTGCTTGTCGAAGCAGCGCTCGCCGATGCTGGCATGCAGCTCGTCGGCGGTGCGCCGCCAATGGACGGCGCGGCTCTCCAGGCCCAGTGCACGCCCGATCTTGGCCAACCGGTCGCAAGCGACCCAGCACATCACGCTGCAGAAGGTGTGGACCTCGCGGCGGCCGCGGAACTCCCACAAGCCCGCATCCGGCTGGAACGCCGACGCCGCGGCCATCTCTCCCAGGCGTTCGAGCCGATGGAAAAGAGCGGCATCGCCCGGTTGCGGCAGACGCTGGTCGAAGAACATCTGCGCCGCCGCCAGGACGACGCTGCCATAAACATCGTTCTGGACCTGCTGTTCGGCGAGATTGCCGACGCGCACCGGCCCCATGCCGCGATAGCCCGCCAGATGCTCGACGATCCACTCCGGCAGAGGCTTGCCGGGCACGACGCGATACACCGGCTTGAGCCGCCCGTCCACCTCGGAGACCGCCACGTTGGTGATGTAGCGGATGTAGTTCTCCATGGTGAGGGTGGCGCCCAGGCGATTGAGGGCGTGGACGACGAAGTAGGCGTCGCGCAACCAGCAGAAGCGATAGTCCCAGGTGCGGCCGGTGTGCTGCGCCTCCGGGATCGAGGTGGTCAGCGCGGCGACGATGCCGCCGGTCTCCTCGAAGCTGCACAACTTGAGGGTGATGGCGGCGCGGATCACCGCATCCTGCCACTCGAACGGCACCGACAGATAGCGCACCCAATCCTGCCAGTAGTCCTGCGTCCGTTCGCGAAACTCGCGGGCCGTATCGGCGATACTGGCGGCGAAGCCTTCATCCGGCCCGAGGATCAGATCGATCGGCGCCGCCAGGACGAATGCGGCCTCCTCGGCGATGTAGGAAATCGGCGCATCGGTGGTCAGCCGCAACGTCGCCGTCGGCGAGAGAAAGCGAACGTGATTGCTGCCGAAGGTCCGGGTCGGATCGGCGGCCCCGTAGTCGAACCGCGGCCGGAGCCGAATGCGGATACGCGGCGTCCCGGTCAGAGGCTCGACGCGGCGCAACAGCATCGTCGGCCGGAAGATGCGTCCGAATTGCTTGAATCGGGGCACGACGTCGGTGATCCGGACGCTGGCGCCGTTGCCATCAGTGAGGATCGTCGTCAGCACCGCCGTGTTGCGCTCGTAGGATTGCGTGGCGGCGGCAAAGTTCTCCAGGCCGATCTCGAACATGCCGGCGGCATCCTCCCGGAGCGGGCCGTCGAGGAGGCTGCAGAACACGGGGTCGCCGTCGAGGCGCGGCCAGCAGAGCCAGACGATGCGCCCCTGAGGATCCACCAGCGCCGAAATGACGCTGTTGCCGATGATGGCAAGGTCGAGACTGGGCATTTGCGCCATCGCGTTCATCGTGCGGCTTTGCCCGGAACGATTCGCGACAGCCACGCGCGCACCGCCGCCGGCGAGGCGAACACCCAATCGGCGATGTCGGCATTGTCGGATCCGACGCTGACGCATCGGCCGCCGAATTGCCGGGCGGCGGCAAAGGCGTCGCGATCCGTCGCGTCGTCACCGATGAAGAGGGGGCGGCGGCCGGCGAATGGCGGCTCCTCCATGAGCGCGGTCACACCGGTCGCCTTGCTGCACGACCGGCCCTTCACTTCCAGCACCATCTTGCCGGGCTGCACGTGTATGTCCTTGGCGAATTCGGCAACGCCGTCATCGACGAGGCGGCGAAGTTCGGCGGCAAGATGCGGCGCCTGCCGGTAGTGGATGGCGAACCCCGTGCGCTTCCTCTCGACATGCACGCCGGCGATGCCTGCGATCGCCACGGTCAGTCGGGCGTGCAGGGAGGCCAACGCCTCGGGCCGCGTTGCCAGCGCGACGATCGGCTGATCGACGTCGTGCCGCACCTCGGCGCCGTGTTCGCCTGCGGCGGGCAGGATCAACGGCGCAAACAACAGATCAAGATCGGCAATGGGCCGGCCGGACACGAGTGCCAAGGCGCCGCCGAGTCGATCATGCAGCTGGCCCAGCAGGTCGGTCAGCCCGGCCGGGACGACCACCAGCTCGGGTGCCGGCGCCATGTCGAGCAGCGTTCCATCCACATCCAGCAGCAGCGTTGCCCGCGGCTCGAGGACGATCCGCTCGGGCGGTTCGCTGGGGTCCAGGAGTGAGTCAGAAGATGAGGTGTCCATCGCGGGATCCACTCCATGGCAATAGACCACCATCGCCGCCGATGGGATCAGCGGCGGAAGGCAACCGTCCGGACATACTGTCTGGCTGACAAATGGCAAGTGTCTTTTTCGGATTCGACTCAGTGCCCGCCCAGGCCTGCACAATGCAATAACGGCGTCCCCACCATCCGGGTTCCATCGATGTCGAGGGATCGATGAGCCGGTGGCCGCCGAGGGCGTTGCGACTGTATTCTCGGCCGCATGACCGACCGGCAAGCCGAGGCCATCGTCCGCCTTCCCAACGTGCCCGTGCTCGTTGCCGGATTGCGCGACGTCGCCTGGCTTTCGCCGTCCGGCGAATTCACGCGCGTGTCGCCGACCGAGGCGGCCGCCTGGGTCGTCAGCCGCCCGCCGATGCTTTGTCATGCGCCGGCCACGGCGCGCCGGCTCGGCGTCGAGCGTTTCCCCGCCTTCGATCTGCTGGAGCTGTTCGCCTTCGTACGGCCGGCGCTATTCTGCCTGCCGACGCCACGCGGGCTGGCGCAGGCGCTCGATCTGCCGGCGCCCGCGGATCTGGACGATGAGGCGGCGACGCTGCATGCGGCGGCCCGCGCGCTGCTCGCCGAACTTGCCGAGCAGGCGGGCGCGCGGGTTCGGGCGATCGCCTGGGCGATGACACGTGGCGGCTGGCCCTGGGGCCCTGTCGTGCTGGCCGCGCTCGGCCTGTCGACGGCCGACGACAAGCGGCGTCATCTGGCGGCGAGCCTGGCCGTCTGGGACGATCTTCCGGAGTGGTCCGAGCATGCGCCGGAGCCGCCGCCCGGAAACGTGCCGGTCGAGCCGATGGAGGCGCGCCGCCGTCTTGCCGATCTCCTGGGCCCGCGCGCCGAGACGCGGCCGCAGCAGGCCGACTACGCCTCCGCCGTCAGCTCCGCCTTTCGTCCACGCGACCGGATCGGCGAGCCCGGTTTCGTGCTCGCCGAGGCCGGCACCGGCGTCGGCAAGACGCTCGGCTACATCGCACCCGCCGGGCTGTGGGCAGAGAAGAACGGCGGCGCAGTCTGGATCTCGACCTACACCCGCAACCTGCAGCATCAGATCGACGGCGAGCTCGACCGCCTCTATCCCGATCCGACGCTCAAGGCCCTGAAGGCGGTGGTCCGCAAGGGTCGCGAGAACTACCTCTGCCTGCTGAACCTGGAAGAGGCGTCGCGAGCGGCGATGATGCGGGCGAACGACGCCGTCGCGCTCGGCCTGATGGCGCGCTGGGCGCAGACCAGCCGCGACGGCGACATGACCGGCGGCGATTTCCCCGGCTGGCTGCCGGACCTCATCGGCCGCAGCCGCTCCATCGGCCTCGCGGACCGGCGCGGCGAATGCGTCTACTCCGCCTGCCCGCACTACCACAAATGCTTCATCGAGCGCAGCATCCGGCGGGCGCGGCGGGCCGACATCGTCATCGCCAACCACGCCCTGGTGATGATCCAGGCGGCCCTCGGGGGCGGCGTCGACGAGCCGGCCCACGCGGCGCCGACGCGCTACGTCTTCGACGAGGGCCATCACGTCTTCGACGCCGCCGACAGCGCCTTCTCCGGCCTCCTCAGCGGCCAGGAAACCGCCGACCTGCGGCACTGGCTCCTTGGCGCGGAGGGCGGCCGACCGGGCAGCCGGGCGCGCGGACTGAAGCGCCGCATCGAGGATCTCGTCATTGGCAACGAGGCGGCGGAGGAAGCCTTGGCGCAGGCGATGCGCGCGGCCCGCGTGCTGCCGGGCGAGGCCTGGCATCAGCGGCTCGTCGACAATGCGCCGGACGGGGCGACCGAGGCGTTCCTCGCCGGCGTCCGGCAGCAGGTCTATGCCCGCGCGCACCATTCCGGCGGACCCTACGGCCTCGAGACCGAGGTGAGGCCGCCCGTGCCGGGCCTGCTCGAGGCGGCGGCGACTCTCGACCGCGAGCTCGCCAAGCTGCAGCAGCCGCTCAATCGGCTGGCGCAGCTCCTCGCCAAGCGCCTCGACGACGAGGCCGAGGAGCTGGAGACGCCGACCCGCCTGCGCCTCGAGGCGATGGTGCGCACCCTGAAGCGGCGCGCCGAGATGGAGGTCGCCGGCTGGCGCTCGATGCTGCAGGCGCTCGACAAGGAGACGCCGCCGGAGTTCGTCGACTGGTTCGCCGTCGAGCGAATCGACGGCCGCGATCTCGATGTCGGCATGCATCGCCACTGGGTCGATCCGACGATCCCGTTCGCCGGTGCCGTGGCGGTCCATGCGCACGGGCTGGTGGTCACCTCGGCGACGCTGACCGACGGCAGCGGCGACATCGAGGCGGATTGGGGTGCCGCGGAAGCGCGGACGGGGGCCAAGCATCTGCCGAACGCGGCAGTGCGCGCGCAGGTCGCCTCGCCGTTCGACTATCCCCGGCAGACGCGCGTCTATGTGGTGACGGACGTGCGCAAGGACGATCTCGACCAGGTCGCCGCCGCCTACCGCGTGCTGTTCCTGGCCACCGGCGGCGGCGGGCTCGGGCTGTTCACGGCGATCACGCGGCTGCGCCAGGTCTACAAGCGCATCGCCGGAGATCTCGATGACGCCGGCATCACGCTGCTGGCGCAGCATGTCGACGCCATCGACACCTCGACGCTGGTCGACATCTTCCGTGCCGAGGAGGATTCCTGCCTGCTCGGCACGGACGCGGTGCGCGACGGCGTCGACGTGCCCGGCCGCAGCCTGCGCCTGATCGTCTTCGACCGCGTGCCGTGGCCGCGGCCGGACATCCTGCACCGGGCGCGCAAGGCGCATTTCGGTGGCAAGACCTATGACGACATGATCACCCGCCTGCGGCTGAAGCAGGCCTTCGGCCGGCTCGTGCGCCGCGCCGACGACCACGGCGTCTTCGTCCTGCTCGACCCGATGATGCCCTCGCGGCTGTCGGGCGCGTTCCCGGAGGGCGTCGAGATCCAGCGCCTCGGCCTGGCGGAGGCGGTCAAGGAGACGAGGCAGTTCTTCCGCGATCAGCGCATAGCGCCAGTCTGACCCTACTTCCCCAACGCCTCGCGGAGCGGGCCGAGGTGCTTGTCGTAGTGGCGCCAGCGGCCGGGGGCGTCGCGGCCGAGGGCGGCGCGGAACGGTGAACCTTCGGCCGTCGCGGCGGCGCAGCGTTCGTCCCAGGGCAGGCCGATGATCTCGATGAGTTGGCGAAGGACGCGATCGGGCGCCGCCGCAAGGTCCTCGTAGGCGACCTCGTGGATCGGCATCGGCTGCAGGCCGCGCCAATGCGCCATCAGCCGGTCGTGCTCGCGCATGACCTGGGCGATCTGCCCGAACTCGTGCAGCGGCAGCCCGGTCTCCGGGAAGTGCTGCATGTAGCAGGACAGGCCCAGATCGAGCGGATCGCGCCGGCAATGCACTATCTTTGCATTCGGCAGCAGGAGCGCGAGGAGGCCGAGATGCTCGAAATTCATCGGCAGCGGATCGACGACGCGGGCGGCGTCGGGGCTGGTGTTGTCGAGCTGCTCCAGGTAGCGCGCGGCCAGGCGGCGAATGGCCTCCGGCGTCAACTCCCGCATGGCCGCGGGGTAGGGCTGGGTCAGCACCATCATGTCGGCCATGGCCACGGGCAGCAGCGGAACGCGCGGCAGTTCGCCGGCGACGGCGACCTGCGGATGGCTGCCCAGCAGGCGGGCGACGAGAGCGGTCCCGGCGCGCGGCAGGCCGAGGACGAAGACGGGCCGCGCCGAGTCGTTGCCGTGGCCGCGCTTCGCGGCCAGCAGCTCCGCATCGACGGCCGCGATCATGCGGTTCACCGACGTAGGCAGGGCG
>Ga0187893_10006163_pt1 | contig 20759 bp, 21 predicted proteins | sample MA1701074metaG_FD_139574 | JGI IMG/M metagenome (GOLD analysis project Ga0187893, IMG submission 139574) | White microbial mat communities from a basaltic lava cave in the Kipuka Kanohina Cave System on the Island of Hawaii, USA - MA170107-4 metaG ...
ATGTTTCGTGGTCTGGAAGTAGAAGTAATGGAGGCGGACGAGCGCCGCATCGCCCGCTTACGACTTAAAAGATGTGAACCTGCCAATAGCGGCGGGCTCACACATGCAAACTAATGCCAATCAGTTTGTGGTCATTTGCCGCTCGGTTTGTTCCCGGCTGGCGCAAGCAAACTAAGTGTCCGGCCTGTGCAAATCAGTTTAGCTGCCAAGCGAGGCTGGCGGGCTGTTGGTGCAGCGAGATAAAGTTGGATGAAGCCACTCGCGCTGAATTGAGCAAAAAGTATAGTGGATGTTTGTGCCGGAGGTGCCTTGAGAGTTTTTCCCTGACCAAACAAGGCACGGGACGCTGAGGTCGCCGGAATGCCCAGGGGGGTTAAAGGAGTCGAAAACTAAACTTTCACATGGCCAAAAAGAAAAGTAAGTTCCTGCAGGGAAGAAAAATCAATCCCGCCCCCATCAAATCCAAAACTTCTGTAGCTGATTTAGTCGACGAAGCCTTTCTCGCATACAACGCAGCGCGATTGCGCGAAGCCTGCCAGCTATTCACTCAAAAAATGCTGCAACCAGAGGTTACCGTCGGCCTTTCGCTGACCGGGGCCCTGACACCTGCAGGACTTGGAATCTCAGCTTTGATTCCCCTCATTAAAGCAGGCTTTGTCGACTGGATTATCTCCACCGGGGCGAACCTCTATCACGATGCCCACTTTGGGATTGGACTGGCAATGCATCAGGGCAATGCTCAGATTTCCGACATCGTCCTGCGTGAAGAAGAGGTGGTGCGCATCTACGATATTTTCTTCGATTATTCGGTCCTGCTGGACACAGATGCGTTTTTTCGCCAGATCATCGCCGGAAAGGAATTTCAAAGGGCCATGTCGACCGCAGAGTTTCATTATCTCTGCGGCCGTTATGTCCACGAACGCGAGCGCAAACTGGGACAAAAAGAGAAGTCACTGCTGGCAGTTGCCTATGAGTACGCCGTGCCCATCTACACTTCATCTCCCGGGGATTCGTCAATTGGCATGAACGTGGCCGCCAAGGCCCTGCAGGGAAACAAGCTTGCTTTCGACCCTTCGCTGGATGTCAATGAAACGGCAGCTATAGTTCTAGCTGCTAAACGCGGGCTGATAGGAAATAATGGATCTGCACCTAAAAGCAAGCCCGGTCGCTCGGCAGTATTTATCCTGGGTGGCGGCTCACCTAAAAACTTCCTGCTGCAAACTGAACCTCAAATTCAGGAGGTGCTGGGAATAGATGAACGCGGTCATGACTACTTTCTCCAGGTGACTGACGCCCGGCCCGATACCGGAGGTCTCTCAGGTGCCACACCTGGTGAAGCCGTCTCCTGGGGCAAGGTCGATCCCGATCGGCTACCTGACGCAGTGGTCTGTTATGTAGATTCAACAGTGGCGCTTCCTTTGATTACAGCTTATGCTTTAACGCGGCACAAGCTCAGAAAGCCAAAGCGGCTGTACGAGCATCGCGAACGGTTCATGCAACTGCTGCTGGCGGAATACCGAAAATCGAAGCGACGCTAGAGTTCCAATTTGATCGATAGAGGAGAGATGGGTACAAACGCAAGGTCCTACTACAAATGCAACGAGTGTCCGGCCTACTGCTGCTCAGTTTACGAGCGAGTCCAGGTAAACAAGCGCGACATCCTCAGGTTGGCCAAACATTTTGGCGTCAGCGAAGACACGGCGCGCAACCGCTTTACCAAGGTAGTCAATAAGGAACGAATCCTGAGGCGTAAAGCTGACCCTTTATTTGGCGAGGCCTGTACCTTCCTGAATACCGGCACTCGGCAGTGTAGCATTTACCACGCGCGTCCCGGGACCTGCCGCCAGTTTCCGACCACGGCTCGTTGTGCCTACTGGGACCTGCTGAAATTTGAAAAGCAGCAGCAGGACGACCGGGATGCTTTGCCACTGGTTACAATCACATTCAAAAATGGTCGCTCATAAAAGGGCGAACCATTTTTCCGCGAGAGAGTATTTGCACTATGGAACAGTTTTTATCCAAGATGATTGGTCGGAAGCTTGACGTTTTCTGTGGAGGGGCGTCGAGCTTGCGCGGCGAGGTAATCAAAGTTGAGGCGGGAATGCTTCATCTGAAGGACGATGACGGCAAGACTTGCTACGTCGCAATTGATAAGATTGTCGTGGTCTGGGATGCCGTTAATGATGAACATCGGGCAGGCTTTGTTACCAACCAGCCGAACAATCGCTAGCTAATCCCAGTCCCAGTAACGAACAAAAACGCCGGTCGCTGTCTAGAGCAGCGGCCGGCGTTTGTCGAAGGAGCAGCACAAACTTACTTTGTGCTATGGTGCATGACAGGCAGGGGAACTTTTCTAAAACCATCAATCCGCGCAACCCAGTAGTCACTAAACTCTGAGTAGATAACTCCGTGATTCCGCGAGGCGTGATAAAAACCTTCCGCGTCAGCAACTACACCAACGTGCGCAAGATTGTTGAAAAAAACCAGGGTGCCAAACTTATATCTATCTTCCAGAGCCGGCGGTTCAAACCTGCCCCAAAGAGCGCTGGCACTGACACGCTCAAAGTTGATTCCAGCTGACTGAAAAATGCTCCAAACAAACCCGGAACAATCAAAACCATTGGTACCACTTCCACCCCAGCGATAGCGAGTACCGAGCCGCTGATCAATAGCTGCGGTTATCAGTTGCCGAAAGCGGTCGCCGCGGGAGGCTGGTCGAGTAACGATTGGATCGGGAATACGTTCATTAGCGAGATTTTCTGTGACCAATGAAAAGTCATCCGGAGTACAGGCAATTTCGTAGGGTTCGTATTCCTGAAATTTCTGGCGAGTTTCCGCGGATTGAGCCGATGCTGAAACCGAAAGCCATCCGAAGAGCAAACACCCGAAAAGCGCACAGGGAATTAGCTTGCGTAAGAACATAGTTGGGGGAAAAACCTTCTCCTTACCAGTGATCGTCTAGCTATATCGGGGCTTTCGTGAGGTACTGCGTGGATTTGATGGTACTTGCCGCCAAAGCTGGCTTACAAGAAGCAATGTGACTGTTTTGTGACGAATCACCTGGGGAGAAGCAAAACCGACCCAAAAAAAGGCAGGGATTCGGTCAGAGAGGCTTATCCTCTACCCCTCCGGGTGTCCGGAGACAGTACAATTTAAATACTAAGCAGACTGCCCCTATCAGGGATAGCAGCCGCAAATGTCAGGAAATGTTGGGGAATTAGGCGCGGGAGTAGGTCCGGTAGAAGTTAAGGGCGAAAAGCAGGGTGAGCGCGAGGGTCATGGGGCAAATGAACCTCCTTTCCACCCTTAAAGAAATGCCTAATAGAGCCTGGATTCGGGACTTTTTCGTGTAATTTCGTGGATCGTGGGATTGTGCCACAAAGAACGATCCACGAAAGCACACGAAACCACCTGAACAAAAGCAGTGATTAGGCTACCTGCCCGCCCTGATAGTTGAGCCCCACAGTGATGATCTTCTGCAACAACTCTTCGTAAGGAACACCTGAATGAGCTGCGGAGTCAGCAAAGTCTTCGTTGCAGGCGATCTGTGGATTTGGATTTGCCTCAATCAAATAGAAGTGGCCTTCCTCGGTCATCCGATAATCCAGCCGCGCATAGCCGCTGAGAAACAGAAAACGATAAATCCGCTTCGAAAGCCGCTCCAGCTTCTTCTGTTGCTCGCCCGGTAGGTCGGCTGCCTTGGTTTTCACACCCACGCGGTCTTGATACGACGGATCCCACTTCACCTTAAGGGTGGCGATATTTTCAGCGCCCTCAGGCAGCTTCTCCATCACTAGCTCCCAGGGCGCATAGGTCTGAATGTTCTGATTTCCTATCAGTCCCACGTAAATCTCCCGCCCCTTGATGTACTGCTCGGCGATGGCATGTGTCTTATTTTGGCGGTGAATAAACTCCACTCGTTGGGCAAGCTTTTCATCGTCGTGAACAAGGGAAGCCTGCGCAATTCCCACTGAACCTTCCTCGCTAATGGATTTCACCAGCAGGGGAAAAGTCAGCCGCTTCGGCCTGCGCACCTTTCGATTCATGGGGAACACCGCAAAGTTCGGTACCTGAATGCGGTGATAGGACAGAATCATCTTGGTCAGAGCCTTGTCATGAGCAATGGTCAACCCGCGAGGATTGCAACCGGTGTATGGTTGTTTCATGAGTTCCAGATAACTGACCACATGCTGGTCATATAAGGGATAGCCGTGGAACTCCTCAAGCAGGTTAAAGGCTATGTGAGGTTTGTGCTCCAACAAGGCATTGCCAATCAGATTAAGCTGGTTGTAGAGCCCGATCGGAAAAACCTCGTGGCCCATTTTTTTCAAGGTTGAGATAACATCAAATTCTGTTTTTACTTCGAGTTTCTCTTTGTCGGTGAGTCCTTCAAGCGTGTCTGGCGGGATCAGATCCTCGTGCGCCAACACGATGATCCGGAGTTTCTTTTTAGGCTCGAACGGCGCCTGCTTCTTTTTTGACTCTGACGTCATACTGCTATTCGATGATACCCCGAATGCAAGACATTCATAACCTGAACAGTTAAAACAATCATCAATCGCCGTCGCGCTTCTCGTTTGGGTGTGGCAACGCGCAGCCTTAATTCACGACAACGATCGATCATATTTTGAATCACATGATCGATCGTGTACTGGTGAACTTCGGTGCCCTCAGCTACCAGCTGACGCACCTCACGGCGCACGCTGCGAATAAAGCTGGCCGCGCTGGGGCGAGACCGGTGCCGGGGATCGTCCGAAAAGATTCGACGCAGATCGCGGTCATAAACTGCAGGCCATTCAAAATCGTAACGCATGCGTTTGCGACGATAGTGCTGGCGCAGAGTGAGTCGCAAAACAGATACGGGTTCGACCTTGGTGCGGGTGCGATTTACGGGTTTCGTCCCGGCTAGTTTGGCCATCAACTCGTCGATGTACTCGAGCTTGCGCAAAGCCGGCCAGCCTTTGTAACGCCGGCGCCAGTGCGACCGCGGTGTCAACCAGACCGCAAAGGTCTCGGCAAAGTCCTCGGCGGGGTGGGCCTGTGCGTACCAGGCCCGCAGGTGTAAAACAAAGTTGCGGCTTTTGGGCTTTGGCTTATAGAACTCCGGATAAGGAGCCGCGAACGACCCGAACAGTTCGCGCTGGCGACGCTTGAAATGAATTCGAAACGCTGTGTCCAGGGCGTGCCCTGCTTCATGTCGGAGAATCCGCATGCATTCAGGATCGGTGCCACCTTCGACTTCCAGCATTTGCCGCCGCTCGAGCTTCATCAGGCGCGGGTGGGCCAGGTAAAACGGAATCGCAATACCGGGCACTCCGTCGGGAGAAAACCACTCCTCTGCCAGCCAGACGTGGGGTTTGAAGCGGATACCCCTGTCGTTCAACTCGCTATAGAGACGGATAATCTGAGGCTCCAGGAACGAGCCCTTGATTTTTATCGGCAGGTCGCAGATGCGCATATCCAGCAGCTGCTCGTCAGTTAAACGGGCCCAGGGGAATTTGCTGCTGCGATTGGGGTTTGGCCGAACGCTCATGCCCACAGGCCCCCCTCTAAGGGCCGGGGCACAAACCAACCCATCCGAGGTTGAGGCGCTGAGCTTTGCCAATCAAAGGAAGGACCGAGAATGAGCATTCGCGATGAGGGTGACCTCAGACCTCAGGATTAAAAAACACTCCATTGTAACGACGTTGGATCCGATGCGCTAGACCCTTTCTAAGTTCCAGGTGCGACGCCAGTCTTCAGGAATGACGAGGGACAAAGTTTCTCCACCGCGCACTGCTCACAAGCTGGATTGCGAGCGCGACAGACCTTGCGCCCGTGCGCAATCAAAAGGTGGGAGAAGATAACCCAGTCCTTTTTGGGCACGATTTTGACCAGATCTCGTTCGATTCGGTCTGCCTGCTTTTCTGAGCTGAGCGCCAGCCGGTGGCTGAGCCGAGTTACATGGGTATCTACCACTACGCCGGACTTTACGTCGAACGCATTTCCCAGAACCACATTGGCAGTTTTGCGCGCCACTCCCGGCAACTGCAACAACTCGTCAATCGTTTCCGGAACCTGGCCACCGAAATTCTCGGTGAGCATTTTGGCCGTTCCCTGTATTGACCGCGTTTTGTTGCGAAAGAACCCGGTAGTCCGAATATCGTCTTCAAGCTCCCGTGGGGAAACCTTGAGGTAATCCTGCGGTTTACGGTACTTGCGAAATAGATCAGCCGTTACGATATTTACCCGTTCATCTGTGCACTGTGCCGAAAGGATGGTAGCGATAAGCAACTCAAACGCATTCGAGTGGTTGAGGCTACACCTGGCATCCGGATACTCTCGTTTTAAGCGTTTGATAATCTCCCTCGTCCGTTGCTTGAGCGCTTCGTGATCAGCATCTAGCTTCTCATCTCGAGTTGATTTGGAACTATTTTTCATTAGCTACCAGCCTACCGCAATTCGTCAGTTTTCGTGCATTTCATGGCTAGTTTCTACCGCTGGAGATAACACTCCAGGTAAGAGGCGTACTGACACGAAACAGCCTTCAGCCCGTCCGTTTGAGTTTACCGTTTCGCTTGGCCCAAATTTCCACCTTGCCAAATACCCACAGCCCGAGTGGGAGCAGCACGGCGCCCATCAAAGCCAGCACCAGTAACTCACTCGTCACCGCTGACAGCGAGGCACCCGAGAGACTTTCCGGAGTCGAACTCGGATTACCGATACCCACAAGTTTTCGGCAAGCCGAGAGAGTATACGTCGCCGGTGACAGGGCGGACAGGGGCTGCAACCAGTTTGGGAGCACTTCGACCGGGTAGTAGACGCCCGAAACCAGTAACAGCGAACCCTGAAATATGTGCGTAGCCTCAGCGCCGCGCTCGGGACTCATCACCGGCAGTACTGCCGCCATCAGTCCCAGTCCGACGAACGCAAAAGCACTCATCATAATCGCTGCCAGAGCCCCGGCCAGGTTTGCGCCCTGCAGGTTTAAATCCGTAATCAGTAGCAGTCCAACTAACACCACTACGGTCTGCACGATTGCGTTGAACAGCGAGAACAGGCTTACGCCCAACAGGTGTATCAGGCGAGAGACGGGTGCCATAAACGTATACTCCAGGGTTCCTTCCCAACGCTCGTAGGCTATGGACATGGCTATTTCGTTGTAGAGTGAGGACATAAAATTCCACAGCAATGCTCCCACCACCAACGTTAGAGTCAACTGATAGTCGTTGGCTGCGACGCCAATCAGGGCCACGGTGGCTGAAGTTACCAGTGCGTAAAAGTTAAAAACGATCACCCAGTTGATGTAGCGCCTGGTTAAGTGATAGTTGCGAAAGACAAAGGCCCAGGTTTGCCTGATCGTCTGTTCCATTTAGACTTCCTCCAACACCTCCGCAGGGGTATTTCTTGTCTCGACGTCCGAAAGGTACTCGCCGGTGAGCTTGATGAAAGCATCGTCGAGCGTGCGGGCACGGGCGAGCCTTTTAAGTTCCGCCGCCGTACCTTCCGCGACTAGCCTGCCGTGCGCCAGGAACCCGATTCGAGCGCACAAGCGTTCGGCTTCAGCCATGTCGTGCGTGGTCAAGAGAATCGTAGTTCCCTTTTCAGCCCGCAGGTCTTCCAGGAAAGCCTGCACATCGCGCCGGCTTTTGGGGTCCAGGCCGGTGGTTGGTTCGTCTAGCAACAGCAGCGGCGGATCGATCACCAGCGCTCTGGCAATGCTGATCTTCTGTTGCATGCCTCGACTCATCTCCTCGAGGGGCGCGGAAAAGTTCGAGTCTTCCATACCCAGTCGCTCGAGGATCGCCAACGCACGGCGCTCTGCCGATGAGAGTTTCTGGCCATATAGCAGAGCCGTGTAAAGCAGGTTCTCTCGGGCTGACAACTTTTTGTAGAACGCAGCATCAACACTTACGCGACCTATAATGCGACGCACCTCTTCCTGCTCTTCCGGTAGCGGATGGCCCATCAGCCAGGCTTTTCCTTCGTCTGCAATCAAGAGCGTCGAAAGAATCCGAATCAGGCTGGACTTCCCGGAGCCATTAGGACCCAGCAAGCCGTAGGTCTCGCCCTTTGAGACGTCGAAAGAGACATTGTCGAGAGCCCAGGATCTGGTTGTCTTCAAGAAGCCATTGCGCTTGCGAAAACTTTTTTTCAGGTTACAAACCTTGATGGCTGGAAAATTCATAAGCTCACCTGCAGCGGCCCAGAGAATGATGTCCGCTGCCGAAAATTGACTGAATTGGATAGGGATTCCAGGAAGCTAAGTGAACCAGCAGAAAACGGCTGCGCGCTTTGGCAGCCACCAGCACACTCGCTCCATTTCGCCTGGCGAAACAGGAGGGGCGAAGTCTGAGGTCGACTTAGTTAGTGGAGAAACAGTAGGAGTTTCATGGCCTGAAAGTACACTTATAAGCACCGTTTTGGCAAGTAGCTGGGGCATTGATGGGTGTGTGACAAACTTATTGGAGAGTTGGATGATCTCCAGTCAAGGGAAGCAATTGAAGCATGTTACAGCATACAGCAACACAGTTTTGATCTACTATCGCCGGCCGCCGGCAATCTTGGCAGCCTCGGGCAGGCTGCGCAGTTTGAGCATGGAGAGGACGCCAAATATCGGACCGGGAGCCAGCAGGGCAAAGGCATAACGCCAGCCTGCAACGTTTAAGATCTTGGGGATTAGCTCAATTGAAACGGTTGTCAGCAAAAAGCCCAGGCACATTTGAATCGTCAAAGCCGTGCCAGTGTAGCGTTGGTCCGCGAGCTCAGTCACACAGGTTGAGAATTGCGCAGAATCCGCTACCACTGTAGCGCCCCAAATGGCGGCGATGGTGAGAAGAATGGCCGGGTGTGCTCCGAAAAAGAAGCCAATCAGTAGACAACAACTGCCGCTTATTGCCATGGCCCATGAAGTGACGAGGGTGCGGCCCACTCGATCGGCAATTAAGCCGGCCATCACGCAGCCGACGGCCCCAGCGCCAATCACCAGAAACGAAGCCGCTTCAGCCAGCACCGGACTGCTGCCCTGGACTTCCAGGCTGGCGCGGATCATCACCGGAGTCCAGGTCCACATGGCGTAGAGTTCCCACATGTGTCCGAAATAGCCGAAGTTGGCCAGTCGAACACCACGATTCTGAAAGATTTTGATTGTCTGCTTCCAATCAAAACGAGCTCTCGGAAGTGAATGGGGTCCCTCACCAACAAATAACAGCACGATCAGTGCTCCGACAACTGCTAATAACGAAGCGAAGAATACGTTGTAACGCCAGTTCGTGCTTCCCAACCCGTTGATCAGATAAGGGGTAGCTTTTCCCAGCGTCAGCGCCCCCACCAAGACTCCCAGAGCCGTTCCACGCGACTGGCGAAACCAGGTGGCCATGATTTTCATGCCCGGAGGGTATACTCCGGCCAGACACATTCCAGTCAAAAACCGGAAAACAATTCCCACTTCTACGTTCTGAACATAAAACGCGAAAATTCCATTTGTTATCGCTCCTGCCAGGGTAGCCATAACAAAGAGGAGGCGGGTTTGAATGACGTCAGCTAGATTGAAAAAGGCACTTAGGAGTGTGCCACAGACAAACCCCAGCTGTACCGCTATGGTGAGCCAACCGGCCGCTGCTGCGTCCAGGCCCCACTCGCGACTGAGCGACGGCACGACGGCTGAGGCACTGAACCAAAGCGACATACCGAAGAGTTCGGCCAGTGAGAGCAGGACCAGCGCACGCCAGCGGGTTCTACTTTTTCGCTCTAAAGGTTCCGGGTGGGGTTCGGGGGCGGCTGACATCTGTCGCAGTAGCTAGAAGCCGATGATTCCGTTGTCGAGGAGGGTCTTAATCAGCCGCAAACTGTCGGCCTCGCGAAACGGACAGATCGAGAGGATTGATTGTATGTCCCACTCTCCATTTATCCGAGACAACATAAAGCCTTCCTGTGGACCAATGTTTTTCTCAGATAAGGCATCGGGATTGATGACTATTTTGGGTACTCCATCCGGTGACAACTCTGTATAAACCTGCTTGATGAACTTTTCTTCGGCTTTAACCAGCAGGTTTTGGGCGGTCGGGTTTTTGGGTTCACGACTGAGCACCTTGTGAATAATTGTAAGCGAGCGGTCGGCGTTGTCGTTTTGCAGTTCGTCCTGGGCCAGCGTCAGTAGTTCAGGGGTTGATTCCGGCAGGTCTACTTCGGCACTCAAGGGATCGGGAGTCTCTGGCAACTCACCGGTGACAACGGCTAACCCTCTGCTGACAAGGTCAAATAGCTTCGCATAGATCTCGAATGGGGCGGCGTGCATGTTGTAACAGATCTCAGCCACGGACATGCGCTTACCGACGAAGAAGAGGAGTTGCCGGACCTCCTTGCTAACAGTAAGGGAAGAGGTCCATCCCGCCCCCAGGTCCATAACCGCTCGGTCGGACGGAATCAAGGTGTGAAAGCGGGTAATCTCATCGGCCCGGTAAATCCCTTCCATGATAACCATGGTTGGCTCGACTTCAATGCGAGTGAAATCCTCGGGCAGGGGTTCTTCAACGACGAATTCAAAGTGAGCTTCTTGCCAGATGAACAAATCATAGATGATGTCCAAGGTCCGAACTTTGAGCAGTTCAGCCACTTCCTCCTCGGTAACAACTTTCTGCTCAATCAGAATATTGCCCAGCCGGCCGCGACCCCGACTGCGTTGCACCTCCATTGCTGCCTGAAGTTGCGCTTCGTTAATCTTGCCGTAGTGAATTAGAACCTGGCCCAGGTACTCTTTGGGATCGTTTGTGCTGGAACCGACAATGACGCCATCTTCGAAATAGATCCCCTTAACCACTTTTTCGTGGCTGAATTTCAGGGTCCCTGTCTTCTTGCCAACAGCTAAAAACTGCAGCAAGTCAGCGACACTCATTGTTGCCAGAGTGCCTTGTATGGCCATTTATTTAATCCCGGGAATTTGGTTCAGGGCCATTCTTTCAGTAACCGGAGAGGGGCGCCTCACGTTGGAATAGGGCAAGCTTCGCTGAAAAATTGGACACGAAAGAAAGATTACATGTGTTACGAAGTGGGATTCAAGCATTAATTCTTTCCGGCAGAAGCTGCGGGACTGGTTAAGCCTTTTTTTAGTTCAGATCGGCTTTCTCGGTAGCTATTGGGAATTTTCGGCGGAGCCCGCAGCCTCTTTCGGCTCAAGGGGTAAGCCAGCTTTCTCCCAAGCGTCAAACCCACCATACAGTGGATGCACGTTTTTGACCCCATGCTCTATCAATTTCTGCGCCAGCCTGGCGGTCAAGGCTTCGTGCGGTCAAGTGCAGTAGGTATCACTTCGAAGCGTAAGCGTCGGTTGACTCTAGCCCAGCGTTTTAACGCTGGGATCAGGTCGTAACCATCACCGTCGCGTAGCGACGACAGGAATTCACCAGGTTTCAGACGTCGCTACGCGACGGAAAATCTTTCAAAGCGCTCCCGGCGTTAAAACGCCGGGCTAAACTCAGACCGACGCTAACGCGTCGAAGAGACTTAATCAAGGTTCCCTAGAACTTGGCTTTCAGACTTCTACTCAACACCGCAAGCATCTCACTGATCCCGAGTGCGTCATCCTGATCGAATCTGCCGATCAAGGGACTGTCCAGGTCGAACACACCCAGCAATGAACCATTGTAAATCAGCGGCACCACCATCTCTGAATTCGAGGCAGCATCGCATGCAATGTGACCCGGGAACTCGTGCACGTTAGCTACAATAACAGTTTCCTGCAAACTCGCCGCAGTACCACAGACGCCCTTTCCCACCTCGATCCTCACACAGGCAGGCTTACCCTGAAAAGGGCCAAGAACCAGCTCCTCACCTTTAAGCAGGTAGAAGCCCGCCCAGTTGAGATCTGGCAACGAATGGAATACCAGCGCCGAGAAGTTTGCCGCGCCGGCGATGAAGTCATTTTCACCTCCCAGTAAACCAGTGGTTTCTCTGACCAGTTCCGCGTAGCGCTGGGTTTTTGAGTTCGCTGACAACCTTTGTATCTCTCTCGACGGAAACCTTAACTCAGCTACTGCTCCTGCCGTTGACGCTCTTGATACTTATGATTACAGATTTCGAGGCCGGTGTATTGCTCTTTTCAGCAACACTCCGGATAGGCACAAGTACATTTGCCTCCGGGAAATAGGTTGCCACACATCTGCGGGGAATGTCGTATGGGACGACTCGAAAATCCCTGGCAATGCGCTCTTCTCCCTGAAAGTGGCTGACCAAATCGACCTGTTCAAGCGGTTGCAAGCCTGCCGACCGCATATCCTCGGCGTTTATGAGAACCACCCGGCGGCCATTATGAATTCCGCGATAGCGATCGTTTCCGCTGTAAACCGTGGTGTTGAACTGATCATGGCTGCGAATGGTCATCATCAGATATTGATCAGGCTCCAGCTGGCGCGAAGGCAAATCGTGGACTGTAAACAGGGCGCGGCCAGTGGCCGTCTTAAACACATGCTCGCGAGCAGCATTGGGCAAGTAAAATCCCCCGGGTTCGCGTGCGCGCCGGTTATAGTCGGCAAATCCGGGCACAACCTTTTCGATTCGGTCGCGGATCCGGTCATAGTCTGCCACCAGGTATTCCCAATCAACGTTCGTTTGTTTGCCCAAAGTTGCCCGGGCAAGTTTGGCAACAATCGCGGGCTCGCTCAAGAGGTGTGGAGAGGCCGGTTCAAGTGAACCCTGAGACAGCTGGACTACGGCCATCGAGTTTTCAGTGGTTACGAATTGTGTTCCGGAAGCTTGCCTGTCGATCTCTGTTCGTCCCAGGCAGGGCAGGATGAGGGCCTGCTCACCGGTAATCAAATGCGCACGATTCAGTTTGGTCGATACATGGGCCGTCAGACGTGTCCTCCGCAGTGCAGCCGCGGTGTACTCCGTGTCCGGAGTCGCTGATAAAAAATTACCGCCCAGGGCAAAGAAAACTTTTGCCTGACCCTCATGCATAGCCTGGATGGCCCGCACGGTGTCGTAGCCGTGCTTACGAGGCGGCTCAAACTGAAACTCTGCGGCCAGGGAATCGAGAAAAGTCTCAGCGGGTCGTTCCCAGATCCCCATGGTGCGATCGCCCTGGACATTACTGTGACCTCGGACAGGACACAGTCCCGCTCCAGGCTTGCCGACCTGTCCTCGTAGGAGCATCAGGTTAACTATTTCCTGAATATTGGCCACCGCGTTCTGATGCTGAGTCAATCCCATGGCCCAGCAGAAGATTGTGCGGTCTGAAGCAGCAAAGATTTGGGCTGCTGCTTCAATTTCTACTTTTGAAACGCCGGACTGCTCAAGCAAGTCGCCCCAATGTGAGGCTGCCAGAGCCTTGCTAAACTCCTCGAAACCGCTGGTGAAAGTCCGGATAAAATCCTGGTCCAGGACACGACCGGGCTGGCGCTCTTCCAGGGCCAGCACCTCCTTCATCAGTCCTTTCAACAAAGCCACATCACCATTGATCCGTACCTGTAGGAAAAGATCGGCGAGTGGTGTCCCCTGGCCAAACCACGAGAGAACCTCCTGCGGATGCTTGAAGCGCGTCATGCCCGCTTCTGGTAACGGATTGATATGCACAATCTTGCAGCCGTTGCGCTTGGCCTTTTGCAAGGCGGTAAGCATTCGCGGATGGTTCGTGCCCGGATTCTGCCCGATGACAAAGATCGCCTGGGCCAGATCGAAGTCGCTGAGCCAAACTGTTCCTTTCCCTGCTCCAATCGTCTCGCTCAAAGCTGAACCGCTGGATTCGTGACACATGTTCGAGCAGTCTGGGAGGTTGTTGGTGCCAAACTGCCTCACGAAAAGTTGGTATAGGAAAGCTGCTTCGTTACTGGTGCGACCAGAGGTGTAAAAAATTGCTTCATCCGGATTATTGAGCGAGTGCAGTTCCGTGGCGATCAACGCAAATGCCTCTTCCCAGTCGATGGGCTCGTAATGCGAGGCCTTTCGGTGCAGGACCATCGGGTGAGTGATTCTGCCCTGCGCACCGAGCCATTGATCCGACTGGGCTGACAGATCCACGACACTCCATTGACGAAAGAAGTCTGGAGTGATTCGTTTGGTGGTAGCTTCGTCGGCGATATGCTTGGCGCCGTTCTCGCAAAACTCTGCATGAGGACGGTTGCTATCAGGCTCAGGCCAGGCGCATCCCGGACAATCGAATCCGTCAATCTGGTTTAAATTGAGCAGCGCTCGAGTGCCTCGTAGCACTCCAATTTCACCCCAGGCACTCTTGGTAGCTTCCAGGATCGCAGGCACGCCGCCAGCCACCTTTTTTCTATCTTTGATCCGCACTGGTGTCGGTTCCGCAGGCGGTTGTGCCTGCGGAACGACGTCTTTGCGTGATTCCGGTTTGTTACTCATGAACTAAGTACTGCGGTGATCGCCATTGCTTGCGATCAGGCGCACTTCCTGTCCAACTGCAATCCTGCCTGTACGCAGCACTCGAGCATAGACTCTGGACCAACCCGGATTGGCCTTTTGCGAAAGACGACCATAGTTGCCGTCTGAGAATGAGGGTTCCATGGAGTTGCATGGAGTTGTATAGCGAGTCACCTCTACAAGCACCTCATCACCGAGAGCCAGCTGCACGCCAGGCACGACCCCCTCCCAGTCAAGCCCTGACACCGTAACATTTTCACCAGCTGCGCCGGGAAAGATCGGATGTCCCTGAGCCTGAAATTCGAGTATGTGCTCCAGCGGATAAAGGCACAAGGCCCTTTCTGGACCACCGTGGATCTCGGGGAAATTATGATCGTCGCCTTCGATCCCGTTGGGAGTCACAGTAGCTTCCCGGACAGCCAGCTTCGGCACACCACCCGGCGATGAATTCAATTGGAAGATTCGTCCGTTCATGGTTAAGTCCATTCCAGTTTTGAAACTAAAGCGGCTTAGCGCTATTAAGGAAACTACTCCAGCTTTCCACTGGAGCATATGCCCCAGGCGCTTGCGCCGCAAGTCTTCAACTACTAATAGCGACTATTTTATAACTAGTGTCCTCTGAGACCACACGATCCACGGGCATCACACGAAAGAGCACGAAAAGTACCCGAAATCTCATAGGTTTCGAGTCTTTCTCTGTGCAGCCTCAGTGTCCTCTGTGTCTCAGTGGATGGCGTGCTCCAAGTAGGTCCACCTTTCTGGGTAAAGTCCACCACAGAGACTCAGAGGACACTGAGGGTCGCACAGAGGAAAACTACTTTAGAAACACAGGTTGTATTGGATAGCACGACAATCAACGGGGGCAAGCCGGTGGCATCTGAAGGATTTTCACACGCTCTCTCTCTAGATGAGTGGAGTTGCGATTCAGCCTTTTAAGGCTGCGTAGCTCAAAGTTGAATTTGAATTCATCAGGGTGTGCACTATGAATGGCTCAAAACCGCCAATCGCCAGCTTTTTACTGCGCGCAGTCTTGATCGGTGCGTGATACAACTGAACCGAATCTTCGTTGGTATTCAGCTGAGGTCAGAAACGCGCAAACCATGCCGCGGAAATTTCCCGGCACACGATTGTTCAACACATCGAGCCAGAAGAAATAACCGCCTTCTTCCGGGTCGCGCTGGAGGTAGCCAAAGTACTGCATTAACACAAATGCCGGATTGTATTCCCGGATTTTGAGTTCATCGATTTCTATTATGTCCAGTAAGACCTGGGCGCGCGTCTTGCTACCGTTTGTCAAAGCCGCTATCGCTGCCTCGCGGTGTGGAAAATTTGCCGCACCTGTCAAATCAGCAGTGTCGAAAAGCGTATTCACAAAATCAGGCGGGCTCATGGAGTCGGGATAGAGTTCTTTAAACTCTGGCCGTTGTACAAAGGCATTCGCAAAGTCAATTGTGTTTTGTGGCAGCCCTGGTCCGCCGACGAGTTGCGCACGATCGGTAACGAATTGCGCATGAACCAATTTGGCGCGTGTCTGAGGAAAACAAGGGGCCGTGCAAGTATCAGAACACTGCACCTCTTCGGACCCTGAGCATGAGCGGGTCACACCAACCGCCGCTCGATGCAACCGGTAGACCACGTAACCTGTCTGTTGAAACTCGTGCTCGATGAAAAATGCTGCGCTGACATCGATGCGCCTTTGATGCACGCACAGCGGAGCGCCACCGCATCCGGTAATTTGTGAGGTCCAGTAGTCCCACCCGCCCTGGTCTGGTTCGCGATTGAGAAAGTCGAGGTAATGCTGGCGCACGAACGACTGCGAGTCGTCGATGGGATTTGTGATTGAAGAGATGCCCGGATCGTAGACCTCTGCACTTTGGACTATGAAGTCATTACACGTGTTCGACAACCCGGCCCAGCCTCCGACGATGAGCGTTTTGCCGTTTGCAAGCAACGTTCCCGTGTGGGAAATGCGGGGAACATTGAGGTGGCTTGTAAAACCCCACGTTCCCACCGTCGGATCATATAACTCCGCTTGGCTCACGAATCCATTATTATCATTTCCCCCTGCCACCAAAACTCGACCATCGGCCTGCAGTGTCGCCGTGAAAAAATTGTAGCGGGATGTGTTGAAGCTCCCTGTGAGGCTCCACGTTTCTGTGGTCGTGTCATAGAGTTGCGACTTCCCCCCATCTCCAATGATCAGAACTTCGCCGTTTCGCAAGAGCGTCAGCGTGTCGGCAGATAACATCCCGTGGACAAAACCGGTGTCGCTCCAATGTCCTGTTGCCGGGTCATACAATTCAGCCAATAATCCGCCATAATAGTTGTCCCAGGGCGAACCTTCCCACACGGCCAAAACCTTGCCGTTAGGGAGCAGTACCTGATAACCACCCATATCCGGTGCGCCGGTGTTGCTCCACGTCCCGGTAATCGGGTCATACAGTTCCGCAGTTGGACCCGCACCCGAGCCTCCTACAGCTAGAACCTTACCGTTTGGAAGCAGGGTAGCGGAGGCGCGTCCTCGGATGGTGCTGAAATTCCCTGTGGTACGCCACATCCCGGTGGCGGGATCGTACAATTCCGCACTGTCGAGAGAGACTTTATGGCCATTACCTCCCGCGCCTCCCGCGACCAGGACCTGGCCGCTTTGCAGCAGCGTCGCTGTATGACTGATCCGCGCTGTGTTGAGATTTCCCGTAGCGCTCCACGTTCCAGTGACTGGGTCGTAGAGTTCAGCAGTGCTGGTAGTAGTGGAGCAACTATTTGGCCCGGCCCCTCCAGCTACCAGGACTTTGCCATTGCGCAGGAGGGTTGCCGTGTGACCGTAGCGACCATTGTTCATGTTGCCGGTTGTAGTCCAACTCGCGTTCACCGATTGGGGGGCCCGTGCGGCTGCCACAGGTGCCAGAATGATTGAGAAACTCAGCAAACCCAATTCCGCCGCTAAGATCGCGGCTCGTAAATATGAAACCGTGTGTTTTGACTTTGTCATGTGGGCCTCCTTAATCAGGGGTGGGAATCAGCGAAGATGGCTTTTTCCTCACTTATTAACGCGGCGCAGTCGCTGAAAAGGGGCCACACTGGCAGGGCTTGCCTTAGTCAGACGCAAAAATTTAGAAGCGCTTAGTCGGAGCGCCGGGCGTCGAGTGGCCAGAGTCGTGTTAAAGCGATGACGAAATTAGTAAGAGTTGTGGCGTCCAACGGATCTAGAGCCAACAGCTCTTTGTAACGGCTTCACTGTTTTGTTCTAGGGCAAGCTGCAGATCACAAAGGCCGACACGTGTCGAATTAGCCAAAGACCACTATTGGTCGAGCTTTCGCTCCTTCTATTCGCAGGGGGATGAGCCACCAGTGGATCATGATTGGTGGCGGCCCGATGATGCCGAGAAACTCTCCAAGGCGATGAAGGAGTTAGCCTGGTACTCTTATTGGAAGAGAAAGGATGAATCTGAGTAGGAAGATGCTGGGTTGCATGACTGTGGATCCTCCTTGGATCAATCATTCAACTTGGGCCAGTTCGGAGGTTGAGTGGCACAGTTGGGTGTGATTAAGTGAGAGTTGTCTGGGAGGGAATCCCACCCACGGCAGTGGGTGGTTGGTTCAGATCCTTTCTACAAAACGACACCTACCGCATACAAGGGTTCAGGCAGCCGCTTCTTTAGTAGAAAGGATCTGAACAAACCACCCACTGCCGTGGGTGGGATTCCTTCCCAGGATAAGTCCAGATCTTGACCCCGGGAGATTGTCGGCAGCGCCAAAATTACCGCCAGCATGAGACCACCATAGCGTCGCATCCAGATATTTTGATTCCCCATAAGAAGATCCTCTTAAAGCTCGATGGCCTGAAAGAGCTGCCTAAAGTTGCGCTGAGCCACTAAATTTAAATGGGTGCTGCTAGTTGTTAACGCGGCGAGCGACGGGAACAGGGGCCAGGCTTACTTAGAAGAAGTTGAGGGTTTGCGGAATTAGGCCGCGTGTTCGCGGTACCCCGATTGTGTGGTTTTCCTGCACGGAGCATACCTTTTTTCAACTAAATCGTGGCCCGTCCTTCGTGGCTATCCCGCGTTAATAGGCAAAGGTCATGAGCGTAGGTTTTGGTTTGAAGACGGTGAGAAAGACACGGTTATGGAAGCGACTCGAAGCGGTAAGGCTTTGGCCTATTCTGTTGTTGGCACGACTTCTGTTCTTGGCACGATTTTTCGTTAGACACTTCTCACGGAATTCCATTGACTTGGGTCAATCAGAGGCATATGCTCCAACTGTACCTCGCACTAAGCCAAGTTATAGCCTTCCGAGGAAGGCTGCTATGCCTCTCTCTCCTCATCAAAATATCACTCAGATGCTCCGTTACTGGGGCGACGGTGACAGAGAAGCACTCGATAAGCTGATTCCAATTGTTTACGAAGAACTGCGCCACCAGGCAGCACGCTACCTGCGACGTGAGCGTCCCGGGGGAAGCAGACTGATCCGCAGGCAATGGGCCAAACGTTCAATGTCACAGCCGTATTGACTGGTCGCATAATGCAGCAAGGGGGTGATTTGGCAATCAGTGCTGAGTTAGTAGATGCTCGAGACAACCGCCACCTGTGGGGGCTGCAGTATAAGCGCAAGCTGTCAGACATTCTTTCTGTGCAAGAAGAGATCGCTCTGAAGATTTCAGAGGGGTTGCGTTTGCGGCTAACCGCCGAAGAGAAAAAGCGACTGGAAAAACGATACACGCAAAACCCGGAGGCCTATTTGTTTTACAGTCTGGCAAAATATTCCTCTAACAAGAATACAAAGGAGGGACTGGAGAAAAGCATTGAATACTATGAGAAAGCTATCAGTATAGACCCGAAGTATGCGCTGGCCTACGCTGGCTTATCGGACGCCTATCATCTGCTGGAATGGCGGGGATTTTGGATTCCGAGGGAGGGATATAGAAAAACTGGACCAATCGAGTTTTGGATCCTCATTTTTGGCCTTTATTTACCTTCTAGCCCGCCAGTATGACGCTGCCATTGAGTTGTACCGCAAGTTGGTAGAGAGCGCGCCGGGCAATGCTCACTTTCGCTTCCTTCTCGGAGCATCCTATGTGGCCAAGGGCATGTACATGGAAGGAATCGCGGAGCTGGAAAAGGCTGTGGCCCTCGATAATGCCCCCGAACGGTGGGATAGATACCCAATGTTGGCATACGCTTATGGTGTAGCCGGAAGGCGTGTTGAGGCGCTGAAGATACTTCAGGAGCAGAAGCGGCTGGCGAAGCAACGCTACATTGCGAACTATAACTTCGCAATTGTTTATACAGGTCTCGGCGAGCTGGATCTTGCATTCGAATATCTAAACAAGGCCTATGACGATGGCTATCCCTTGATAGTAGTTCCCAGTAAGCCGTTGTTCGACAAACTTCGCTCAGACCCTCGTTACACAGCGCTGCTTGAACGCATCAGCCGGCCGCGGTGACCGAGGCAATCGAGGATTCGTCTTTCGTGTGAATTCGTTTCGTGTGTTTTCGTGTAATTTCGTGGATCGTCGCTCACTATTTTCTACAGCTCGCGTTAGACGAAAGAACGGGCGATCCTGGCCTTTTCGTCGCTTACCCATGCACAAGCCGCTGTTGATGAGTTCAACCAGAACTTTGCCGGCCGGCGCACGCCACGCAATCACCAATTCCGCGTCTGACCCTGCCGGATGAATATGAGTTTGGGGACAACTATCTGACTCAGGATGTGCGCTTGAGCCACACGTTTGCAGTCTTTGAAAATTACAAGCTGACGCTAATCGGTGAGGTATTCAATATCCTAAACATCGCCAACCTCTCGGGTCACAGCGGCAACCTCGCCAACACTGCGACGTCCGGCCAGCCAACCCGTCGCGTCGATCAAGTCTTCGGCTCCGGCGGCCCCCGCGCCTATCAGTTCGGGGCTCGAGTCAGCTTTTAGTCAAAAACAAGAGAAGTTTTGCCTTGCGCGTTTCGTGTGATGCGCGTGCATCGTCTTTCATTATGAGGCGAACGCGGTCCACGCGCATCACACGAAATACCCAAAAATAATTCCGCAATTCGAAATTCGCAATCCGCAATTCTCTGATCCACGAACGCAGACCAACCCGTCACACAAAAGTTGTTCGTGTTTCGTGTGACTGAGTTAGTGTGGTTTCGTGGATCGTTTCGATCGTTTCTAGGGCTCTACCAGGGAAGGTAAGTGGCAAGTTGCGAGCGGATCTTTTTTTGGTCGCTAAGCGAAAGCCGTCCGATCTGTTTCACCAGCAAGCGATTGTCAAGAGTGAACAGTTTCAAGCGCAAGATACAAGGTATTTGTAATCCTGCTACCCTGTGGTCCGAAAGGCTAACGTCACCAGGCCAAGGGCGATGGCTTGATGTTGTGATCATTGCAAGAATCGTATGCCCTCGGACATTGAAGCTGCG
>Ga0187893_10006164_pt1 | contig 20757 bp, 19 predicted proteins | sample MA1701074metaG_FD_139574 | JGI IMG/M metagenome (GOLD analysis project Ga0187893, IMG submission 139574) | White microbial mat communities from a basaltic lava cave in the Kipuka Kanohina Cave System on the Island of Hawaii, USA - MA170107-4 metaG ...
AACACGCCGCTCGTCCTCCTCTCCTCCCTCGCGGAGGGGGCCGACCGCGTGGCCGCGGATGTGGCGCTGCGGTCCAAGGTGGGACTGATGGCAGTCCTGCCCATGCACCAGCCGTTCTACGAGGAGGACTTTCAGCCGCCAAACGCGCTGCCGCGCCAGCCCGGGGCCGAGAGCGCTCTCGATGAATTCCGCCGGCTGTTGAACGACGCCGACGACACGATCGAACTGCCGCTCGTGGTGACCGAAGAGGAGCTGCGCCGCTCGCCGGCCGGCCGAGCGCTCCAGTACGAGCAAGTGGGAGCGTTCATCGCCCTTCACAGCCAGGTCCTGCTCGCGCTCTGGGATGGCGTCTCCCCGCCCAAGGTCGGCGGCACCAGCGAGGTCGTCCACTTTCAGCTGAACGGGGTCCCCAAGCGCTACGCCCCCCTGCGCACGCTCCTGGACCCGCTCGACAGCGGGCCCGTGTACCATCTGGTCACACCGCGGGCGGGGGGTCATGCCGGGACCAACGCACCCGCGTTCTCGCTCCGGAAAGGGTTTCCGAGCACAGACCGCGGGGCGCCGGAGTGGAGGGCCGTGCGGTCGCCCACGGAGGGTCCGGAGCGAGAGAAGCCTTATCAGCGAGTCTACGACCGGATTGACAGCTTCAACCAGAGCGTCAAGACCTTGGCCGGGAGGCTCCCGGGAGACGCGGAGCGCAGCCGCAGCGCCATTTTCCCCCATGGTGAGGATCGCACCTTGCCAGGCACCTTCCAGCAGCTGCTCATTCGGTACAGCGTCGCCGACGCAATGGCGCTGCGCTTCCAGGACCTGACGCGACGGACGGCGCGCTGCCTCTTCCTCCTCGCGGCCCTTGCGGCGCTGACCCTCGTGCTGTTTGCGCATGGCGAGTTCGAACCGGTCGCTGGGTATCGTCCCCTGCTGCTCTACGCATACGTTGCGGCCGTCCTGGTAGGGCTCGGCGTAGCCTTGCGGACGCGATGGGGAGACTTCCAGAACAAGTTCCAAGACTATCGGGCGCTGGCGGAAGGGCTACGGGTGCAGGTGTTCTGGCGCCTCGCCGCGGTGTCGGGCTCGGTCGCCGATCACTACCTCCTGAAGCAGAAGGGCGAGCTTGACTGGATCCGTCAGGCCTTGCGCGTGTGGGGGCTCCAGACGGGCGTGCGGGGAGAGGCGTTCGAGCCGCGCGCGGCAGAAGCGGGTCGGGAGGACCCACGCATCGACGTTGTCCTCACGCACTGGGTGGGGGACCAACTCGCCTACTATACGCGCGCGGCGCAGCGCAACCACGACAACCACGCGTTCTACGGTCCCGTGGGCAAGATCGCGCTCGCCCTGGGAATTGTCCTGGCCCTGATAGTCGCAGCCCGCCAAGCGGTGGACGGGCTCCTGCGCCAACACTTCGAGCTGAGCGGTCGGACGATCCTCGCCATGACGGTGCCGCTCGTGGTGGCGGGACTCCTCGAAGGATACGCTCACGTGATGGCGTTCTCGGAGCACGCCAAGCAATTCGGACGGATGAGCGCGGTGTTCGGCAAGGCGAAGGAGATCCTCCGAGGCCTGACCGGACCTGAACACCAAAAGGAGGCGCAGACCCTCCTGCGCGACCTGGGGAAGGAAGCGCTCGCTGAGCACGGCGACTGGCTGTTGCTCCACCGCGAGCGCCCCCTGGAGTTCCACCCTTGAGCAGGGTCGAGGTGAACAGGAATGGCACATGACGTGTTCGTGAGCTACTCTGCCAAGGACAAGCCGACAGCGGACGCGGTGGTGGCGACCCTTGAGGCCAAGGGCATCCGCTGCTGGATCGCTCCCCGCGACGTCCTGGCGGGCATGCACTATGGGGAAGCGATCATCGACGCCATCAACGCCAGCAACGCGATGGTCCTCGTCTTCTCCAAGAACGCCAACGAGTCGAGCCAGATTCGGTTGGAGGTCGAGCGCGCGGTCAGCAAGGGTATCTCGATCATCCCGGTGCGCATCGAGGATGTGACGCCTGGCAAATCCCTGGAGTACTTCATCGGCCCCGTCCACTGGCTCGACGCACTCACGCCGCCCCTGGAGAAACACCTGGAGCAGCTGGCGAGCGCGATCCAGGTGCTCTTGAGCCGCACCGCGGCGACGACCGGTGAGGGAGTGGCGACGCCTTCACCAGCCGCACCGGTCTCTTCCATGGGCGCCACTGCGGCCACTGCTGGGGCCGCCGCGGTCGCCCCCGCTCGCCGGACGGTCCCCCGCATCCCCAGCATGCCCAATCTGGCAGGCGTCGGCCTCCGCCGGTTCATCGCACCCGCGGCCGCCGTGGCCCTCATCCTGATCCTGGCGCTCGTCTGGCGGTCGATCAGCACTGCGCGCGCTACCCCAGAGGTCCTCGCTATCGCATTCCCCAGGGCGATCAGGGCGGACGGCGTGAAGGTTGAGGGCCAGATCACCTTCCGCGACGCGAACGGCGACCTGCAGGCCGCCGAGTTCGACGTCCTCGAAGGTTCCCGTTTCAGGCCGGGGAAGTTTGAACCGAACGGCGTCGCCGGCGTCAAGGAGGGGAAATTTCCGTTCTTCATCAACTCGAACGTACCCCAGCGGGTGACGCAGCGCGTGACACTCGTCGACCGGGCCGGACATCGAAGCAAGCCGGTCACGTTTACGTTCGAAGCCTTTCCGGTCCCACTCGTGACACTGCGCACGATTCGTGTCGCCCGCAAGGATGAGTTCCGGGACCAGCGGAAGGGCGCGGTCTTCCAAGTCTACGCCGAGATCGCCAACGCCAAGGACAAGGAGCTCACCGCCGTCGCCACCATGCACGAGCAGAACGGTACTCCTCTGCCGGCGAAGAGCGCCGAGTACAGCATCCGTGGCACCGTGGGTATCTCCATCCGATTCAGGCCGCCCTACGTCGAGACGGTGATGCGGGGCATCACCTTGTTCGTCCCGTTCGACCAGTTCCCCGAGGTTCCCGGGAGCACGCCGTATCGGGCGAGAATTCAGATCTTCGACGGCGAGAAGGCGATCGGCAATCCTTATTGGGACGACTTCGTGCTGACGCGTCCTAGATAGGCTGAACCCGGCATGCGGCGGCTATCGCTCCTGAGTCACCCGCCGCTGGCACCAGGTGTACAGCGCGTCATACACAGGGGTCTCGAGTCGGATCTTCTCCTGGTCGTTCGTGCCCTGGGTGATTGCAAACCCGTACGCGATCGCTCGCAACCCGGCCGCTTCCGGCTCCAGCGCGAGGTCGGCCGGGATGTCCGCACCATGAACGATACGTCCCAGGAGAAGTAGAGCTGGGTCCGAGACATCATACTTCTTCAGAATCGACTCGAAGCTGCAGCGTCCATCAACGTGACCGAGTTCCACATCTTTCACGTCATAGGGGATCGCTTGTTCGCGGGCCGCGACATCCATGACCTCGTCAGGCGGAGCGAACAGAAAGATCGCGTTCGGATCGATGAACCGCCGGATCAGCCACGGACACGCGACGCGATCCACGTTGCCATTCTCGCGAGTTACCCACGTCATCTGGAACCGCCTCCTCGAGTCAGACGATGGCTTACGACCGCCGCCCGCGCTTGGTTCGCCGCGGCCGTGGCCGTTGCAGCATTGTTTCGAAGGTGCAGAGGTTGCCGCGGTGCCCGAACTGAGCGTCGCCCATGGACGCGGTCGAGTGTTCCGAGCCAGCCTTAGTGGCGCATGCCGCGCATGCGGGGGTCGAGCACGTCACGAATGCCATCGCCGAGCAGGTTAAAGCCCAGCACGACGAGGGAGATGGCAAGGCCGGGGAACGTCGAGACCCACCACTGTGCCGTGATGTAGTTGCGACCTTCCGAAATCATCAGGCCCCACTCCGGCGTCGGGGGTTGGGCGCCGAACCCGATGAACCCCAGTCCGGCTGCTGTCAGGAGAATGCCGCCCATGTCCAGGCTCACCTGGATGACTGCCGGGCTCGTGGCGCCGGGGAGGACGTGACGGCCCAGGATGCGCCAGTGGCTGGCTCCCAAGCTCCGCGCCGCCTCAATGTAGTTCTCCTCTCGGATGCCCAGTGTGACACTGCGGGCGAGCCGTGCGTAGGCCGGCCACGCGGCCAGCGAGATGGCGATCACCACGTTCTCGAGCGTCGGCTTGAGCGCGGCGGCGATCGCCATGGCCAGGATCAAGCGCGGGAAGGCCATGAACATGTCCGTGACGCGCATAAGCACATCGTCGACGCGGCCGCGGAAGTACCCCGAAACGATCCCGAGCTCCTCGAAGGCCTGCAGCTCGATCTTCAAGTTGCGGCTCCACCCGATGAGCCTGAAGGGACCGGAGCCGGCGTCGTGATCACTTACCCATGCGTTGGCCATCGGATCGGTGGCTGTGGCGTTCCTTTGCACGAGCGCCGGATCGACGACCGAGGTGACCGGGTTGGCCATCACCGACGCCATCAGGATCTCGGGCATCGACTGGTTGAAGGTGACCCGCACCTGGTCGTTCCCCACGGCGACGACGTCGGTCGGGTTCTTGATGAAGTCCGTCACAATGAAGGCCGGCGTCAGGTTGAGCCTGAACACGCGGCGGATCGAAAACTCGATCGCCCTGGCATCCACCGTCGCGCCGCTGTGGAACTTCGCACCGGTCCGCAGCCTGAACGTGTAGGTTTTGCCGTCGGACGAGACCGTCCATGACAGGGCAAGCCTCGGCACAGCGCGTGTGAAACCCCGGCTGAAGTCTACGAGGGTGTCGTAGACCTGGGCGTCGGCCCAGACCGAGCCGAACTCGAACGCCTGCGCTGGATCCAGGCTGTTCGAATCGGAGATGATCTGACCGATTACCAGCACGTTGCCCCGGCACCCGGCTGGGCGCCGGACCTGCCCATGCGGGCAGCAACGCGAGAACCACCAGCAGGCCGACCGTGACCGCGAATCGCCCGCGCTTCACTCAGTCCCCACTCCCACGACTCAGACGGGTGTTCGGGGCAAAGGGGAGGGAAACCTGTTGCGGTTGGCGGCGGGAGCAGCCGCCGGGCTGTGCGGCCCGGCAGGAATCCGGTTTCGCAAACGGTAAGCGTTTCTCAACCGTCTGGGGGCTCTCGGGTGCAGCAGCGCGCGGTTCTCCTAACAGGGTTCGAACCCTACGGTGGGCGCGGGATCAACCCGTCGGCTGAGGTGGCCCGCCTGCTCAACGGCACGGTCATCGACGCCACGGCGGTCGTCGGCCGTACGCTGCCGGTCTCTTTCCGCAGCCTGCCGGACCGAACCGTCGCCCTCCTCGACGAGGTCAATCCTGTGGCCGTCATCAGCATGGGGCTATGGCCCGGAGAGCCGGTGATCCGCCTTGAGCGGGTGGCCTTTAACCTGGCAGCCTTCGAGATTCCCGATAACGAGGGAGTCCTGGTGGAGGATGTGGCCTTAGTCCCCGAGGCCGCCCCGGCAATCCCGGCCCGGCTGCCGTTGCGGGCTATCGAAGCAGCCCTGCTGCAGGCGGGCATTCCCGCTCGCCTGTCCAGCTCAGCCGGGACATTTCTCTGCAACGCCACGCTGTACACATTCTTGATGGAGAGCCAGCGCAAGCATCCGAACGTTCCCTGTGGATTTGTCCACCTGCCGTATCTGCCCGAGCAGGTGGCGGAGATCCTGGATTATACCAGGCGGGAGCACGTCCTGGAGCTCCATCAGCGGGCCGACCTATCGTCGATGAGCCTCGACGTGATGGTCCGGGCCGTGCGGATCACACTCGAGATGGCCGTGAGGTCTGCAGTCCGCGCACAAGCCGGGGCCCGCGGCTCAAGCGCAGATTAGTCCTCCAGCATGACGACGCTCGCGGGATCAAACCCCACCCGGACCGTCCGGCCCACCTCGTCGACCTCCCTTTTCACTGACGTCGCCACCAGGCGCTGGCCATCCGCCAGTTCGAGCACGTGGTCGACATTCGTCCCCCGGTAAATGACGTCTGCAAGCGTGGCCTCAATGGTCACAGACGCTTCGTTGGCGGCGCGACCGACCCGGAGGTCCTCAGCGCGGACGGCCACGGCTATTCGTCGCCCGATGCCGCCCGTGGCCGATGAGGCCCTCGCCGCGACGACCTGGCCGGCGATGTGCAGGTTAATCCGGTCTGCCGCGGGCGCCGTCGTCATCGTGGCCTCAAGCACGTTACATCCCCGGAAGAAGCCGGCAACGAAGCGGGTCCGGGGTTGCCGGAAAAGTGTCTCGGGCGTGTCGCATTGGACGAGCACGCCGACGTGGAGGACGGCGATGCGGTCGCTCATGGTAAGGGCTTCTTCCTGATCGTGGGTCACATACACGAAAGTGGTTCCGGTCTTGCGCTGGATATGTTTGAGCTCGGTCTGCATCTCGCGGCGGATTTTCTCATCGAGGGCCCCCAGGGGTTCGTCCAGCAGGAGCAGGGCCGGTTCAATGGCCAGCGACCGGGCCAGGGCCACGCGCTGCTGCTCCCCGCCGCTCAGCACCGTGACGTTCATTTCCTCCTTCCCCGCCAGGCCGACCAGCGCCAGGAGCTCGCGAACGCGCCGGCGGATTTGCTCCCGGGGAAGGCGGCGGACACGGAGGCCGTAGGCGACATTCTGCGCCACCGTCATATGCGGGAAGACGGCGTACTGCTGGAAGACCATGCCCAACCCGCGCTGCCAGGGAGGCACGCCGGCCATATCCTTGCCGTGGATGCGAACGCGACCGGCGTCGGGGCGCTCCAGGCCGGCGATAATCCGCAGCAACGTAGACTTGCCGGACCCGCTGGGGCCGAGAAAGGTGAAGAACTCTCCCCTGATGACGGTGAGGTCGAGATCGTCGGCCGCGACGATCCGTCCAAATCGCTTGGAAACTCCCTCCAATTGAAGAATCGGCGTGTTGTTCACACCGATGCTGTACGCTGGCTGCGCCGGGTCAGGAGCGGGCGGATGACCAGGATCAGGATCACGGTCAGCGCGATCAGCAGGCTCATGAGCGCATAGATCGTGGGCGAAAGACCGACCTGCAGGTACGTCGACCAGACATAGGTCTGCACCGTGTTCCAGGGCCCCTGCACCAGGCCTGTTCGCACCGTCTCATTCAAGGACAGGATAAAGGTAAAGGTCGCCGCGCCGGAGATGCCCGGCGCGATCAGCGGAAGCTCAACGTCGAAGAACGCCCGCAGCCGTCCGGCGCCGTGGAGGTACGCCGCCTCGAGGTAGACCGGATCGAAGCCCGCCATCGCCGTGAGGATAATCAGGAACGCGAAGGGTAGAGCCCAGAGGAGATGGACGATCAGAATTGTCAGCAGCGACGGCGGGATACCCAGGAGGCGGAACAGGAAAGCATCGGCCAGCCCCATGCTGATCCCGGGGATGAACAGCGGCATCAGAAGCAGCAGCAGGACCGCTCGCGGGGCCCGCAGCTCCCGTACGCTCATGGCCGCGAGCAGCGCGAGGGGAGGCGTGAGCACGGAGGTCAGCAGGCCGACGAGCAGGGACGTCTGGATTGCCCCGGTCAACACGGGATTACGCCAGAGCTCAAGGTATGCCCGGAGGCCCAAACCGCCGGGCTCCCCCGCCGGCAGCGCGAGGGAAAAAACAAAGGGCGGGAAGAGCGGTAGATACAGAAAGGACAGCGTCAGGGCGAGATAACTCCAGGCGAGGGTGCCAAGGGCACGCCCCCCGCGCATCCTAGTATCTCCAGCGGACGATCTTGCCCAGGAACGCGCGGACGTCAAAGGCCAGATACCAGACGCCGAGGAATAGCAACATGACCACCACGACGATGCTGGACATCGCCGCCGCCAGCGGATAGTTGAGCACGTCCAGGGTGCTGGTGATCGTATTGCCCATCAGTTGATAGCCGAGCCCTCCCAGGATGATCGGCACCGCGCTCTCGCCGAACGAGCCGACGAAACCGAAGATGATGGCGGCGAAGATGCCGGGCGTCGAGAGCGGCAGCGTGATGCGCAGGAACGTGGAAAGCGGCGGAGCCCCCAGCATCCAGCTCGCCTGAATGAGGCCGCGGTCGATCCCCGCCAGTGCCAGCCAGAGCGGGTAGATCATGAACGGCATGTACGAGGTGACCAGCCCTACCAGGACCGAGAAGTCACTGAAAAGCAGCCAGTCCACCGGCCCGCGGGTAAGGTGCAGAGCTTGGAGGGCGTGGTTGATCGGGCCGGTCCGGCTCAGCAGATACGCCCACGAGAAGTTCCGAATAATGTAATTGACGACGAACGGCACCGTGAAGAGCAGCAGCACGGTGCGGCTGACCTTCACCCGAACGTGCATGCAGAGAAAGTACGCAATAGGGTAGGCGAGGGCCAGCCCCAGCGCGGTAACGAGCGCCGCGACGGAAAGCCCGCGTCTCAGCAGAAAGAGCCGCGGGCCGCCGAAGAAATCTTGATAGGCGCGTAGCGAGAACGTCGGCTGCATCCAGAAGCCTGCACGCTCCCAGAAGCTGACCACGATCGTCAGCGCGAGCGGCAGCAGGAAAAAAACGGTCAGAAAGACGAGGGGGATCGCCAGGAGCGCGTACCGGACGATCCCCGAAGCGCTGCTGTAAGCGCTGCTGTAGATGTTTACTTGCTCGGCGCCGCCTTGAACCGTGCCCACTCTGCTTCGTAGGCTTCGACGTTGGTCGGCCACCGGTTCTGCCAGGTCCCCCCGAGTTCGAACTTGCTCCTCACGTTGTTGTGGATGCGGGCGACCTCGGCGGCCTCATTGCCCGGGAACTCTTTCTGGTTGGCCTTCGCGTAGGACACCGCATCGGGGTTCGTCATGTACCCCCGCAACAGCGAGATCTTGGCGCCATACCAGCCGCCAAGCATGAAGTTCAGGAGATCGTAGATCCCCTTCGTCTTCTCGGACGTGTGCTTGGGATTCTTGACGATGTAGGCCGCCATGGTCCAGAGGAGATAGCCTTCCTTAGGGCGCGCGTACTCGGCCTTGACCCCCTTCTTTCGAGCGACGAACACCATAGGCTCCCAGCAGTCCATGACGTAGACCTCTTGGCGGACCAAAAGGTCGACGGACTGCTCGAAGCTGGTCCAGATGACCCGGAACTGACCTTCTTTCTTCTTCTCGATCAGGAAGTCGGTCACGATTTTCAGCTCGCCGGTCGTCATGTCAGCAGGGTTCTTGATGGTGGCCAGCTTGTTCTTGCTCATATAGAGGGCGGTCTTCTGGCCGGTCGTGGTGAAGTTGTCCTCCAGGGCGACGAAGCCTTTCCACTTCGGGTCAAAAAGCGCCGCGTACGAGTCCAGAGGCCCGGTTTTCTCGGGCAGATACCCGAATGAGTCCCCCTGCAGGACGGTCGGGACGCCATAGACCTTACCTTTGTAGCCGATGAAATCGAAGCCGGGCTTTCCGGGCGAGAGAAAATCGCGGATGTAGCTGTCTTTTGTCCAGTTGGAGAGACGGCCGGTATCGATCGGGATGATCAGGTCGTTCTCAACCAGCGGCTTCTGCATGCCGCCGACGATATTGACCACATCGTAGACCTGCTTCCCCCCACCGGCGATGAGGACGTTGAGGACTTGCGAGGGAGCGTTACCCATCGCGACGAGGTTGACATTCCACCCGGTGGCGGAGCTGAGCTTGGACCAATCGCCGCCGGGGTCGCCCACGCCGACGTCGGCAAAGTTGAGCGTGCCTTTCTTGGCAGCACCCGCCTGAGCGAGTGCGCTGAGCGGGCCGAGGCGAAGCAGACTCGCTCCGGCGGTCGCGTGCGCGGCCAACTTCAGGACGTCTCTTCGACGCAGACGTCCCGACTCGTGTTCCATTACGGCATCCCTCCTCTGGCCGACCGTTCGATACGGGCGACCGGCTCTCACGCTGTTCGATCGTTGCGAATCTGCCGCGGTTCGCCCGACCCTTTCGCCAGGATGCCGCGCACAACCTCCGTATGGACGTGCGGGACGGGTTGGACGTCTACCTGCGCGTTGGCATATCCTACTCCTTGTCAGATGCCCCGGCCAGTCTGAGGATGGCCCGACCGCCGGGAATCTCCACCGAAACATCGTGCACGACGGTGAGCGGCCGTTCCCCGCGAATGGCCACGGTGAGATGCTCGACGCGCAGATCAGGAACGTCCATGCTACTTACCACTGGCGTAGAGCCACCGGGCCACGAGTTCGTGGGTGTCCCCGCCGAAATTCGCTCGCGGGCCCTCGGCAAAGAGGCTCCCGGTCCTCATGACGTAGACATAGTCGGCGATCTCTAGGGCTTTCTTGATGTTCTGATCCACGAGCAGGATCGCCCTGCCTTGAGCGGCGAGATCCTTGATGAGGCCGTAGATCTGCGTGGCCACTCGCGGCTCGATGCTTGCCGTGGGCTCATCGATGAGAAATAGAATCGGATCGGTCATGAGGCTGCGGGCGATCTCGAGTTGCCGCTGCTGGCCTCCGCTCAATAGCCCGCCGGCCTGCCGCCGCCTCTCCCGCAGGATCGGGAAGCGGTCAAACGCCTGCCGCACGCTTTCATTGACGCGTGTCCGGTCGCCTCGATACTGCCAGGCCCCGAGGCGAAGGTTCACCTCGACCGAGAGAAATGGAAAGATGCTCGGACGCTGCGGGAGGTACGCCACCCGGAGCTTGCCCATTTCGTGGGCACCCACACCGCGCAATGGCACGCCGCCCAACCGGATCTCGCCCCGGCGTGGTGTCAGGAGTCCAAACAAGACTTTGAGCAGCGTGGATTTGCCCGTCCCGTTTGGACCGAGCACGCACCGGACCTGCCCTCGCACCGCATCCACCGAGAGTCCCTGCAGAATATTGATGTCCGGGAGATACCCGGCGACCAGGTTTCGCGCGGCAAGCCACGGTGTCGCGGGTGTGTGTGCGTCCACGATCCTAAACCCCCGCGTATGCGGCCAGCACGGCTTGATCCTCACGGACGCGGTCTGGCGGACCATCAGCAATCAGTCGTCCTCGGGCCATTACGACAAGACGACCCGCCAGCCGCTGAATGGCCTCCATGTCATGGTCCACGACGACAAATGTGCGCCCTGACGCATTGAGCTCCAGAATGCGCTCGATGATCTCGCTCCTTAGGGTCGGATGCACTCCGGCGAAGGGCTCATCGAGGAACACGATGAGGGGTTCCAGCATGAGCGCGCGGCCGAGCTCCAGAAGCTTCTGCTGGCCACCGGACAAATTCCGGGCGGCCAGGGTTTCCAGGTGCGCCAGCCCGAGAAACTTCAGGTGGACACGTGCGCACGCCGCGGTGGCCTCTCTTGTCGAGCGCGGCCGCGTCAGGCCTGGGACCAGCATGTTTTCGAGGACCGACAAACGGCGAAACGGCTGCGACATCTGAAACGTCCGCCCGACGCCGAGGGCCGCGAACTCGAACGACGGCAGGCCGTTCACGCGCCGGCCTCGCAGGAAGATCTCGCCAGACTCAGGGTTAAGGTGCCCCGTGAGCATGTTCACGAGTGTCGTCTTGCCCGAACCGTTCGGCCCGATCAGCGCGACGAGTTCACCCTGACGGACCGAAAAATCGAAGGCATCCACTGCCGTGATCCCACCGAAGCGCTTACAGAGCCTCACCGCCCGGACGAGTGCTTCATCCTGGTTCATGCGCGATGGCCCTTCCGCACTTCCCGACTTGATGTGAGAACGCTCCCCACAGGTCGCGCCTCGAGTAGCCGCTGCCACGCCGGGGCGAGGAGACCATTTCGGAAGAAGCGCATGGTCAGCAGAAGCAGCGCCCCGAAGAGTACGAAGCGCCACGGTCCGTAGCTGCGCAGCACTTCCTGCAGCGTTTCAACGCCGATCGCGCCCCCCACGGCGGCGGGAAGGCGCTCTAATCCTCCGATCACGGCCATCGCCACGACGAGACCCATCTGATCTGATGAACCCAGTTCGGGAGTCAGGATGCCGATGTAGTGCGCGTAGAACGCTCCCGCGAGCCCTGCGAAGCCGCTGGCCACGGCGAAGGCAAGAATCTTGGCGCGAACGACGTTGACGCCCGAGGCCCCTGCGGCTTCTTCGTCCTCACGAACCGCCCGAAAGAACAGACCCCACCGGGAATGTACGACGAGCCCCATCACAGTCAGGCACAATGCCAGCAGCCCGAGGGCGACATAGTAATACGGCACCCTGGACGGAGTCTGCAGAAGGGGCGCCACGCGCAGGCCCGCGGGGCCGCTCGTCACCTGATGCTCCGACAAGAGGACGATTCGTACGATCTCGGAGAACGCCAGGGTGAAGATGGCCAGGTACGGCCCACGCATGCGCAGGCACACCCATCCGATCAGACTCCCAAAAAGAGCAGAGAGGACCAGCCCGGCCGCCATGCCGAGTGGAACCGCGACACTATACCACTGGACCAGCAGGGCGGACGTGTACCCTCCGAGGGAGGCGAAGGCCATGTGCGCGAAGGAGAACTGCCCAACGTAGCCAGCCAGAAGCGCCCAGCTCGCCGCCAGGATTCCATAGATCATCGAGACGATCGCTACGTGAATCCAATACGCGTTCACCACCCTGGCGTAGACCAGGGCGAAGGCCACGAGGAGGACGACCGCGTACACGTGCAGGTGACGCATTGCGTTACTCCATCTGCACGTGTCGCCGGCCCAGGATGCCCGTAGGCCGCAGAATGAGGATGACGATCAGGACGAGGACACTGAAGGCATTCGAGTACGATAGAGCCCGGGTCGGATCCGGGAAATAGGCGGTAAAGAGACTCTCGGCGAGCCCGATCAAGATTCCGGCAATGATGCTGCCGGGCACCGACCCCATGCCTCCCAGGATCACGATGACGAAGGCCTGCGTGTCGCGCAGAATGCCCATCGAGGGGGAAAGCGAGAAGATCGGCGCGATCAGCGCGCCCGCGCCACCAGCCAGGGCGGCCCCCAGTCCAAATCCCAGGGTGTAGACGCGCCGTGGATTGATCCCAACGATTGCGGCCGACTCCCGCGACTGGCTGACGGCGTCGAGGGCCTGGCCCCAGGTGGTCCGTTGTACAAAGTAGACGAGGGCCGCCAGCAGGACGATGCCGGCCCCTCCCGCGACGATACGATCGTTGGCAATGGTGAACGGTCCCCACTTCTGCACCCCAATGACAAAGGACGGTGGGCGCAATGGAAAGGGCCCGAAGAGAATGAGGGCCAGATTGCGCAGGGCGACCGCAAGGCCGAACGTGATCAGGATACCGTACTCAGCCTTCCGTTCGGTCGCGTCGCTGTAGAGCGGGCTCAACAGGCTTCGCTCGAGAACGGCGCCCAGCAGGAAGCTCGCCGCGATCGCCACCACGAGCGCAGGGAAGGGAGAGAGGCCCAGCAGTGTGATCGTGTAATAGGCGAAGTATCCTCCCACCATATAGAGCTCGCCGTGGGCGAAGTTGACGACCTTCAAGATGGAAAAGACCAGCGTGAGCCCCACGGCAATGACGGCAAGAATGATCCCAAGCCCCAGACCGTTGAGCGTCTGAACGATTGCGTAGTCCATTACGCTCGCCGCCCCGCCGTCTGCGGCGCCGCCACGCGGCGGACCGCCCGCAATAGAGAAAGGTCCGCGCCCTGCCGAGCTCGTCTCACCCGAGGCCGGCCGGAGGCGGACTCCTGGGATGCTGTCAGGTGCCCCGCGGTATCCCCACTATCTGGGCTTGTATACGTATTTGACGGTGGCCAGTTGGCGGGGCCAGATGACCGGTGCGTCCAGCGGCGACTGGTCGGCCTTGTCAAACTGAATGAGGTGCACCGGCGCACTCATGAACTGATGGTATGCCCAGTCGGGGTTGCGGCTGAGAGAAAACGCGTACTTCCCACGCGTCCCGACCCACGAGGTCTTCTCGAGCGCGCTAATGATCGCCTTCGGGTTCGTGCTTCCGGCGCGCTTGATCGCGTCGATGATGAGCATCTCCGCATCGTAGTTCTCCATCGCCTGGGGAGACGGGTCGAACCCAAACTTCCTTTTGAATCCGCCTACAAAGGCCTTTGTCTTCGCGTTCCAGTACGCCTTCGGGAGGCCTACGTTTTCCGTGACAAGCCCTACCCCGGCCTCGCGGACGTTCTTCCAGAAGGTGGGGTCGAGGGCAGGGCCGCCCCAGTTGTAGATGCCCGTCCGAGCAGTAGGGGCGAATCCCTGAGTGCGCGCCTGGCTGACCACATTGTACGCCCCGGCCCCGGCGAAGAACGTCAGGAAGAAGTCATAAGGCGGCGTCTGATTCTTGAACCGGAGGATCTGAGCGTTGAAGTCGGTCGTGTTGAGGTCCGCCTCGACGACCTCGTACTTGATGCCTTTCGCGTCCAATATGGGGGTCAACGTCTGCCGGGCGTTCAGGCCGCTGTCCGTCTTCTCCTGGATGATAGCGATCTTCTTGAACTTCGCCGCCACCATCCAGTCACCGATCTGGGTGACGATGAGCGCGTTGGTAGGGGCGACACGAAAGACCTCCGGATAGCCGAGGGCTGTGATCTTATTGGCCCAGACGTCCACGCCGACCCACGGGATGCCTGCGCGACGCGCGACCTCGATCTCCGCGAGCGCCACCGAGCTGTGAAACTCGCCGAACACGGCCACGACACGGTTCTGGAGAATAAGCCGCTCCATCGCAGCGGTGCCCTGCTCGGGTTTGCCTGCCGTATCCTCATAGAGTACCTGGACCGGGCGACCCAGCACGCCGCCGCGGGCGTTTACCTCGTCGGTCGCCAGCTGCGCAGCCTTCTTCATGACCTCGCCGGCGGCAAAGTCCCCGGGGGGTGACAAGGGGCCGACCCAACCCAGCCTGATGGGCTCTGCGCCACCAGTGGCCGATCGCAGACCCCCAATTGCCGTGAATATCAGCCCTGCTAGCACGAGGGGCACCACACTGGTTCGCATCCATCGCGCACGACTGTCCATCGCGTTCCCTCCTCTCGGTCTGTCTGGGGCGTCAGACTCTCCTAGATTTGCTTGGTCACCGGCGGCTCTTCCTCCTGTCCTTCGCGTCATGCGGGCGAAAAGTGCCAGAGTCCAGGACCGCGAGCGGGCGTGGCTCAGAGTAGAGAAAGAGCTAACGGCCCGAACGCGGGGGCACGTTCGGGCGGAAGACGGGCAGTAACGTATCCACGGGCGCGTAGTCGTCGGTGAGGGAAGGGACGTCTGCCACGGGGATGAGTTCGTCGAAATAGTCCGCTGCGTACCGGACGAACTGTCGATACGTCACGCGCGCCGTCAGGCGGCGAGCCCTTTGCAGGATTTCGTCTCGTGTCAGACCTCGCTGATTTGATCCCACGACGATGATGTTTCGAATTCGCTCACCATCGTAGTAGGGCTTGAAGGCCGTCGGGAACGCGTAGACCCCGGGAAAGACCTCTGCGACGGTGCGATACATGGCCCTGAATAGGCGGCTGTGCGGGCCAGTGAGGGCACCGATCATGTTGAAGACGACGACGCCATCTCCGCCAAGGCGAGATTTCACGAGGGCTAGAAACTCTCGCGTGGTCAGGTGGAAGGGAATAGATTCCGCGAAGTACGCATCCAGGATGATCATATCGTATACACCTTGCGCCTTCCGCAGGAACAGGCGGCCGTCCTGCACCGCGATCCGAAACCGGGCGTCCTCGCGCACTCCGAAGAATTGCTTCGCCACCTCGACGACTCTGGGGTCCAGTTCGGCGACCTCGATCATCATCTCAGGGTAGTCCCGCCAAAAGCGCTTGGGGATCGACCCGCCCCCGAGGCCAACGACAAGAACCGTTTTCGGCTTGGGTTGGAAGATCAGCCCGAGATGCGCGTACGCGGCATACAGGAATGGGGAATCGAAGTCATCGCGAAGGTACATGCCGCTCTGGAACGAGCGGTCGAATCTCAAGTAACGGGCGACGGCGTCTTCGGCAACCACGATGTGATGGTAAATGCTATCGGCCTCGTACAGGGTGCGGAAACCGCCGACTCCGGGGATGGCTCCTGCGGCCGGCAAGTCCCATCCGGCCACCACTAGGACGAACTGGAGCCCAATGATCCAGCAGATTCTGGCTGATGGCCACCTCACAAAGCTATTGTAAGCGGTATTACCCTAAAGAGGTGGGGATCGCCACATGGGTGCGCAGAAGCCGCCAGGTAGGGAGGATGGTGCTCACGAAGACCAGGGAGACCGATGGACGTCGCGTACGGTTGGGACCTGCCGGTCCACAAGGGCGCCAGGCTGCGCCGGCCCGTCGTCGTGACGGACGGATCATGTGCCCGGGAACCGTGATCATGGCCTTTCTCCAGCGCAACGAGCCCGAGAAAGTCCGGTCCGCCATCGACACTGCTCAGGTGCCGTATCAGCCCGATGCGCTCGGATTGACGTGGACGGACGTCGAGCGCACGCTGGTCACGATCGCCGAGTACAATCGCACCGTCAGGCACTTCTACACGATCTGCGACGAGGTGATCTGGGATCCGCCTGTTCTCCAGAAGATCAGGCGGTACCTCTCGACTGCGCACGCTGCATTGGGAGGGGTTCGTGAGAACTCTTTCGGGAGGTGAAAGGGAACATGGAGGATGATCGAAGGCGCACAGAACCTCGCAAGATCACGCGGCGGAGGTTCCTGACCGCCGCGGGGACCGGCGCGGTGCTGGCGACGGGCGGCCAGCTAGGTTCCCATGTTATGGGGAGGCGCGTTGCGCGCGCTGCACCCGCCAAGACCCTGCGCATCGGCATCTATGGCTACATGCCCCAGGGGATTCCCTTCGATCAAGTCGTGAAGAATTATCAGCAGAAACGCACCGACGTGGCGTTAACCGTAGAACCACTTCCCGGGGCGGTTGTGGCCGACTGGCCCGCGACGGTCCGCAAGTTCACGCTGGAGGCGCGGCAGCGCCAGGCGTCCGTAGACCTGCTTATCGGGCCTACGCCCTGGATCGAGCCCGCTCCTCTGGCGCAGGCCCAGGCCATTGAGCCGCTGGACCCACTGCTCCCGAAGCAGATCACCAACGACCTCTACCGCAGCGTGCTGCGGGAGGCGACCTTCTCGGGTGACGGCCGCATGTACGTGCTGCCTTGGTGGACAGACGTCACCGGCCTCATCTACCGGCGTTCGTATCTCCAGGAAGGCGCCGGGACCGACCGGCCGCCCGAGACCTGGGACCAGGTGCTGGCCTACGCCGAAAAGATTCGCGCGAAATACGGGACGCGCGTCTATGGCTATGGGGCAGACTGGTGGGCTTCCCACCGCCTCTTTCTCCCAATCCTCGTGACGCTCACGCGGGAGCTGTACGACAAGGACGGCGTTTGGAAGATGGATAGCGACGCCTTCTTGGAGGCCCTGGGCGTTATCCAAAAGCTCCACGCTTTCATGCCTGCCGCCTCCCAGCAGGACCTGGGCAGCTCGCGCGTTTTCCAGGCCGGGGGGCTGGCGATGCAGTCGTACTGGCAGACACAGATGCTGCGGGCCATCCAGGCCGGGCAGCCGTCAAGCGACATCTTCATGGCGCCCAACCCCCGGGGCCGCCACAGCGGCACGATTTTCTGGACCGCCGGGGCGATCATTCCGAAGCATTCCGCCAACAAAGACGAGGCGGTGCGCTTCATGGTCGAAGGGATGCTGGATCCCTTTACCGTCCAGAAGACCTTCGACAACTACAAGATCGTGCCGTATCACTCGATCATTGCGAAGATGGGCGACAAGGTCCCGGCTTGGGCGCCGCCGCTGCTGGGCACCCTCTCGTCGGCCCAGCCGATTCCGATGAATCCCTATTGGCTCAGCGTCGAGCAGCCCATCTTCAAAGAGGAGATCGAGAAGATGCTCCTACAGGGCCAGCCGCTGCAAGCGACGCGGACGAACATTGCTAACCGCATCCGGGAGAAGTTGCGGGAGGCCGGGAAGCGGTAGTTAGCCGTGAGCCGCGCGCTGACCGAGGTTCAGCGTGGCGGGCTCGGGAGTCCGACCCGGGCCGCGGTACACGGGATCGTCAGGAAGTGGGGAGGGTATCTGTTCATCCTCCCCCTTCTGCTTGTCTATCTGCCTTTTGTCGTGTATCCAGTCCTGCGCTCCGTCCAGCTGGTGTTCTATCGCTACGAATACATCACCACGGATCCGCCCCGCTTCATTGGATTGGGCAACCTGATCCATTGGATCCAGGACGCGAGGGTGCCCGAGACGTTTTGGATCACGATGAAGTTCTTCCTCTTATACGTTCCGGCCAGCACCCTCGTCGCGCTGCTCGCCGCTTTACTCCTTGATCGTGTCGCAAGCCGGCACGTGTCGGGACTGTACCGGTCCGTCCTCTATTTTCCCGTCGTGCTGCCGGCGTCCATCGTGTTCCATATGTGGAAGTGGATGTACGATCCGACCCTGGGCCTGTTCAACCAGGTCTTTCAGCATCTGCGCATTCCCTGGCCGTGGACGGGCTGGCTCGTGGACCCGGTTGTGGCCCTCCCGGCCATCGCCCTCATGAGTATCTGGCGGCTCATGGGCACGACCATGATGTTGTTCCTCGTCGGCCTGGCCGCGATCCCGAACGATCTGCTGGAAGCGGCCCGCATCGACGGCGCTGGTGAATGGACGGTATTCACCCGCATCCAGCTGCCGCTGCTCGTGCCGATGTTCTTCATCATTCTGGTATTGCGGCTTCAGGTTTTAGGACTGGCCATCGAGCCGCTCGTGATGACCGAGGGCGGACCGATCCGCGCGACCATGACCTACGGGCTCCAGGCATATTACATCTCCCTCCGTGACGGCAACTGGGACATGGGCTACGGGAGCACCTGGTTCGTGCTCCTCGGTGTCCTGGCCACCGGACTGGCGGTGCTGGCCTGGCGGTTGATGCGTAACCGGCTGGAGGTGGCCTGATGGACCGCGTGCGCCTCATCCCATCCGGGCTTCCCTATCATGCGACCCTGCTGGTGCTGGTCGCGGCGAGCCTCTTGCCGTTTCTCTGGTTTGTGTCCCTCGCGTTGCGGCCCCTGTCTGAGACCTACGTCATCCCGATGCCGTTGGTCCCCCGCAGCCTGACCCTGCAGCACTTCAAGGACGTCTTCCGCTACGTGCCGCTGATGGTGCTCTACTATCGGAACAGCTTCCTGATTACCGGTGGGGCGGTGGCCGGCGTCGTGGCGATCTCCTGTCTGGCCGGGTACTTTTTTGCGCGACTCCGAGCGCCGGGACGGGACGCTATCTTCTGGGCCGTGGTGCTCAGCATGTTCATCCCGCCGCTGACGGCCGTGCCCGCGCTGTACGAGCTGCTGGATCGCCTGCACCTGCTCAACACCCGGACGGGCTTGATCCTCGTCTATATCGGCTGGCACCTGGGGATGAGCACTTTCATCATGCGCGGGGTCTTCGCGCAGGTGCCTCGAGAAATGGAAGAGGCCGCGCGGATGGATGGCGCTACGGACTTCCGCATCTTCTGGCAAGTAATGCTCCCACTGGTGACCGGCGGGCTGGTCGTGGTGGCGATCTTCAGTTTCGTGCCGATCTGGGGCGAGTACATCTTCGCGTTCACATTCACACAGACGAAGGAGATCATGCCCATGTCGGTGGCGATCCGCTTCTTTGAGCCCAGCCCGGCGTCGGGCCAGTACACCCTCAACGTCGCCTCGGCGGCCGCCCTGTTCATGTTCATGCCCGCCATCGCCATCTATGTGGTCCTGCAGAAGTGGTTCACCAAGGGCCTGATGGAGGGGGCCCTCAAGTTCTGAGGTGCCATCTGTTGGCTTCCGTGCCGGCGTCGCAGCGCGCGACATCACGCCGCCTCTCGGTACCCCCCTGGCAGGCTGGAACCGGAAGCGCGTGGCATCGCGGGTGCACCAGCCGTTAGAAGTCCGGGCGCTGGTGTTTGCGGGCTCCGATCAGGCGGGTGCCGCAGTCCGCGGTGCTGTAGTAACATTGGACGTCTTGGGGCTGGATGCCGGCTGGGTGGCGTCATTTCGGCGGCAGGCCGCTGCGCGGACCGGCATCCCCGCCGGGCATATCCTGGTCGCGGCTTCCCACACCCATTCAGGGCCGCCCACCGCGTTGTCCATGCCCGAGGTGGGGCCAGCGCCGCCAGGCCTTCACGAGTTGCTTGCGGACCGCGCCGTCGCGGTGATCGAGCACGCGGCGGGGTCACTTCGAGATGTTCGCGTCGCCTTCGGCCAGGGCCGGGTCGACTTCGCCGTCAACCGGCGCCTCTTGGATCCCGACGGGCGTGTCTATTGGCCCCCGCGCGCAAACCCTGATGGCCCGGTCGATCATGAGGTGACGGTCGTCCGCCTGGACGCTGGTGAGTCGCCTCTGGCCATCCTGTTCGCGTACGCGTGCCATCCCACGGCCGGTGGACCCAGTACGTGGATGGGGCCTGACTATCCCGGGCCCGCGCGCCAGACCGTGGAAGCCGCACTTGGCGGCACCGCCCTGTTCGTGCTCGGGAACTGCGGCGATGTCCGTTCAAACCTCACGGTGCCCGATGGACGCTTTAACTGGCAGACGACCCTCGACGATGTGAACGCTTTGGGCCGGAGGCTTGGGGAAGCCGTTGTGAGAGCATGTAGAGCCGCCGAGCCGATCGGGTCGATCCCAGTCGTCATCGAGAGCGAGATACGGCGGCTACGCCTCCGCGACGGCCGCTTCGGAGCCGAGGCGGAGTTTCAGGCGATCCGATGGGGGCAGGTGATTTTCCTGGCCAACCCTGGCGAGACATTCACCGCCATCGGCCTGCAGGTGAAGCCGCGGCTCGGCGGACGGCTGGTACTGGTCTCCTGCGCGAACGGATACGTGGGCTATGTACCGACCGTGGATGCCTATCCTCACGGGGGGTACGAGGTCGAGGTGGCGCACCGGTGGTGGGAGCGGGATCAGCCCTTCGCGCCGGGCTCTGCGGCGATCTTCACAGAGGCACTGGGCGCATGCGCGCGGGCGGCCGGATGGCCGC
>Ga0187893_10006166_pt1 | contig 20751 bp, 14 predicted proteins | sample MA1701074metaG_FD_139574 | JGI IMG/M metagenome (GOLD analysis project Ga0187893, IMG submission 139574) | White microbial mat communities from a basaltic lava cave in the Kipuka Kanohina Cave System on the Island of Hawaii, USA - MA170107-4 metaG ...
CCCCGCGTATTTCAAGCGGCTCCGTTCGCGCGTCGAGGCTGCCGGTAAGCGCGGCATCTACGTGTCGGTCATGCTTTTTGAAGGCTGGGCGCACTGGCACATCGCCTGGAACTCGCATCCATTCCACCAGACCAACAACGTGAACGGCATCGACGGCGACGCGGACGGCGACGGTCTCGGCTTCGAGACGCACACGCTGAAGATCCCCGCCGTCACGCGCCTGCAGGAGGCGTATGTCCGACAGGTGATCGACACGGTGGGCGACCTCGACAACGTGCTGTACGAGATCGCCAACGAGAGCGGCACCTACTCGACCGAGTGGCATTACCACCTGATCCGCTTCATCAAGGAGTATGAAAAGAAAAAGCCAAAGCAGCATCCGGTCGGCATGACATTCATCTACTCCAGAGGCTCGATGAAGCATCTCTACGGCAATGCTCCGGACCGGATTTTGCCTGACAAGGCCAAGCCCAGCTCGATGAAGCTGCTCTTCGACAGTCCTGCCGACTGGATCTCGCCCAACCGCGACCGGGCCGCTGGCAATGATTACTTGCACGATCCTCCCCCGGCGGATGGGACCAAAGTGATCCTTCCCGACACGGACCATCTCGTGGGTATCGGCGGCAGTGTGGACTGGGTCTGGAAGAGCTTCTGTCGCGGCCACAACCCGATCTTCATGGACCCATACGACAACCGAGTCCTGGGCAAGGGCTCGTCCGACGAATGGAACGCGGTGCGCCAGAGCCTCGGCCAGACACGCCGGCTTGCCGAGCGCGTGGATCTAGCCCGCATGACGCCGACAAAGGACATCGCCTCCACGAAATATTGCCTGGCCCAGCCTGGCGTGGCCTATATCGTTTACCTGCCCGATGACTGCGAGGTCACGGTGGACCTGGCCGCCGTCACGGGCGCACTCGCAGCGGAATTGCTGCATCCGGTGAATGGCACTCTCACGTCTCTTGGAACAATCGAGGGCGGCGCAAAGCGGACGTTCAAAGCGCCATTCGGCGGCGGGGCGGTGTTACACCTCAAGGCGAAGGAGTGACCCGCCATGCAAGCGCACGATTTGAGCGTCATCTATCGCAGTGACTTGAAGTTCGCACACCGCTCCTGAACGTCACCTTGCTATCGCACATGAAAACCATGAAAACAGCTTGTTTCAAAATTCGATTCGTTGCAGCACTCGTCACCTTGTGGAACGTCGCCGCCCTTTTCGCCCAGGCGGCAGAACCGCTGCGCCTGCATCCGGAGAATCCGCACTACTTCCTCTTCCGCGGCAAGCCGACGATTCTCATCACCTCCGGCGAGCATTACGGTGCCGTGCTCAACCTCGATTTCAACTACGTGGCCTATCTGGACGAACTACGGAAGAACCGCTTCAACCTGACGAGGACCTTCTCGGGAACCTACATCGAACCGGCCGACCAGTCTGTCCTCCAGTTTTCGGGGCCGAGTCCCCTTTCGCCGCTGAAGCCGGAGCGCTATTGCTCCCCCTGGATGCGCAGTTCGACCCCGGGGGCCGGCGACGGCGGCAACAAGTTCGACCTCACGAAATGGAACCCTGAATACTTCACGCGCCTCAAGGACTTCATCACCCAGGCCGACGAGCGCGGCATCGTCGTGGAGTTCGTGCTGTTTTGTATTTTTTACGGCGAGGTCGGCGACGAGTCTTTTTGGAAACTCAGTCCCCTGAAGGCAAGCAACAACGTGCAAGGCATCGGCAAGGTCGCCCACCAACAGGCGCTGGCCTTGAAAGACCCGGAATTGACCGCGTTACAGGAAGCGTTCGTGCGCAAGATCGTCGCCGAGTTGAAGGACTTCGACAACCTCTACTATGAAGTCTGCAACGAGCCGTACACGGGGGTCACCCAAGCATGGAACGATCGCATAGTCGCCGTCATCGTGGAAGCGGAGAAGGGATTTCCGCACAAGCACCTGATTGCCCAGAACATTGCCAATGGTATTCAACCAGATGGTTCAAGCAAGATCAGTAAACCGAATCCGGATGTGTCTGTATTCAACTTTCATTATTCCGTTCCGCCGGAGGTGGTCGCCATGAACTACCATTGGAACAAGCCCATCGGCGACGATGAGACCGGTTTTCGCGGCACGGCCGATGAGCCGTACCGCACAGAAGGCTGGGACTTTCTGATCGCCGGCGGCGCTGTCTATAGCAATCTCGATTTCTGCTTTAGCCTCACGCGTCCCACCGGCGACGGCCCGAGCATCTTCCACAAGACGGGCGGCGGTCCGAAACTCCGTGACCAGTTGCGAATTCTCAAAGAGTTCATAGACGGTTTGGACTTCATCAAGATGAAGCCGAACAATGCGATCATTAAAGCCAGCCGGTTTGCCGGTCCGCAAGCTGCCAGCCCGCCGGTCAAACCGACCGCGCGGGCACTGGTCGAGCCCGGCAAGGCCTACGCGATTTACCTGAGAGGCGGGGACCAGGCCGAGCTGGTGCTTGACCTGCCAGCCGGGGACTACCGGGCCGAGTGGGTCAATACCAAAACTGGCAAAGTTGATAGGACCGAAGATATTCAAACCGCCGGTGGCGACCAAACCCTGAAATCGCCAGCCTACGCCGAGGACATTGCCTTACGGCTGATGCGCAAGAAGGGATAAGCGACTAAGGAAAAGAGCCGAGACGAAAAATCCAAACATGAAATCGACACGTAGAGAAATGGCTGAAGTGAAACAGGCCAGACAAACCGGAGAATCGTTATGAGCGCCACCAATTCACAGAACGGAAACGAAAAACCCAAACAAGAAACCATTCCCTACGCGCCGGTCGCCGGCCAGCGCGAGGCGGCGGTGGAGCGGAGGAAATCTTTCCCGTATCGCTTTCCGCGCGACGGGCGGCTGCTGGGCGGCAAGTTTACCGTCGCCGAAAATGCGCGGCGGTTGCTGCGCTTCTTTTATTTCGAGCGGCGGCTCATGCAGGCGCTCGGGGCGTGGACGCTTTCCATTCCTGAATTCGAAGTGAAGCTGGAGACCGGGCGGCACATTTTCTATCACGCCGACGCCGCGCGTCTGTTGCGCGAGCGCCTGAGCGAACAGGAACTTCGACTGAAGGACATCGACGCTTTTCGTGACGCGGAGATTGACCGCTTCATCGAAGAGATGCTGAGCGCGAAGGATGCGCCGGAGTTGCTCGCGGGCGTGCATCAGGTGCTCGGCCGCGCGCTGGCCACGGCTTACCGGCATCACATCGACGACACCGATCCGCTCACGGACGTGCCGACGATTCGTTGCTTGCGTCGCATTCTCTCGGACTACGAGCCGATGCTTGCCTGGGCCGACGCCGCGCTTGCCGCCTACATCGACGGCGGTGTGGACGAGAGTCCGCTCGCGGCGTGGCGCTGGCACCTCCAACGGCTGCTCGCGTCCATCGGCGGCGTCACGGGCAGCGACGCGCGCGCCAAAGCGCCAACGCCGTTGCGCAGCGAGGCAAAACCATTCGCGCGCGGCACCGTGCCGCTGCGCGACGTGCGTTTTGACACTTTCAAGAATACCGGCGACTACGACGTGGCCGACGGCCAGGAACGTTTCCCCAAGGATTCCTACGAAGCGCTGCGGCTCCGGTTCATCCGCACGCAGCGCGATGAGGTCGATGCCATCGAAGCATTCGGCACGTTCATCTGGGACATTCGCTTCAAGGATTTCCAAGCCGAGTATGACCTCGCGCGCATCACGTGGGACGAAGCGCGGCACACCGAGATTGGCCATCGCGCGCTGTTGACCGCCGGCTACGATCCGTTTGAGTTGCGCAATCGCCTCGTTGGCTCGACGTGCCGTGGGCCGATGGAACCGGCGTTCGCGATGGCGGAGATCAATCTCTTTGGCGAAGTCGCCGTGCTCAAGACGATCAACCAGCTCATCGACACCGCGCGCGATCGCCATGACGAATTGCTGCGACACATCAGCGACTTCATCCGTTCCGACGAGCGCACGCACGTGCGCAAGGGCGGACACATCATCAAAGTGATGACCGACTTGGGAGCGAAGGACCTGGAACAGCGCACGCGCGAACTGTTCACCGAATGTCTCGTGAGTCTCGGCGCGGTGAAGATGGACATGGACGTCTTCACCGTCTCGCGCGAGGACATCGAGCGACTGGTCGGGGAGTGAGGGTGATTAGAACATCAAGTCATCCATGAGCACCGTAAGACTTCGTTTCTTCGGCGTCGCCGCCTACGAACTTCACACCAACGGCCGCCGCATCCTCGTCGATCCCTACCTCGATGACTGCCCCGGCAATCCGGTAAAGTCCGACGAACTCGACAGGGTGGACCTCATTGTCGTCTCGCACGCGGCCATCGATCATCTCGGCGACACGGAAAAGATCGCGAAGAAGCACGGTTGTCCGGTCATTTGCGGCGGCGAGGTGAAGGCGTTTCTGATGGCGAAAGGGATCCCTGGCACGCAAATTCGTGCTACCACGTGGGGAATCAAGGTGCGCGTCGCCGGCGTGGACGTGCAACCGGTCGAATGTCATCACTGGTCGCAGATCAAGATGCCTGATGGCACCTTCGCCAGCGGCGTGCCAATGGCCTTCGTCATCGATCTCGGCAGTGGCCACCGCTTCTACCACTATGGCGACACCGCCTTGTTCTCCGACATGAAGCTTCAGGCCGAACTGTATCAGCCGACTATTGGCGCGCTCGGCATCGCCAATCCGCTGGAGATTCTCCACCGTTTCCCGATGCCCGGCGAGATGCTGACCGGCGAACTCAGCCCGCGCGAGGGCATCCTCGCCGCGCAATGGCTGGGGCTGAAGACCATTCTGCCCTGTCATTACATCAACCCCGACGCCAATCCCGACGTCCAGGAGTTCCAGCGCCTCCATGCGGAAGCCAAAGCCCGCGGCGAGAACATCGGTGAAAGCATCGTGCTCAAGCAGGGCGAGTGGCTCGCGCTCAACCCATGAAAGCCCTCGTCCTTAATGGTCCCGAGCAACTCACCGTTGGCGACTGGCCCACACCGCAATGCGGCGCGGGCAACGTCCTGATCCGGCCCATCGCCGCTGGCATCTGTGCTGGGGATCAATATCTCTACGCGGGCCGGAATCCTTACGCGAAGTATCCACTCATCGGCGGCCATGAAGTGTGCGGTGAAGTCACCGAGGTCGGCCGGGACGTGCGACGTTTCAAGCGCGGCGACCTCGTCGTGATCGAGCCGGTCGTCGGTTGCGGCCATTGCTATTCCTGCCGACACGGCAAGCCGAACTGCTGCATGAACTTTTGCCTGATCGGCCTGCACCGGCCCGGCGGCTACGCCGAGCTGTGCCTTGCGCCCGAGAAGAACATTCATCTCGTGCCGCCGGGACTTGATCCTGTGGTTGCGAGTTTCGCCGAGCCGTTGACCATCGGCATCCAGGCCTGCCGCCGCGGCGAAGTAGCGGCTGGAGAATACTGTCTCATCCTGGGCGCCGGGCCGATTGGCCTGGCCATCCTCGAAATCGCCAAGCTGCGCGGCGCCCATGTCGTCATCACTGACATCAACGAGGAACGCCTCGCCGTCGCCCAGAAACTCGGCGCGGAAATACTCAAGGCCAATGACCAGTTGCTCGCGACGGTCCTCGAACAGACCCGCCACGAAGGCGCGGACGTGGTCATCGAGGCGACCGGCAATCCGAAAGCAGTTGAGTCCACCATCGATCTCGTGGCGCCCGGTGGGCGCGTGGTCATCGTCGGTCTGGTCAAGAAGGGAGTCGGCGTGACCTTCCCGGGTCTCGATTTCACCCGCAAGGAAGTGAACCTGCTCGGCTCGCGCAATTCGGTGAACTGCTTCCCCGAAGCCATCGCGCTCCTCGCCAGCGGAGCCGTTAAGTATCCGCGCGTTGCCACCAGGATTCCGATGTGGGACGGCGTGCCGGTCTTCGCCAAGCTTCACGAAAATCCGGCGGTGCTGCACAAGGGAGTGTTGATGCTTGGAGGCCATTCCTCGTGAAGAAGAACTCCCGGCCCGGACCATCAAGATAAAAAAGCGTTTGCTATGATCATCGCTGTCCCCAGAGAAATCAAAGATCATGAATATCGCGCCGCTCTGCTTCCTTCGGCGGTCTATCAACTCATCAAACGCGGACACCAGGTCGTTGTCGAACGCGGCGCGGGCGCGGGCGCGGGTTACCCGGACCAGGATTTAGAAGAGGCGGGCGCGATCCTCGTGCCCGACCATGCCGTGGTCTTCGAGAAGGGCGAACTGATCGTGAAGATCAAAGAACCGCAGCCATCGGAATACGCGCTCCTCCGCCGCGGACAGATTCTCTTCACTTATCTGCACCTGGCCGCAAGCCGTTCCTTGACCGACGCGCTGCTCCAGTCCGGCGTTACGGCGCTGGCTTATGAGACCATTGAAGTCGATCGCCGGCTGCCGTTGCTTGAACCCATGAGCGAAATTGCCGGACGCATGTCCGTCCTCGTCGGCGGCTATTTCCTTGCAAAACATTGCGGCGGCAGCGGCGTATTGCTCGGCGGCGTGCCCGGGGTGCTGCCCGGCAAGGTCGTTGTCCTCGGCGGCGGCGCTTCCGGCATCAACGCCGCCCGCATGGCAACGGGCCTCGGCGCGGACGTGACAGTCCTGGAAGTGGACCTGGAACGGATGCGGTTTCTCGACATCACCCTGCATACCGCGCACACCCTTTACTCGAGCGAAGCGCATTTGATGGAACTATTGCCCTCCGTGGACCTGCTTATTGGCGCGGTGCTTCTACCGGGCGCGAAAGCGCCGAAGCTCATTCACCGCGAGATGCTGCGCCGAATGCGACCGGGCAGCGTGCTGGTGGACATCGCAATCGATCAGGGCGGCTGCGCGGAAACGTCGCGCCCGACGACGCATCACGACCCGGTGTTCGTCGAAGAAGGGGTGACTCACTATTGCGTGGCCAATATGCCGGCCGCGTATGCGCGCACGGCAACCCAGGCGCTCACGAATGTGACCTACCGTTACATCGAGCTGCTCGCCGACAATGGCCTCGCAGAAGCGTGTCATCGCCAACCCGCGCTTCTCGGCGGCATCAATGTCATGAATGGAAACGTGACCTGTAAAGCCGTAGCCGAAGCTCACGGAATGGTTGTCACATCACCCGGAGTTCGATTGGAAAGAATAGCTCTTAAAATAAAAAATGAAACTAGTCACGTTCACACCGCTTAATGAAACCCCGCGCGTTGGCGCGCGGGTCGGCGACCAAGTCGCTGACCTCAGCACCCCGGATCGGTGGCTGGCGGGGACATCATCAATGAACAATCCCCAATCATCAATCCTGCATCCCCTCTTCCGAGGGCTCGACCACCTCGCCGTCGTCGTCCTCGACACCGAAAAAGCCTTGAAGCTGTGGCGCGACCAGTTCGGCTTTCCCGTCCTCTTCACCGAAACCGTGAACCAAGGCTCGGTCCGCCTCACGCACCTCGACCTCGGCAACACGCACCTCCAGCTCGTGGAGCCGCTCACATCCGACCATCCGCTCCAGGCGTGGCTGGCGAAGAACGGCGCCGGCCTGCATCACTTCTGCCTCAAGGTGGACGATGTGGACGCGGCGGCGAAGGTTGCCACCGGCCTAGGGCTCCGCACAGCGCCCAAGCCGCACCAAGGCACGCAGGGCAAACGCGCCGTGTTCCTCGACAAGACAAACACTCAAGGCGTGCAGGTGGAACTGACCGGAAGCTGATCCATTGAGCAATGAGCATCGAGCATTTTTTATTTTCTATTGAAGGCAACTCCGGTGTAGCCGCGCTCCGGATGACAAATATCAAATGCTCGATGCTCATTGCTCAATGAAAGAACCCGATGACGCCGCCTCTTTCCAAATCCACCCTCTTCGCCTCCCTGCCGCCGCCTTGGCCGCATGATCCACTGCCAGCCATCCGCGAGGCGCTGGCCACCTCCAGGCAAAAAGTCGTCGTGCTGGACGACGATCCGACTGGCACGCAGACCGTGCATGACACTCCCGTGTTGACGGAGTGGCTTGTGGAGGCTCTGGCGCGCGAACTGATTTCACCCCATCCGGTCTTCTATCTCCTGACCAACTCGCGCAGCCTGCCTCCCGGCGACGCCGCTGCGCTGAACCGGGAGATCGCCCGTCATCTTACAAAGGCAAGCCAACAAACGGGCCGCTCGTTCGTCATGGTCAGTCGCAGCGATTCCACCTTGCGCGGCCATTATTCCGTGGAGATGGACGCGCTGGCCCGCGCCTTGGATCTCGAGTTGGGGACGTGTTTGCTGATTCCGTTTTTCGAGGCGGGCGGACGTTTCACCGTCGAAGACGTGCATTACGTGGCCCAAGACGACGTGCTTGTGCCAGCAGGGGAAACGGCCTTTGCCCGCGACGCGACGTTTGGCTATCGGGCCTCAAATCTGCGCGCATGGGTGGAGGAGAAAACCGGCGGGCGCATCCTGGCGCGCCAAGTGGCTTCGATTTCCATCGAAGACATCCGGTGCGGTGGTCCGGACCGGGTTTGCGAACGTTTGATGGAATTAACCGGCGTCCCGGTGTGCGTGGTCAACGCGGCGGCCCACCGCGATCTCGAAGTGTTTGTCCGCGGACTGCTGGCAGCGGAGAAGCGGGGAAGGAGATTCCTTTATCGCTCGGCCGCGTCGTTTGTCGCGGCGCGCGCGGGCATTGCTCCTCGCCCATTGCTGAACACGCGCGAACTTTCGCTGCCGGCGTCCGGCCCCGGACTCATCATCGCCGGCTCCCATGTGCCCCAATCGACCGAGCATCTCATCCGATTGCTGCGCGCGGCCGATGAGCTGGCGAGCGTGGAAATCAAGGTGCCGGAGTTGCAGAAGAAACCCACGCGGGTGAAAGAACTGAAGCGGGTGCGGCGGGCGGTGGACGAAGCGCTTCAGGCTGGCCGGAAGACGCTCGTTTACACCAGCCGAAGGCTGATCGCGGGCGCGGACGCGGCGGAAAGCTTGGCCATCAGCCGTCACGTGTCCGACGCGCTGGTTGGGGTGGCGCAGTCGATTTCCGTTCGGCCTCGTTACATCATCGCCAAGGGCGGCATCACCTCCAGCGACATCGCCACACGCGGTCTTGGGGCGAAGCGCGCCATGGTGCGCGGCCAGCTTCTGCCGGGTGTGCCCGTGTGGGAGCTTGGACCGGAAACCCGTTTTCCCGGTCTCATCTATGTAGTGTTCCCCGGCAATGTCGGCGGCCCGGACGCGCTCGTCGAGGCAGTCCACAAACTTAAAAGCACATGAAAATATTGAAGTTTACCTGCATCACTCTGCGCTGCCTGGCATGGGTTGGGGCGGCGGTGCCGGCTTTGGGCGTGTCGGCGGCGGACGCCACGTTCTTTCGCGCCATCAATCTCAATGGCCCGGCCCTGGTCATCGACGGTCATTCGTGGGACGGCGAGTCAACCACCAATTTTTCGGCGACGGGCAAGGAGTTTGAAAACCAAAATGTCCGGCTCAAACCACCAACCGATTCGGCGCGGACGAAGATGATTCGCAGCAGCCGCTGGGGCGACAAGGTGGACCTCACGCTCTCGAACGTCCCGCCCGGTGCGTATCAGATTTTCCTCTACGTGTGGGAGGACAACCACAGCGAACAATTCCAACTGTTGGTCAACGAGCGAGCCGTCATCGAGGCGTTTCACAGCGGCAGCGCAGGCTCGTGGAAGAAACTCGGCCCGTGGAAGTGCCAGAGCGTGGACGGAAAAATCAAAGTTTCCGCGCGCGGCCCCGATCACGGCGCGGCGAATCTCTCCGGGCTCGAAGTGTGGGCGGGCGAGGGCGCGATTCCCGAGAGCGGCCGCGCGGACTTCGTGAGCGCGTTGACCGCAGAACAGGTCGCGTTTTTCGAGAGCAAGATTCGTCCGTTGTTCGTCGAACGCTGTTACGAGTGCCATAGCGCGGGCGCAAAGAAACTGCGCGGCGGGCTGCTGCTCGATTCGCGCGCGGGCGTCATCAAGGGCGGCGACACTGGCCCGGCCGTCACGCCCGGCGACCCGGATGCTAGCCTGCTCATTCAGGCGGTGCGCCACGCCTCCGAGGATGTGGCCATGCCCCCGAAGAAAAAACTCCCGCCCGAGGAAATCGCCGCGCTCGAAGCCTGGGTGAAGATGGGCGCGCCCGACCCGCGCATCGCCGACACTGTCGCCGCCACTAAAGCCAAGGAGGCCATCGACTGGAGCAAGGCACGCGAGTGGTGGTCGTTCCGGCCGCTCGCTTCGCCGAAGGTTCCCAGGGTAAAGCTGACCCGCTGGCCGGCGAATGACGTGGACCGCTTCATCCTGGCGCGCCTCGAACAGGCCGGCCTAAAGCCCGCCGCCGACGCTGAGAAGCGCACGCTCATCCGCCGCGGGACGTTCGACCTCATCGGCCTGCCGCCAACGCCGGACGAGGTCGAGGCGTTTCTCGCGGACAAGTCGCGCGACGCCTTTGCCCAGGTCGTGAACCGCCTGCTCGATTCCCCTCATTACGGCGAGCGCTGGGGCCGCTACTGGCTCGACGTGGTTCGCTACGCCGACACGGCAGGCGACAATTCCGACTTCCCCATCCCGCAGATGTTCCGCTACCGCGACTGGGTGATCCGCGCCTTCAACCGCGACCTGCCCTACGACCAATTCGTGCGCGAGCAACTCGCGGGTGACTTGTTGTCCAGCGCGAGCGACGAGCAAACGCTGGAGCGCATCGTCGCCACCGGCTATATCGCCAACGCCCGCCGCTTCGGTTCGACCGTGGAGGATTATCCGCAGCATCTCACCATTGAGGACACCATCGACAACCTCGGCCGCGCCTTTCTCGGCCTGACGATCAATTGCGCCCGCTGCCACGATCACAAGTTCGATCCCATCACCGCCACGGATTACTACGCGCTTTACGGCATCTTCCACAGCACGCGTTACCCGTGGCCGGGCATCGAGTTGGAGCAGCACCAGCGCGACCTGGTGCCGCTGGTCGCGCCCGCGAAACTCGCCGAGGCCGAGGCCGCGAAGAAGGCGCACGACGCGGAGAAGAAGCGTTTGGAAAAAGAAGTGCAGCGCCTGAAGGATTCGGTGAAGGACACGCCCGCGGAAGAAAAGAAATCGGTCGAAGCAAAAATCAAAGACGCGGAGCAGGCGTTGAAAGACTACAAGAGCAAGCCGCTGCCTTTCGAACTGGCCTACGCCGTGGCCGAGGCCGGGAAGATTGAGAACGCGGCGCTTCAGCAAAAGGGCGACCCTGCGAAGCCCGGCTCGGTCGTGCCGCGCCGCTTCCTCACGGTGCTTGATGGCGCGGAGATTCCAGCCAGCGACAAGACCAGTGGCCGCCGCCAACTCGCCGAATGGATCGTGGCCCGCAACAACCCGCTCACGGCCCGCGTGATGGTGAACCGCCTCTGGCTTCACCACTTCGGCAAGGGCCTCGTGCCGACGCCGAACGATTTCGGCAAGCAAGGCAAGCCGCCCACGCATCCCGAACTGCTCGACTGGCTGGCGTCGAAGTTCATCGAGTCCGGCTGGTCCGTGAAGTCCATGCACCGGCTCATCATGCTCTCGCGCACTTACCAGCTTGCGAGCACTCGCAGCGAGGACGCGCTGGCTCGCGACGCGAACAACGAGTTGCTCAGTTCATTTCCACGCCAGCGCCTCGACGCCGAAGCCATTCGCGACACCCTGCTCGTGCTCGGCGGCAACCTCGACACCGCGTCCGCCGGCGCGCATCCCTTCCCGCCGCCGACGGAGTGGAAGTTCACCCAGCACAATCCGTTCAGGGCTGTCTATGATTCCCGGCGCCGCAGTGTTTACTTGATGTCCCAGCGCATCCAGCGCCACCCGTATCTAGCCATCTTCGACGGCGCCGACCCCGCCGCCAGCACGCCCGTGCGCACCACGAGCACCACGCCCTTGCAAGCGCTCTACCTGCTCAACGACGCCTTCGTGCACGAGCAGTCCAGGCAGTTCGCCGCCCGCCTCGTGAAGGAAGCGGAGGATGACGACGCACGATTGAAGCGCGCCTATCAAGTTTCTTTCGGCCGCCAACCCGACGCCAAGGAACTCGATGGCGGTAGAAAGTTTCTCGCCGCCGTGCGCGAGAAGCTACGCGGCGACGGAATGCCCGATGAGCAGGTTGAACCCGAGTCCTGGCGCGCGATGGTCCGCGTCATCTTCCGTTTGAATGAATTTGTCTATGTGGATTGAACCAAACTTCCTATGAAATACCCTAAATCACTTTTCAACCGCCGCGAAGTCCTGCGCTCGCTCGTCGGCAGCTCGCTGTTGCTGCCCGGCATCGTTGCGCGATTGCTGGCGGAAGACTCCGCCGATCCTCTCGCGCCGAAGCCGTCGCATTTTCCGGGCAAGGCCAGGCGCGTCATTTTCATTTTTTCCAACGGCGGCGTGTCGCACATGGACACGTTCGACTACAAACCGAAGCTCTTCGCCGCCGACGGCAAAACGATGGGCGTGGGTGGCGGCCTGTCGAACCAGCAACGACGCCTGCTCAAGCCCGGCTGGGAATTCAAGCCCGGTGGAAAATCCGGCACGCTCGTCAGCGACCTGTTCCCGCACCTGCGCGAGTGCATGGACGACGTGTGCCTCATCCGCTCGATGAAGTCGGACAACAACGAGCATTACCAGGCGACGCTGGCGATTCATACCGGCTCGTTTTTCTTCTCGCGGCCCAGCCTCGGCTCGTGGGTCAGCTACGGACTCGGCACGATGAACCAAAACCTGCCGTCCTTCGTCGCGCTCTCCGCCGGTTCGCCCTACGCCGGCACGCAGATTTTCAACAACGACTTTCTGCCCGCCTATCACCAGGGCGTGCGCGTCGTGCCCGGCAAGGAACCCATCGCCAATCTCGACCGCCGCACCAAGCAAAGCTCCGTGCAGGAACTTGAACTCGGCCTCGCCGAGGCGTTCAACCAGCGCCATCTCCAGGCTCGCGGCAACGACAGCGAACTCGCCGCCCGCATTCGCACCTTCGAGACCGCCTTCCACATGCAAACCGAGGCGCGCGACGTGTTCGACCTGGCGAAGGAATCCGACGACACGCTCGCCCTCTACGGGATGAAGCGCGGCCAGACCGACGGCTTCGGATGGCAATGCCTCGTCGGCCGCCGGCTCGCCGAGCGCGGCGTGCGCTTTATCGAGCTGGTGGACGGCAGCTCCAGCAAAAATTGGGACCAGCACGGCGACATGGCCGAACACGCCCAGCACGCCAAGGTCATCGACCAACCCATCGCCGGTCTGCTGCGCGACCTCAAGAGCCGCGGGATGCTCGACGACACGCTCGTCGTCTGGACGACCGAGTTCGGCCGCACGCCCGGCGTGGACGGCACCAAAGGCCGCGGTCATCACAGCGCCTGTTATTCCTCGTGGCTCGCCGGCGCGGGTGTGAAAGGCGGCCTCACCTACGGCAGCACCGACGACATCGGCTCGACCATCGCCGAAAACAAAGTTCACGTTCACGACTTCCACGCGACCATCCTGCACCTGCTCGGCATGGATCACGAGAAGCTCACCTTCCGCCACGGCGGCCGCGATTACCGACTCACCGATGTGCATGGGAACGTGGTTCACGACCTCCTGACTTGATTACTCCGCTTTCACTGATCATCCACTCTTAAACCGAAATCGAAACATCTATGAAAATCGCCATTCTCGGAGCCGGAGCCATGGGCAGCGCCATCGGCGCGCTGGTGCACAAAGCCGGCAATCAAGTCACCCTCATTGACGTCTCGCGCCCGACCATCGAAGCCGTGCGAAAACGCGGTCTCATCATCCAGGACAAGGCCGGCGGGCAGGAAACCGTGCGGGTGAACATCACCGACCAACCCACGAGCGTCGGCGTCGTCGATCTGCTGGTGGTCTTTGTGAAGTGTTACCACACGGAAGCCGCGGTGAAGGGCGCGCTGCCGATCATCGGGCCGAACACTACCGTCCTGTCGCTCCAGAACGGCTGGGGCAATGGGCCGCGCATCGCCAGCATCGTCGGCAAGGAGCGCGTGGTGCTGGGCGTTTGTTACCACAGCGCGACCGTGCTCGCGCCGGGCCATGTGTTGCACGCCGGCCAGGGCAAGACCTTCATGGGCGAACTCGACGGTTCGGACAGCCCACGCCTCCGGCACATCGTGAAGACTTTCAACACCGCCGGCATCGCGGTGGAGCCGAGTGGCCAGGTGTTGAAGGAAATCTGGTCCAAACTCGCGCTCAACGTCGCCACTCTGCCGACCTCCTCGACCGTGCGCGTCACAGCCGATCACCTGCTCGACACGCCCGAGATGCAGGAAGTGATGAAGGAGTTGCTCAAGGAGGTCGTCGCAGTCGCCAACGCGCAGAATATCCCGCTCGAATTCAACGAGCGCTGGGACGCCATCACTGGGCTGCTCAGGAAGCTCGCGCCCAACACGAAAGGCTCAATGCTTCAAGATGTGGAGAACCACCGGCAAACCGAGATTGACGTGATGTGCGGCGCGATCAACGAGGCGGGAGCGCAACTCAACATCCCAACGCCTTACAACCGCGCGATGATAGGTTTGCTCAAGGGACTAGAAGCCACCTTCCCCTGGATGCCGTCGCCGCAGCTTGAAGCGAATGAACGACAAACACCTCACGTCCGTCGAGATAGCTTGCCAATCCAAGGTGCTCCTCAATCCTCGGCCCCATGAACCCACTCTCAACGGCGACGAGATCGCGCTGCGGCTGCTGAGGAGGCAACCGACCCATGAAGAATCAGACTAAGAACTCGCGAACCACTAAGCCATGAACGCAAAGCGAAAGGGCAGTTCGTCAACGCTTCGCTGTGATGGAGGGCAGGGATGAATAGAGTGCAGTCGATTGATGATTGGGGATTGATGATTGCTGATTGTCGATTTAGAAGAGGCGCAGGCGCGCGTCTCTCGTCAGGGAGTGCTGAACCGCCCGCCGCTCAATCATCAATGAGCAATCATCAATCCCCAATCATCAATCCCCCCTCGAAATGACCCCACCTTCACAGAGCCATCTCCTTCACCGCAGCCCCGCGCCTCTGCTCGCGATGCGCGGCATCCGCAAGTCCTTCGGCGGCGTGGAAGTGCTCAAGGGCGTGGACTTCGACGTGCGGGCGGGCGAGGTGCATGCGCTCGTGGGCGAAAACGGCGCGGGCAAGAGCACGCTCATGAACATTCTCGCGGGGGTTCATCGGCCGGACGCGGGTGAAATCACTTTGGAAGGTCGAACCTGCGCGGGGTTTGCCAGCGCTCATGCTGCCCAGCAGCGCGGCGTCAGCATGGTGTTCCAGGAGCGCAGCCTGTTCGGCCCCCTCAGCGTCGCGGAGAACATTTTCGCCGGCCGCCAGCCGGTCACGGGCTGGGGCATGATTGACCGCCGCCGCCTCGACGAGAGCGCCCGCCGGCTGCTCGCCGAGGTGGCGCCGGAAGTGAATCCGCGAGCGACCGTGTCCGACCTGTCCTCCGCGCAGCAACAGATGATCGAGATGGCGAAGGCGCTTTCGCTCGACGCCAGGGTATTGATTCTCGATGAACCCACCGCCGCGCTGACAGAGACGGAAACCGCCCGGCTCTTTGCGGTCATCCGCCAGCTTCAAGCGCGCGGCGTCGGCATTGTCTATATCTCCCACCGGCTGGAAGAAGTCTTCACGCTCGGCGACCGCGTCACGGTGCTCAAGAATGGCGCCTGGCAGGGAACGCTGCCTGTCACGGAAACAACGACGGACGAGCTGATCCGCCGCATGGTCGGGCGTGATGTGGAAACGGCAGATTCCGCGGAAGTGAGCGCGTCCAGCCCGGTGCTGCTCGAGGTGCGTGGCCTCACGGACCCACCGGCTGGTCACGGCGCGTCGTCACTCCTTCGCGACGTGTCGCTCCATGTGCGCGCCGGCGAGATTGTTGGCCTGGCCGGCCTCGCTGGGGCGGGTCGCACGGAGACGGCGCTCTCGCTGTTCGGGGTGCGTCCGCGGGGCGAACGCGAAGTCTGGCTCGGCGGGAAGCGAATAGAAATTCGTTCGCCCGCCGACGCGATTGTGGCCGGCCTGGGCTACGTGAGTGAAGACCGCAAGGAGTCCGGTTTGTTTCTCGATATGAGCGTGGGGCGCAACGTGAGCGCCGCGCGATTGGCGAAATTCGGCGGCTGGTTCTTCCGCGACCGCGAAGAACGGGACGTGGCGGAGAATTATCGGAAGCGTCTGCGCATCGCCTGCCGCGATGTAGAGCAGGACGCCGGGCACCTGAGCGGCGGCAACCAGCAAAAGGTTTTCCTCGCGCGCTGGCTGTTGGTGAATCCCCGCGTGCTCATCGTGGACGAGCCGACGCGCGGGGTGGATGTGGGCGCGAAGGTCGAAGTGCATGAGCTTCTCCGCGATTTCGCCCGGCAAGGCCACGCGGTGCTGGTGATTTCCAGCGACCTGCCCGAGGTGCTGACCGTGAGCCACCGGCTCTATGTGATGCGCGCCGGGCGCGTCGCCGGCGAATTGAGCCGGAGCGAAATGACTGAAGAAGCCGTGATGCGCCTGGCAGCAAAACCGCAGAGATTGAGAATTGAGAATTGAGGATTTGAAATTGCATCATTCGAGACAAGTTGCCGCCGTTGCCATTGCCACCAATTCCCAAATTCCCAAATTCCCAAATTCTCAATTCTCAATCTCCCCATCCTCATGAGTTCCGCGCCTCCATCCGCCCCGCGCCGGTTCACCCTCTCCCGCGAGCTTGGGCTGTTGCTCTTGCTGGTGTTCATCCTCGTGCTGTTCCGCATCCTGTATCCTGCGTCGTGGGCGAAGTTGGCCACGTTCGACAACTTCGCTTCGGTCGTCCGCAACATGGCCTTCGAGGGCATCCTCGCGCTGGGCATGATGCTGATCATGGTCGGCGGGACGTTCGATCTGAGCGTCGGCGCCACGGCCTCGATGGTGGGTGTCCTGACCGGCTGGCTGATGAAACACGCTGGCTGGCCCGTGCCGGTGGCGGTCATCACCGGGCTGGCGGTGGCCGCGTTCAGCGGGTTTATCAACGGCGTGTTGGTGGCGAAGGTGCGCGTCAATGCCCTCATCACCACGCTCGGCACGATGGGAATTTTTTCCGGCATCGCCCTGCTCGTCGGCGGCCCAGGCATCTCATTCCTGCCGCCGTCCTTCGCGCAACTGGGACAGGTGCAATTCCTCGGCCTGCAAGCCCCCGTATGGCTGGTGGCGATCCTCTGCGTGGCCGGGCACTACGCCCTGGCCCATACGCGCCACTTCCGGCAGTTTTATTACGTCGGCTCGAACCCGAAAGCCGCGCACCTCAGCGGCCTGAACGTCGAGCGGCTGCAAATCGTGGCCTTCACGCTCATGGGGCTGCTCGCGGGACTCGCGGGCATTGTTTACGCCTCCCGTGTTGCCACGGCCAGCAGCACGGTCGGAATGGGCAAGGAACTCGGAGCCATCACCGCCTGCATTCTCGGAGGCGCGAGCTTGCAGGGCGGACGCGGCACCGCGTGGGGCGCGCTGCTCGGAGTCTTTTTTATCGCGCTCATCCAAAACATGCTTCTCATCAAACAAGTCCGTCCCGAATGGCAGGGCATCATCCTCGGCCTCGTGCTGGTTTTCGCCGTGGCGGTGGATGCCGTGTTGAACCGGAAACAGAGTCGTTGAAATAAAGCAGAAACAATTGAGAATTGGCAATTGCAGGATGAAAATTGTCTCCGACACTCGGCCCGACTCCGCACAAAGCCAAAGATTTCCAGTCTTCGATTCCCAATTCTCAATTCTCAATTGTAAATCCCTCAAACCCATGAACCCCACCCTCACCCGTCGTGACCTCCTCAAGCTCGCTTCCCTCGGCACAAGCGCCGCCGCTCTCAGCGCGCTCACCGGCTGCGAGAAACCGGAGTCCACCGCGCCGTTTGCCAGGTCCGGCGGCGGCGTCAAGTCCGTGAACCCAAACGAGGAATACGTCTGGCTCTCCGCCGCCGCCAACCTCCCGCTCTTCACGATTCACGATCATCCCGCGCTCCGGCTCGCAGGCGAGGAACTCGGCGTCAAAGTGAGCATCGCCGGTCCCAGCTCGATTGACATCCCGGGCCTGGTCGCCGCCATCGAACAAACCACCGCTCGCAAACCAGCCGGCCTAATGGTCGTGGGCTGGGATCCGAGCGCGCTCGTGCCGGCCATCAACGCGGCCATCGCCGCCGGGATTCCCGTCGTGTGCGTGGATGCCGATGTGCCCGCGAGCAAACGCCTGTCGTTCATCGGCACGGACTGGTTCGAGATTGGCGTCCGCCAGGCCGAGGCGATGGTGAAGGCGCTGGCCGGTCGCAAAGGCAAAGTCGCGCTGCTCGGCTTGGTGGAACAGGAGATTGATCAAAAAGCGTTCGCTGGCTTCCGCAGCATCGCCGAGAAGGCTGGTCTCACTTGCCTGGACCCGCAGCAGGACAAGGGCAACACCGCCGAGGCCACGCGCGTCGCCGCCGGGATCATCCAAGGGGCCAGCGACCTGGTGGGCATGGCCGGCTTCGACAGCGAAAGCGGACCGGGCATGGCGCAAGCCATCAAGGAAGCCGGCAAGGCGGGCAAGGTCCTCGCCACCTGCGTCGAAGCCGAGGAAGCCCACTTGCGGTTCCTCAAGGAAGGCGTACTCACCGCCTGCGTCGGCCAGAAACGCGCGTTGTTCACCTACCTCGGCGTGAAGGCGCTGTTCGACCTGAACCACTCGCCCATCAAGTTCACCAAGAACGACAAAGCGGCCGGCGTTTTTCCCATCGCGTCGAACTACAACACCGGCACCTACACGGTGACACGCGAAACGGTGGACTTCTTCCTGGGCAGCGGGTGAAGCGCATCAAGCTCAACCAAAGAACGCATTGAGAATTGAAAATTGAAAATCGAGAATTTGGCGCAAGTCCGTTTCCCTCGCTCAATGGGGCATTTCTCAATTCCCAATTTTCAATTCTCAATTGCTTGCTCGTGACTACTGCTCGCCCAGAGAAGCTTGATGCAGCCTTGCGAACCAACCAACTCAATCGAAATGAACTTGCGTCAACGCTCACGATAACCCCGTTATGAACTCCGATCCCACTCCGCCCGCCGGCCACCCGCCGCTGCATTACGACATCCACGATCCTGCCTTCGCGCAAGACCCCTATCCGGCCTATGCCGAGCTGCGCACCAAGTGCCCGGTGATGCGCAGCCTGCTTTACGGGAAATTCTGGCTGCTCTCGCGCTATGAAGATGTGAAAGCCGCCGCCCTCGACTGGAAGACTTACACTTCAAGCGTCGTCGGCGTCACCGCCATTCCGATCATCACGCCGCGCACGGAACCGATGTTGCCCATCGAGGTCGATCCTCCACTGCACTCGCGTTACCGTGCGCTCATGGCTCCGACGTTCGCTTCGGCGCGCATTGAGGAGATGCGCCCGCGCCTCACCGCGCTGGCCGTGAGGCTCATCGAAAAAATTCTGGCACGCCCGCGCGGCGAGGTCGTGGATCTCGTGAGCACGTACGCGGCCCCATTTTCCATCGGCACGCTCGCCGAGTTCGCCGGCCTGCCCGGCCAAGACGCCGATCAATGGTCCGGCTGGATCACCCGCATGTTCGATCTGCGTGATCGCGAGGGCGGACAGCATGCCGCCGCGGAGTTCGGCGCCTACATTGACGAACTTATCGCCCGACGCCGCGACAACCCCACCGATGACTTTGTCTCCGAGCTGATCGCCGCTGAAGTCGAGGGCCACAAACTCACCGACCGGGAAATCCATTCTTTTCTCACCGTTACCTTCGGCGCCGGCTTCGAAACAACGCAGGACGCGGTGAGCGTTATGCTTCACCATTTGGCGGAACATCCTGCGGACCGTGCTCGTTTGCGCGTCGAGCCGGAACTCGTGCCACGCGCAGTCGAGGAATTTCTCAGATTCATCACGCCCATTCAGATTTTCGGGCGCAACACCACGCGCGACACCACGCTGCACGGCGTTACCATGCCTCAAGGCGACATTGTCGCCCTTGGCTTCGGCTCGGCCAACCACGACCCCGCGCAATTCCCCGATCCCGAGCAGGTCATCCTCGACCGCACTCCCAACCGCCATCTGGCCTTTGGCGCTGGCCCGCACACTTGTCTGGGCGCGCCGGTCGCCCGGCTCGAAATGGAGATCACGCTCACCGAGTTCGTGCAACGAGTTCCCGGCTGGCGCGTGGCGCCCGGCCACACTGTGGAGTGGAAACCGCGTGGCGATCGCCGTGGACTCGCCCGGTTGCCTGTCGTCATCGACGACAACGCACGCTCTTGAACTGAAGCTTCGCGGATTCAAAGACCGGAGCAGCGGCTTACCAGCCGCTGAGAACGAAACAAAGGCAACTGGTAAGCCGCCGCTCCGATCATTCATCCCGCCGAAACCGGTTTTCCGCCAATGCGTCAATTTTTTGCGTGGCGGCTAAATCCACGACCCGCCCAAGGCGTTAAGGTCGGGTTACACGTATGAAGATTGTGCGTACTCTCCAGTTGTTTCTCCTCCTCACCACCCTGTTTGGCGCGCTGAACTATCCGGCGCGCGCCCTGGATGACTTGCTCATCACCGAGTTCATGGCGGAGAACGACAACACGCTGGACGACGAGGACGGCGATTCCTCGGATTGGATCGAGATTTTCAACGCCGGCACGAACACGGTGAACCTGAGCGGCTGGTCGCTCACCGATTCGCCAGCCAGGCCCGGCTGGCGTTTCCCCGCCACGAACCTCCCGGTGAACAGTTTCATCGTGGTGTTCGCCTCGGGCAAAGATCGCCGGGTGCCAGGCCGGACTTTGCACACCGATTTTCGATTGAACGACACCGGCGAATATCTCGCGCTGCTCAA
>Ga0187893_10006168_pt1 | contig 20750 bp, 17 predicted proteins | sample MA1701074metaG_FD_139574 | JGI IMG/M metagenome (GOLD analysis project Ga0187893, IMG submission 139574) | White microbial mat communities from a basaltic lava cave in the Kipuka Kanohina Cave System on the Island of Hawaii, USA - MA170107-4 metaG ...
CGGCTCATCGCCGCGGAAAACCAGTAGGCGATAACTTTTGGGTGCGGGCCACCAATAGCTTCAATGAGGCCGCGGCTCATCGCCGCGGAAAACCGGAAAAACCTGCACATCCGTCCTTGAAACGTAACCGCTTCAATGAGGCCGCGGCTCATCGCCGCGGAAAACCAACGAGGTGCGCCTCGACATTCGCAAGGCCGACGCGCTTCAATGAGGCCGCGGCTCATCGCCGCGGAAAACACCACCCATGCGCGACTGCAACAGTGTGAGCCACGCGGCTTCAATGAGGCCGCGGCTCATCGCCGCGGAAAACGTGGACAAAGCGACGGAACGAGTGGCTCAAGAAGCGCTTCAATGAGGCCGCGGCTCATCGCCGCGGAAAACGTGATGCGTGGCATGCTTCAGTACAGCGGCGCAGCGCGCTTCAATGAGGCCGCGGCTCATCGCCGCGGAAAACTGCACGTCGCGTCGGATGGATCGCGGCAATGGATGACGCTTCAATGAGGCCGCGGCTCATCGCCGCGGAAAACCTCGAAGCGAATCCAATAGTCGGGGTTCGTCGCGTTGCTTCAATGAGGCCGCGGCTCATCGCCGCGGAAAACGATTGGGGCATATGACTTCGTCGCCTCCGACAACGCGCTTCAATGAGGCCGCGGCTCATCGCCGCGGAAAACCTTATGCCATAGCGAAAGCATCGCGCGCCTGCTTGATGCTTCAATGAGGCCGCGGCTCATCGCCGCGGAAAACCGCCGATTGGGCGTTCGACGTTTGGGATGCGTGGTCGCTTCAATGAGGCCGCGGCTCATCGCCGCGGAAAACCGCTATTGAGGACTTCCACGCACGATCACGCGATACGCTTCAATGAGGCCGCGGCTCATCGCCGCGGAAAACGTCACGCTGGACATGGCTCGGTGCCACACATGGACCTGGCTTCAATGAGGCCGCGGCTCATCGCCGCGGAAAACATCGCCATCCAGCGCCAGGCCGACATCGCACGCCGGGCTTCAATGAGGCCGCGGCTCATCGCCGCGGAAAACGATCAACTTGCGCGTGGCCTCGATGATCTACCGCCGGCTTCAATGAGGCCGCGGCTCATCGCCGCGGAAAACGAGCGTCCAGAAACAGCGCGGGGAGTTGAAGATCGCGCTTCAATGAGGCCGCGGCTCATCGCCGCGGAAAACTTCAAATTCAGATTTCATGACAGTTCCTTGAAGTTGCTTCAATGAGGCCGCGGCTCATCGCCGCGGAAAACTCGCCCACCGGCAAGTCGCGATCGAGCACGCCGTTGCTTCAATGAGGCCGCGGCTCATCGCCGCGGAAAACCTACCTGCCGGCGGCGAACACCATCGGGTTGGCAACGCTTCAATGAGGCCGCGGCTCATCGCCGCGGAAAACGGTGCGCGTGTGCAACGACACGCTCGATCTCACCAGGCTTCAATGAGGCCGCGGCTCATCGCCGCGGAAAACCTACGGTCACTGGCACGCTAAACCACACTGAAAGGGGCTTCAATGAGGCCGCGGCTCATCGCCGCGGAAAACTTCATTTGTTAGCCCTTTGCGGGGAGCGGACGAGAAGCTTCAATGAGGCCGCGGCTCATCGCCGCGGAAAACGGTCAGGTTGGCCAGTTGCTCAACGGTCGTGATTTTGCTTCAATGAGGCCGCGGCTCATCGCCGCGGAAAACGTACGGGTAGCCGCACGGTCGCCGTTCCCTCGGGCGCGCTTCAATGAGGCCGCGGCTCATCGCCGCGGAAAACAAGCCACGCGCCGAGGTGACGAACTTCGTAAACGTGCTTCAATGAGGCCGCGGCTCATCGCCGCGGAAAACTGCTCTCCATGGAGCGCTCGGATCGTCGCGTCGTCGCTTCAATGAGGCCGCGGCTCATCGCCGCGGAAAACCCTGCGCGACCACGTCGGCGTTCAGATACCGCCAATGCTTCAATGAGGCCGCGGCTCATCGCCGCGGAAAACCGGCTGGCATCTCGTGCGGCCGATCTTGACGGAGAAGCTTCAATGAGGCCGCGGCTCATCGCCGCGGAAAACATCAAAGCGAACATCATCTGCACGCATTACGACGTTGCTTCAATGAGGCCGCGGCTCATCGCCGCGGAAAACCTCGCTTGGTCTCCCACGTCTCGCAGGGGGACCAATAGCTTCAATGAGGCCGCGGCTCATCGCCGCGGAAAACACGAAATGGGCGCAGCGAAACACGGCGGACTGGGTGGCTTCAATGAGGCCGCGGCTCATCGCCGCGGAAAACGTTCGGGGCGGCTGATGACGGACGAAGAAAAGAAGGCTTCAATGAGGCCGCGGCTCATCGCCGCGGAAAACAACGTTTTCAAGAGAACGGGTGGACGAACGACACGAGCTTCAATGAGGCCGCGGCTCATCGCCGCGGAAAACGCCATGTTTTCCTGCCGAGCGTCTTCCCGCGCGCCGAGCTTCAATGAGGCCGCGGCTCATCGCCGCGGAAAACCGGAGCCGTGTTCATTGTGTTGTTCACGCGGCCGAGGCTTCAATGAGGCCGCGGCTCATCGCCGCGGAAAACCCCTTCGACGACGCGGAGTCGAGCAATTTGCGAACGCTTCAATGAGGCCGCGGCTCATCGCCGCGGAAAACCACGCGGTAGGGCTTATCGATGCGAACCTCGTGACCGCTTCAATGAGGCCGCGGCTCATCGCCGCGGAAAACTCGTAGCACGATCCTACGATCAACCCGGTGATCGTCGCTTCAATGAGGCCGCGGCTCATCGCCGCGGAAAACGCAATCGGCCGGCGCGTATCTAAGCCTGGCGCTGATCGCTTCAATGAGGCCGCGGCTCATCGCCGCGGAAAACCAGTTGTACTGGACGAAAGAAATTGAAGCAGCCAAGGCTTCAATGAGGCCGCGGCTCATCGCCGCGGAAAACATCGCCCGGCGCGTGAAGCTCGACAAGCAAGCAACGGTGCTTCAATGAGGCCGCGGCTCATCGCCGCGGAAAACCTTGCGCGCTTCGAAGACGCTATTGAAGCCGAAGCGCTTCAATGAGGCCGCGGCTCATCGCCGCGGAAAACAGCACCTTTGCCAGCCCGCTTCCTTACTACCGCAGAGAGCCGCCGCGCGAGCGCTGATGGATCTAAGAACGCTGACGTACATGGGCGGAGTCCGCACCCCGCCAGATACGTCGCAACACCATGTTGTTAAAGAACCTGCCCGTCGCGAGCACTCCGCCGCGGATCGTGCAACAGATAAGCGCTCGCGCGCACCGGCGCTGCTCGGCCGAATGACATCAAACGATCACTGGCTCGCGTGCCACCGGCTCGAACGATCGCTTGCCCAGGCTGATGACTTTCGGATCAACCCGCTCGGCGATGCCTAAATCGATCACGAGAACATGATCGTCGCCATGGTGAATCATCTGGTCCAGCGTGGCAACCATTTCCGCGTGCCGGCGCGCCGACAGGCGGCACTGAAACACCGAAAGCTGCGCCCACTCGCCGTAGCCGTTCATCAACTTGAATACGGCCCGCCAGCGTTTGGGATCGCCGATGTCGTAGGTCACCAGGTACAGCCGTTCGTCCATGGTCACCGGGTCACGAAGTTCGGGTATTCGTCCAGTTCGCCCAGCAGGTAGCGTCCAAAGAGCCGCGCCTGCAATTCAAGCAAGCGCCGGTAGCTGACCTTGTAGCCGAACACCGGGTGCGTGATCTCGTGGCTCAGCCGCCGCTCAAAAGCCGCGATGAAGCGCCGGCGTCCGTCCGCATTGAGCGCAACGCTGCCTGCCGCGCTGATGAAGTCGCTCGGTTTGATCTCGCCGTTGTTCAGCGCTTGAAGAACGCTGGAGTCCGCAATCAGCGGACGAAACGGCTCCATCAAATCCAGCGCCAGCGCGGGCCGGCCATAGCGCGGTTGATGGTAGTAGCCGCGATACGCGTCGAACCCGACCGCGCTCAGGGTCACCGTCCACGCGCGCGTCAACAACGCATAGGCGAACGACAGCAGCGCATTCACCGGGTCGGCCGGCGGCCGGCGGTTGCGCTTGTCGAAGTCGAACGCGAAATTGCCGTTTCCATCGCCGCCCAGCATGTACTTGAAATGCCGGAAGTAGCGCGCCGCGGCGTTGCCTTCCACGCCGAGCAGTTCGGCAATGCTGCCGATACGGCGCGCCTGATCGATATCGCGCTTGAACTCGTCGAGCAGGGCTTCCGGCTGTTCGCTCACTTTCCAGTTGCGGCGGAGCAAAGTGCGCGCGTTCTGAATCTTGGCCGCAACCAGCCCACGCGCAATGCGCAGGCACCTGGTGCCGTCAAAGCTGGCGCGGTATTGCGCCGTGCGCAGCTCTACGTTCTTGTGACCGGTGCCCACCGTGTGGCCGATAAACCAGCCGCCGAAGCTGTGCCACGACACCGGAATCTCGAGCTCCATCAGCGCATGCAGCGTGGGCGTGGTGACGTACACGTTGCCCATCAGCACCAGCTGCGAGACCTCGGCCAGACGCGCGTCAGCCGTCTTGTGATCGTCGATGCTGATTTCGATCGTTTCGCCGTTCTTGGCCACCTTGGCCCGATGCGCCTGAACGTAAACCGGCATCGCCTCATCGCGACCGACGGCGAGCTGGCGCGGCGGTGTCTGTTCGCGTTTGAAGAAGTTGACCTCATCCGGCAGGCAGATGCCGACCAGCGAGCAGCGCGGGCATTTGGGGCTATCGACCAGCGGCGGCGGAATCGTGCCGCCGGCGGCAACGAGGCGCAGGCCATCGATCGCGTTTTGTGTCAGCTGCCGTAGCCCGGCATCGAACTCCACTCGCACGCGTTCGCGACTACCGGCGAAGTACAAAACGCCTTCGCGCACCCTGTAGCCGTGCTCTTCGAGGATCAGCCCCTGCGCGCACAACTGCACGCGCTCCGGCTCGTACGCGCCGCCCGCGACATGCGGGCGCTTGCCGCGCTTGTAGTCCACTGGAACGAGGCAGCCGTCCTCGGCTTCGATCAAATCCATCTTCGCGATCAAGCCGAGCCGGTTGCTCGACAGCGAAATCGAGCGTGCGTGCAGTTTCTCGTCGGCGGGCAATTCGTCGGGGGGCGGCAAATCACCGTTGCTCTTGTCGATGCGCCGGTGCACATGCCGGCCCTCGACGGTGTCGGCCGATTCAGCCCATTCGCCCTGCACCCATTCGAGGTAGGCCAGGCGCGGGCAGTATTGGAACTCATTGAGCATGCGCGCGGGCAGCAGCGGCAGATCACGCGCCAGTTCGGGGAACGGCAGCGGCAAGTCGGGTTGCAGCGGATCGATCTCGGCCATACGCGCGAGAACGGCGTTCGATCGCGGTGGCTGATGACGTGAACGGGCTAGCAGTCTCGGGGCGGGTCGCGACGGGACGCAATGACCCGCCCGACAACGTGATCACTGCGGCGAGGCCGCAGGCGGGATGAATGAGCGAAGCCGCAGACGACCCGGTTCGGCGGTAACGATCGCGCCGGCTGCAAGCTCGGAACCGTAGTGTCCGAGTGCGCGAACGCATGCGCCCGCTTGCTTGCGCGCGGTGATATCGACAAGCCGGATGATGCCCGCATGCGACTGACCGGCAAGCACCGCCAGCGCGCCGAAGTCCTTGTCTAGCGTCACAAGCACGCGGCCTTCTGCCTCGGCGCGCCGAAGCACTTCTTCGTCGCCAGGGTCCTCGCGCCAATCACCGACGTACGAGACGTCGTGTCCAGCCGAACGCAACTCGTCGCACGCCTTGCCCCAAACACACGCATCGAGCAAAAGCTTCACGCGTCCGATGCGGCGGGCAGCAACTCGATACGCTCGTTCGCCACGATGCGGCGCGCGTAGATAAGGCAGGCTTGGATGTCCTCTCGCTCAAGCCAAGGGTAGCCCTCGAGAAGCGTCTCAGTCGTGTCCCCGGCGGCGAGCATGCCGAGCACGTGCTCCACGGCGAGGCGCCGGCCGCGAATAATCGGTTTGCCGCCGAAGATCTGCGGGTTGATGGTGATGCGCTCGAGGATCCTTTGCTCGCTCATGGCCGTTGCTCCGATGATGGCGTCGATTTTGCGCGCCCTTTCGTGCCGCGTGCAAGCCGACAGGAGCGGTTGGCAGCAATGTTCGCGGTGCGGCTCGCCGCTGCCTCGCAAGCAACTGCCGCCGAAGATCTTCGGGTTGATCGTGATGCGATTCAGCCTCTGCCACGTACATCTCGACACGACTCTGCACCACGCATTGTCGCCCCCGTTGGCAAACGGCCTACGGAGCACGCCGCGGAAAGGTCCGTTCGCGAATGCCTTGCCGCGTAACGATTACCATCCGCCCGTCGATCGAACCTGCGCCGTCCTTCAAGATCCGAAGCAGGATGTCGGCGACTTCCTCGGGCGAAACGGGCAGCAGGCGGAGGTAGATCACGCTCCGCGGCGGCGGCCGCCCGCGCCGAAATATCAGTTCGCCATAGTCGCGGTCGAAACTGACGCAGAACGCGCGCCTCACTCGCAGCGAGCGCCAGTACCGCTTCGTCGGACAGACCAGGCGAACGCTCGCGGACGGACAAAACATCCATTCCGCATTCGCGAAGCTTTGCGATGGCCGCGCCAGGAACGTTCTCGTCCGCAACGAGCATCTAAGGCAGCGGCTCGGCCGGGACGAATGATTCGTCTTGAATGATCGCCTGTGCATAGGCGAACACAGCGTGCAGGTCCGCCGCCGCGAGGTGCGGGTAGTTCTCCAGCACCTGTTGCTCGGTCCATCCTGCCGCCTTCAGGCCAAGCAGGAACTCCACGCTCAAGCGTGTCCCCTTGACGCGGGGTCGACCGCCGCACACGTCGGCGTTGGTGACAATTCGGTCGGTCCAATCCATAGATCTCTCCACGGGGGGACAGCTCGAGCAGCTCTTCTGCAAAGCGCGGAGACGCGGATGATCGGCTGCCATCCGAAGATCGCCGGTTTACGTCCTGATGCGCCCGATAAGCCGTTGATCCATTACCGACGCTCGACTGATGCGAGCGATTCTGCGCGCGACCCGGCGCGCCACGCAAGCCCGCCGCGGCAGTGTGTGCAGCACATCGCCGCCCGCAGTTCCATCGGCCGGGAAACACTGAGAACCACAGCCCATCTCGACGACGACAGCCCGTGATGGCGCGATGCGGGAAGGCGACCGCGCTTGGGGAGCCTGAGCTGCGCGGCCGCGATCGAGGTCGAACTCGACCTTGATGCCGGCCATGATGCCGAGCACTTGCTGGCGCGCTTTGGAAGCGTTAGCTGCCACATGCTTGTCGCGGATGCCGTAGGCATATCGGCCGCCGAGCAATACCAGATAAGAATCCTAGCCAGTGGTCAAGTGTCGAAGCGTCGCGTCGGGAGCCAAGGTGGAAGCGATATTCACAATAGGCAGTTGCGCGGCCGCTTGCCCCACGCCGTCCGATAGACGGAAAAATCCGACTCGTCCACCGTGACGACGTCGTAGATTGCCGCTTCTTCGGCCAGCCAGACGAGTGTTGCGTTCGCCACGTCCATCGGATGATCGGCGTAGCGCTCGATCAGCGCGGCGATGTCCCTCTTTCGCTCGTCCAGAACGTTGACAAGTGGCAGCCCGCCGCCGGCTATCCATTGCATGAAGCGCACCGCAACGCGCAGCGGAACCAGGTGGCAGACCTCGGTGACAACGAGCCACGCCGATACCAGCAGACCGCGGTAGCGACCGAACGGCGCCCGCCCGAGTGTGATGGCCGTCGCGCCGATTGAACCAGGCGGCCAACGGGCCGGAGTCAGCGAGAAGTCTTTTCCCGCAGCGCGCGCCGCAAGTAGCGGCGCGACTTCGCGGAAAAATCGCGCGGTCCGGCGAACGAGCCGATCAACCCGAGTTCGCACGCCAACTCGGCCTGCCAGCGCGCGCCGACGGTCCTCCGCGCGAGCTCAGCAATGCTGCGCTTGATCAAATCGGACTGCGTCAGCCCGGTCTGCGCGCACAGGGCGTTGAGCGCCGCCGCCTCGGCGTTGTCGAGGCGCACTGAAAGCATCTTCATCGTTTCGTGCCATTGCCCGCAATACGCGGCATCGTACGGCGGATGGAACGGCGAAGATGCGGTTCAGCAATTTCACCGCTCCGGTTGATGTACGGAGCCCGAAGCAGCGCCGGGTCACTCGCGCGCATGCCGCTACCTCGCCGGGTTGTTTCGTAGCTTCGTGATCGGACACATCCGGTAGGTCGCATCCTCGCCCAACAGCCGCTCCAGCCGACGGCCTGCAAATCGCCGAAGTCCACGCCCCTCACCACACAGCAACGGCCGGAGGAAATGTCAGCTTTCCGTTCCCCTGGGTCAACCGGCGCGCGCGCATCAAGCGAAAGGCACCGCGGCGTTGCGCACTGTCAGGATCGCGCTCACTCTCGCCGGACCAAAGCAACGGCTTCACTGCCCGGATTGTCAGCGGGATCTCCCAAAGAGGCCAAAAGAAATCTACCGCGCCGCCATCGCGTGAACGCGATGAAACAGTGAGAGGGCCTCTGCGGTTTGGTGTGGCCGGTAAGCATGCCAAGGCATTGGATGCCAGCGTATAAGCGCCCAATTCCGTTCGGAATGGCTCGGAGTCCTTGTTGGGATCAGCGAACCGCAGCGCATGCAGTCGCTCCGCGCCCTCGTCCCAGCGCAGCGTAGGTTTTCGATCCTTCATCCAACAACTAGCTTCTCGAGGAACAGCGTCTTGGAATTCCCAAGGCTCACAAAACACTCGTCGAATCTGTTGCTCTTGCACCAGCTTGGACAGCGTGGATACACGAGCGTTTTTGGCCTCCGCATGAAGGTTCCGCAGATCGCGCAACGTCACAAACAAGTCTTGATGACCCGAACCGCTGAGTGCGCAAAGCGTGGTCGCCTCGACCCTGGATTTGTTCTTATCGGTTTTCGGGCTGTCACACATCAGACCGCTAAGGTAGGCGAGATTGTCTCTGTTCAACCTATTCGCTTGTACAAGATGCTGGAGTTGCGCAGGGTCCATATCTTGTGGCTTCCCCGCAATCTTGCCCTCGCCCGGATCTGCCGTTTGAACGTCTTTCTTAGCCTTCTTAACGACGCCGATGCCGAGGAGGAATACCTCCTCATCACGCTTACACGCGTGCCATCGTTCGACCACTGCATCGACGATAGCCAAGGGCTGTTCCGCATGCTTCACATCGAGACGCGCATGGCAGGAAACCCGGTCAAACCACAAACGTGCTCCAGAATACTTCTCGTTGAGTAGGCGCAGTGCACCCAAAGCCGCTAGAAACCCGAGCAGCGAAGAGCCGTTTATCCCGTTCGCTTCAAGCACTGCCATCGTCCGCTTCCTCTTCGCTCGCACGATGATCGGCCAGCCGCAGGATCGCCTCGAGCCAGGCCAGTTGCAGCGGGCCGAAATGCTCGTTCAGGCGCACAAAGCGCTCTGCTATCCCGCTATCCAGCTTGTGAAGGCTGTGATCGACCTTTGCCGATAGGTTGAAAACTCCGTGCTTGCAGGAGACATGAGACGTTTTGTCTGGCTCGACGACGGCAGGCGGATAAGGCCGGCACCAACCGTGATGACTGGATACAAGGTGCAACGTCAAGTCAAAGTACAGACCGTCAAGGCCGCGCTTCCCAGCCTCGGCACGAACCTCTGCATTGTTCTGAACCATCGCCAACGAGAGCATTTCGTGGCGCGCCTTCGGCGGATACCCGCTGCATTTGGCCGCCTCGCGCCGACGACGTACATCGCTCTCATCGACGTCAGACTTGGCCAGCAGCCAGTCCGAAGGCTTCCGCCGTTGATCCTTGAGCAGCGTAATCTCGCTGCCGCCGCGGAGCAGGCGCTGGAAACGCGGATCGGCCTTGCCCACATCATGCAGCCAGCCAGCGAAAATGATCGCCTCACCGACGGGTTTTGCGGATTTCGTGAGTCCTAAACGCTCACAGAAGTGACGTGCCCAGCGCTCGACATCCAAGCTGTGTCGGCTGAGCGTCACCGCCCGTCCTCTGAACGAAGAGGTATCGGGGTCGGTGGCTTCTTCGTCCTGCGATTCGACCGCTAGCGGCATATCAATGCTCGGCGAAACACATCTACGGCCTCTTAGCAATTCAAGCGAATCATCAACGTGGATCGTTGCCGCATCCTTCAACATCTCGACAAGGCGAATGAGCCACTGCGGATGCCCGTTGCGGGACAACTCGACTCGCTTATCGGTCATGGTGAGTCCCAGACCGGTCAGCACCGAGGGATGGAGCCGCAGAAGCGCCTTGGCCCTGCCCTCGAATGAAGCACGCTCGGCGATGTCCGAGACCGGTTCGATCTCCGAAGCATCGAAGCTCCCCATGAACAGACCACCCCGAGACGCCGGGACTACGATCGTGTCGCTTGGGAGCAAGTCTTTGACAGTCGTCGCGTCGAGAATAAAGCTCCGATCGCCGCGCCAAACGATTGCCCGGTCGATTCCTTCCAGACGTTCTCCCGTGTCGTTTTCATCCAATACGAGGGGACGATCCACGTCGGCAAGAATTTCTATCCTTGGCGTTTGTCCACGGAGCCAGCGCTCGCCGATACGGAATGGAATTCCAACCACCTCCAAGCTGCTGGGAGGCAAGGCGACCACACGATCAATGGCTGACGGCCTCTCGTCCTCTTCCGACTCCCAGCATTCCCCGTCGTCCAGATCAACCCGCCAGGCGATCTGGAGATCCGCGGGTCCGGCCTGCGGGCCATGCAAGAACAAAGGCACATAGGGCTCGACAAGAGGCCCGGGATTGGTCTGCGCCCAGAGATCGAGATAGACGGGAAACATGACTGGCGCACGCGACTTGGGAGCCAAGAGCGGTCCGAGGTCCGTTAGCTCCAGTGTCTTTGCAAGCTCGTTAACGCCAAAATCAATCGTAGGCTCAGCAGTCTCATTACTGACTTCCTGCTTTCTCCCGCGCGACCTCTTCGAAGCGTTTGCATGCTTCTTGAGTTCCTTCCATGTCAGTGCAAGTGCCTCGCCGTAGATCGGATCGTCCTTGGGAATTTCCCACTTATTCTTTTCCTGATCGAACTCCTGAACACCAATCAAGGCGGCTTGCGCACGACCGTATTCTCCGAGCCGATCCAGGCGCCCGAAGCGCTGCCGCAGCGCGTCCAGGCTTGCGTGCTCGGTGACCAGGGCATCGAAGTCGAAGTCCGCACCGGCCTCAATGCACTGCGTTGCGACAGCTATGGCTGGTCGGGCGTCGGGGTTGTCCTTGCGACGCCCTTTGATGGCTGCTACACGCGGCTCGAGTTCCCGGACACGGTCATCCCGATCCACTGGACGCATGCGGCCCGTCATCAACCGGACATCGGCGCGAGGCTGTGAACCTAACTTCTCTTGGAGCTTTCGAGTGATGGAATGTGCCGAGTCCACACGATTGACAACTACCGCGACTGAACGATGACCCTGGTCCAGAAAAGCGACCGTCCGCCGGACAGCTTCACTAGCCAAGGCTTCGCGACCGTTGCAGATCTGCAATGTCGCGGGTTTCGAAGCCTCCAACCTGACTGCCAGGCGTTTTTCGTTTCTCTGGACATCGGTCAATCTGAATGTGCCTTTCTCTTCACGTCCTGGCGTGGCCGAGAGTGCGACCACCTGCAGAGCGCTACCGCAATGTCCGGTTTCACGCAGCTCCGACACGGCAGTGAGCGTCTGTTTGAATGGTTGTGACAGGTGCACCTCGTCGAGCAAAACAAGGCAGTCGTTTCCCAGGAGTCCGGCATGTATGGGCCTCATGCTTGCGGAGATGCCATAGCCGCGAAATAGCAACCGCGATCCAAGCTGATCGACAGTGGAGGCGATGACGAGAGGCTGGTCTGGTGTCCGCGCCCAGCCATGATCGCGGGGAATGCCTCCTCTGAGCGTGGCGACCCGAAGTGGTATGGATTCCGAACTCAATGACTTGAGCCGGTCCGCTACCTCTGCCGTCACGGAGTTCGAGGGAGGTCGCGTTAGAGCCCGCGCAACCCTATGGGCATGTCGTGCTGCCTGGTCCACCACCACGCGGCGATCCACAACCATGACAATCCGGCGCGCACACCAACCAGCGGTGTCCTCGACGCTGAGCGCCAAGCAAAACAGCGCAATGTCAATGCAGACGGTCTTGCCGGCTCCCGTGGGCACGTCAATCACTCCTGGCCAACGTCGCTCGCGGATCACTTGATCCAGAAGGTCTTGTTGCCACTTGAATGGTTTGTGGCCGTGAACCTCGCTGAAAAATTTGCCGAAATCGAGTGTGGAAAGTGAGGCCATGCGCATCTCACTCGACCGGCCGGAAGAGACCGAGGCCGAAGAATCGCCCCGCTCCCAGCAAAACCGGGCCATAAACTTTCTGATCGAAAAGAATCTCGGCGTGTAGGCGCACGCGCCGTAAGCGACCCTCCTCCCGAGGGAATGGGTCGAAGGCGCGCACATGGGCGCTGCCAGACATCAGCGGTGAGAGTGAGAGTTCGACATTGAGCGGCGCAGGCAGACCGACACGAGTACATGCCTCCCGTACGCATTCGCGCGCAGCATCCGCCGCGCGAGTTGCAATCTCGGGCGAGCGTGAGGCGAGGTTTCCGGGGTTGCGGTCGAGCGCCACCGGCGTCACCGATAGCCAGCGTTGTGCGGGGCGACACCAAGTGCGACTACGTAGGCCAACAAGTTCCGGTATCTCCTGTCGCCGTACCCGTGTCAAGGTCCCACCATGCAGTTGGAGCCTAAGCCAAGGGGCTTCGCCGTCACCGTCGGGCAGGCTGAGTTCCCAGTCCACCAAAGCGTCGAGAACCGCCCGCCAGTCCGCTGGCGACGTGCCCCGCGGCATCACCAATGCGACGCCGAGCACTCCGCCATGCGCATGCTCGTGCCCCACGTAGGGAAGAGGAACGACTGCCAAATGCGGGGCGGCCGTCGCTTTTCCATTGGCGTTTCGGCCGCTGATGAACATATTTCCCGGCTTTCGCTGGACCAGTGCGCCGTGCAGTGCCTTGGCGATATCCACGCATCGGGTGAGTTGGACACTGCCGCCCCGGTCGGCTGCGAGAATGATCCAGTCTTGATCCGAAAACAGGCCGCGCAGTGGTTCCGGCGAAGCTTTCTCATCGGGCGCGACAACCCGGTAACCTTGAGGACGGTGGGGAAGGACTCGCGGATTGACGGCTTGATGAATCGTGAATGCCCGTTCCAGGCGGTCCAACTGATCCGGAAACGGAACCCGTAACACCCAGTCCGCTGTCTCCGTTCGCTCTTGTGGTTTCAGTGTGGCTTCAATTTGACTCGCCAGTGCACATCGCGCCAGCGACGACGAGTGGCCGAGTCGAGTAACCCGCTCGACCAGGCGCGCCAGCGCTTGGCGCAAGTCGTCATCCAGAGCCAGGTTTGGCCAGCCAAAGCGGATCACGTCGCGGTCTGGGATGACCGATGGGAAGGTACGTTCGCTGCGGGACTCGGGCCTTTGGATCAATGAACTACGCCACTCGCCAAGCAGGGCCGCCCCGTTGTCGAACTCTTTCAGAAAGCCAGCGGCAAACTCTTTCGCATTCGCTTTCGAAGCAGTTTTTCCAGCAATAGGCTGTTTGGGGCGAGCTAGTCGTTTCTTGCTGGACGTCTTCTGAAACTCATCGTGCTTTTTCGTAAGATCGCACTCCAGTTTCCTCAGCGGAGCGAGCACGTCCGTGTCGTTGGCCGGCACGTAAACCGTGGAGACACTCCTGCGCAGGACCGGGCTGTCCTCCGTTACGTTGCTCACCTCTAGCTCTGGCGCCTCCTTGGCCAATTCGATGAGCGCTTGACGCTCCATAGGATCGCCGGGATCGCGATCATGCAAGGCGGCCACCAGCGCCGAATAAAGGCGGGCGGGGTTGGGCGGCCACTCGCCACGAGCGTCAGGCGTCGCCTTCTGATTGTGTGCGATGGCAACGTACCGCCCAGCGAGCAACTGGACTTCGATCACGAGCACGGTTCAGTCCCCACTCTCCGCACCTTCAGCTTCTTCCTCTACCTCGCCGGCAGCGGCAAGCTGGCGCGACACACGGACAAGCTGCTGAAGTTTGGGCGCCGCAGTCAGCGTCGCAATCGACGTCCCGGCCGCGAGGTTGGTTGAAGACCAGGTATTTTTCTGTGCGTCCCACGGATGCCAGCACAGATTCTCAGGTAGCGCATCCAGCGCGGCCTGATACAAAGCGAGCGCCCCATCCAGCGTCAGCATGAGTCGGCCGTCCGAGCCGTCCTTGGCCACACGCTGAAACGCCAGTGCCTTGCCGAGCACTGGGGAAAGATGACAGCGCGACCTCAGGAAGTAGCCATCGTCAGCGGCAGCGAGCAACGCCACGAGTCCCAATGCGACGAGCAAGGTGCGCGCCGCTTCAGACTCCGTTGGCGTGCCAAAACCCAAGCGCCGGATCCCGGCAAGCGACAGCACGGCAGTCTGTTCAGCGTGTGAAATCGTGACGCCGCCAGCAAGCACATCTAGCCTTGGCGGAATGTTGCTGTGATTGATGGAAGTCGTTGTGCCCGCTTTTTGCTTGTCCTTCCCGTACTTGACGGGCTCGCCCTTAGCAGTCTTCTCGGCCAGGTCGAGTTCAACAGTCCACTGCTCGCCGGGGGCGTTGGCTTTATAGACTGTCAGTTCCCCTGGCTTCTTGACGATTCCAGTGGGATCGATGCGGCTGCTCGACTTCGTACCGAAGGTCGCACCGACGCCGATGATCTCGGAGGTGAGATTCCTTGCCAGCTTGAAACCAAGCCCGCCACGCGGTCCGGTCGAATCCCAGATCCCGAATAGCAAAGCTGTTGGCGACACTCTGAATAGAGGCGCGGCGTTTGCGAGCGTGGCATCTGCAAAGGATTTCCCCAGCTCGGAATGGCGGAAGAGCGTTTCACCGAGACAGGTGTCCCGGAGCAGCGCATCTGCAATCCGGTGCGGTGCTGTTAGTGAATTGATGCCAGTCAAATCAGGGAATTCATCACCAAAGTCTACGGTGACGACCGGAAGGACGATCTTCTTGCTCTTCCATAGACGGTAAAGAGCATCCTCCATCCGATTCGCCTGCGACTGCACGGAATCGAGCAGGACGCAAAGGCGCTCCTCTCCGTTAATGCGCCTCCTTTCCTGAGCGTACTTTGCACCGGCGCGCTCCTCACGCCTGGGCCTCCTTTCATCTACTGCATGCGTAGGCGGAAATACCTTGTCATCCGGGCTGCCCATTGGTTGTAGAGTGGCGCGGGAACGAATGGCTGCGTCGTTCTTCACAGCTGTCTGTAGATCACTTAACTCAAAGGACATGGTTTCCTCCGTCGTGCGAATGAGGCTCGATGATGAGGCCGAGTTGTTGCCGCTGGCAGAGGCGATGGGATAGATGAACACCAGCCCCCCTTCGGCAAATGCCAGCGTGTCGAACAGGGTTCGCGTACTCGCGCATCGGCGCGGGGTCTGGGCGCCAAGACGGCCAGGCCGCTTCGCCGGCGTAATACTGACAGCCACCGAGCGGAGAGACTTGGATCAGGACGCAGCGTTGTGGTTGCGCCGAGACGCCCGCTGCAACGCCGGCGCCGAGCGCGGCGAGCAGCCCCTGCAGAAAACTTCGCTTGTTCATGCTCGTCCCCTTTCTCTTGGGCCGAGCATACGTGCGGCTTGTCTCAAATCGCGAGACTCCTTGCGGCCGAGCGCGACGGTCACGCCAACCCATCCCCACCCCAGCCCTCCCCTTGAAGGGGAGGGTGTGAGATCGGACTGCGAAGCATGCGCTTCGCGAAACCCCGCTTCCGCCTTCTTGAAGGGGAGGGGCGAGTCCGCGCACGCCACCTCAGCGCCCAACCAACCCTAGCGTCTCGCGCAGCTCGCGCACGATGTCCGGATCCAACGGCGGGCTCATGCGCACGCCGTCGCGTTCGATCTGCGCGATCAGCGCCTCGACCGATTCGCGGCCGTCAGCGTCGCGCATCGCCTTGCGCGGTGTGCGGTTACCGAGCGCGGGGATCTTCTCGTCGACCCAGGCGCGGTAGTGGCTGCGCAGGTGTTCGCGCAGCGCCTCCTGCACTTCGGGCAGCGCGGCAAACTCGGCGTGCTCCTTGGCACGCCGCTCGCGCTCGGCTCTTTCCTGAGGCGTCGGTTCGCGGCCGAGCATCGACTGCACCGATTGCACGATGCTCGGCTTCACATGCGCAGTTTCACTCAGGCGCTCCTCGATCAGCCTGCGCAGCGCCACGGCGCGCTTGGCCGAGTTGACTTCGCCCGTCAGTCGCTTACCTTCGATGCGGACGGTGCCGAGCGTCGTGTTGTCCCATTCCTTGTGCACCTTGTTGCCGCGCCGTGTCCACGTGATCTCGGCGTGCACGAGTTGGCCGGCGGCATCGCGCTCGACCTCGGGCTCGGAGAAGCCGGCCGTCAGGTCCCTCAGCGCGTCGAACGCGGCGTCCGGCGCGTCGAGGTCGAACACCAACGTGTGCATTTCCAGCGGATCGCCGTCGGTGTTGCGCAGCTCGGGCCGTTTCGGGTTCAGCAGCGCATCGGCGATACCGAGGTAAACCTCGCGCAACTCAATGTCGAACTCGCGCAGTGTTTCGACGCCAAACAAGCTGTGCTGCGTGCCGAGCGTCTTGCGCAGCTCGATGATCTCGGGCTTGCGCACCGGTGGGATCGCCGCGGGCCCCATGCCTTCGATGAGTGCGATGCCCTCGATCGGTACGACCTTCGCGAACAGCACATCACCTGGCCGCACAAACTTCGAGCCGCTGTGCTCGATCACGTCGGCATCGGTACCGAGCAGCACGTCGCGCAGGCGAAAGCCCTGGCCGGGCCGGCAGTCGATCACTTCATGGAAGCTGAACGGCGTCGCGCAACAGGCTTCGACGTAACGGCGCGCGATCGGGTCGAGCCGGTTGCCGGCGCGCGCCAGATACGCCTGCGCGACCGTTGTGCCGTGTCCTGCTGCGGGCACCTCGGTGTCGTTGGGATCGGGCAGCCAGTCGTGCAGGAACCAGGAGAAGAACAACGTCGTGTAACGCGACTCGTCGTCGAACGGTTCGTCGGACTTGAACAGATTGAACTCGTCCCACGCTTCGTCCAGGCCCACGTCGTCGAAGTGGCGCGCGGCCTCGCGCACGAGGTCGCGGCCGAGGTGTTCGGTCGCGCGCTGCACGCGGCGCCAGGTCAGTTCGTCCGGCGCGAGCACTTCGGTCTTCGGCAGGCAGCAGTGCTTGTATTTCCTGCCGCTGCCGCAGGCGCAGGGGTCGTTGCGTCCGGGTTTCATCGTTCGGGTTTCGGCGCAGCAGGCCCGCGAGGATACTGTGCGAGCGCGCGTTGCAGCGCTTCGGCCACGGCGCTGCTCAGACTCTCGGGCGCGATCACTTCAACCTCCGGCCCGTAGCGCAGGATGTCCATCACCAGTTCGCGCGCATCGCGGTACGGGATGTGCAGCTCATAGCGGCCGTCGGTACGGAACTGGCCCACTTGCTGCGGATGCCAGCGCTCGTCGGCCACCCAGCGCGCGCGCTCGCGCGAGAAGACGAGCAGCGCGGTCTTGTTCGCTTTGCCGGCAAAGATGCCGTAACTGCTGGCGAAGTGTTCGTCGAGTTCGCGCTCGGCGACATCACGCGCACGCTCGTCAAGCTCGGTCGCTCGATGAACGCGATCGACTGCGAAACTGCGCAGGCCGCTGCGAAGATGGTCCCAGGCATCGAGATACCAGTTGTCGCGGTAGTGCGTGAGTCGTTGCGGATCGACCGTGCGCTCGGTGACGCGGTCGGTGCTGCGGGCGTGGTAGGCGATGCGCAGTTTCCGCCGTTGCAGCGTGGCCGCCGCCAATACGAGAAAGTGCGCGCCGGCCGGACGATTGCCCAGCGCCAGCACGCGCACGCGTTGCGCCGCTTCGCCGAGGCCGAGGCGCCTGTGTTCGATCAACTTGTCAAGCCGCTGGCGCAGCGGCGCCAAGTGCTCTTCGAGCATGCCGGGCTCAAGCGTGGCGAGCAGCCGGTGGAAGATGAGCAGCGCCTGCAACTCGCGCTCGTTGAACCACAGACCCGGCAGTTGATATATCCCCTGTACGTCGGGCCGGTAGCGAAATCCGGGCGGATCGTCGACGCGTTCGATGGGCGCATTCAATCGATCTCGCAGCGTTGCGATCAAGCGGTACATCGTTGCGCGCGAGCACCCGCCAAGCCGTTCACGCAAATCGTTCTCACCGATGGGTGTGTGGCGCGCGGCAAGAATCCGGTCCAACGCGTAGATGCGATCGAACTTGTCCATGGGCGCGCTGATAGCATCGATCGCTCTTTCGACGCAAGACAGACAATGGACTTCGACGGCAAGACGATCATCATCACCGGCGCCAGCGATGGCATCGGCGCGGAACTGGCGCGGCAATTGGCGCGCGAAAAACCGAAACTCGTGCTGGCAGCGCGCAACGGGCAAGCGCTGGAAGCGGTTGCCGCCGACTGCCGCTCGCAAGGTGCGCAAGCGGTCGTCGTGCCGACCGATGTGACCGACGACTCTGCGTGCCGGCTGCTGATCGAGCGCGCGCTTGCCGAGTATCGCGAGCTCGACGTACTGGTCAACAACGCCGGCATCTCGATGCACGCATGGTTCGAAGACATCACCGATTTTTCCGCCTACGAACGGCTGCTGCGGGTCAACTTTCTTTCGTGCGTGGCGCTGACGCGTTACGCGTTGCCGGCGCTCAAGCGCACGCACGGGCTGATCGTCGGTGTGTCGTCCCTGGCCGGCAAGACCGGCGTTCCCGCACGCAGCGCGTATTGCGCTAGCAAGTTCGCGATGAGCGGTTTTTTCGAGGCCTTGCGCATCGAGCTCGCCGGCAGCGGCGTCGATGTGACGATGATCTTTCCGGGCGTGGTAGCCACTGACGTTCGCCGGCGCGGATTGAATGCCGCGGGTAAGCCGGCCGGCGTGTCGGGGCTGGATGAACAAGACGCGATGCCCGTGCAGGAATGCGCGCAGCGAATGATCGGCGCGATGCGCTCGCGCCAGCGCGAACTGGTGATGACCGCAGAAGCGCGTTTAGCAATGTGGTTGAAGTTGATTGCGCCGGCGCTTGTCGAACGCATCGCCCGCGCGAAACTGGATCGCGCGCACGGCGGAAGGAAAGCGCAAGCCTGAGCGACGCGGCCTCAAGCCGTACCGTTCGATCAACGCGCGCAACACATGCGACGCAACCAGGTGTTCGAGTCCGTCAGCATGCCTACCTGCACCGCGCCGAGGCTTCCGCCACCGGCGAAAACGTAGGCGGTGATCTGCGCCCTCGCTCTTGACGTTTGTCAGACTGTCAGCCGGCGTGCTCAACCAGCGCGTGCTCGACCCACGCGGCTGCTGCAATCACCATCGCGTCATCATTCGGCCGCCCGATCACGCTCAGGCCCAGCGGCAAACCTGACGGGCCGCGGCCGCACGGCAGGTTGATGACCGGACAGCCGAGCAGTTGCCATGGGCGGTTAAAAAGAGGATCGCCGGTGGACGCGATTCCCTTCGGCGCTTCGCCCGCCGCACTCGGCGCCATCAGCACATCGGCGTCACCGAACAGGCTATCGATCGCAGCGGCGCAGGCGCGGCCAAGCTGCAGCGCCGCGGCGTATTCCTGTGCCGGCATCGCGCGCCCTTTTTCTATCAGGTCGATCGTCGACGCCGACAATTGATCGCGCCGATACGTGTACTCCGGCGCGAGCGCCCGCGCGGTCTCGAACAACTGCACCGTTTTCTGCGCATCGAACAGGCCGTCGAACACGCGCGGCCAGGTAACCTCGACATAACGTGCGCCGCGTTCGCTCACCCGTTTGACCGCAGCTTCCAATGCGGCCAGCATCGGCGCCGTAGCGGCTGCGCGTTGCGAGGTCGTCACCGCGCCGATTGCGCGCCCGCCACCGGCAAGTCCCTGCGCGGGCAGATCCTTCCACGCCGGCTTGCCGACGAGTGCCGCCGCGACGAACGCGATGTCGTGCACGGTGCGGGCAAACAGGCCCACCTCATCGAGCGTGTCGGAATTCGGTTTGACGCCGGTGCGCGGAATCAATCGCGGCGACGGCTTGTAGCCGACTACACCGCAGTACGCCGCCGGACGGATCACAGAACCCGCGGTCTGCGTGCCCAGCGCGAATGGCGCGAAATGCGCGGCGACGGCGGCCGCGCTGCCGCTGGACGATCCACCCGGCGTATGTTCGAGGTTGTGCGGATTGCGCGTCGGACCCGGGGTGAAGTTGGCAAGTTCTGCGCTGACCGTCTTGCCGAACACGAATGCGCTGGCGTCTTTCAGCAGCGCGACGCACGCCGCATCCACCAGCGGCCGGTGTCCGGTGTAGATCGCCGAGCCGTAGCTCGTCGGCAGATCCGCGGTGTCGATGTTGTCCTTGACGGCGAGCGGCAGGCCGTACAGTGGGCCGCGGCGCGAACTCAGATGCTGTTCGCGCGCGGCGGCCACCGCACGATCGGCATCGAACCACACGAACGCATGCACGTCGCGCTCGCGCTCGCCAATCGCGTCGATGAATGAGCGCGTGACGACTTCGGACGAGGCTTCGCCGGCGGCGATCAGTTGCGACAACTGCACCGCGCTCATGCGATTCAGGGGAAGTCTCATGCGCCCGTCCACGGAAGGTTGCGAGCGTACTGCCGGGGCGCGACTGCGCAATCACCCGTTGCGACTCGCGCCACAACGGGCGCAACGTTAACCCTTGTAACCCTGGCGCGAACGTTTGCGCATTGTCGGCTGCGACTTTTCCGCGGCGGTGTCTTGCGCGGTGTCGGACTGCGCAAGCACGACGGCCGGCACCGTAAGCGATGCAGCCTTGGC
>Ga0187893_10006169_pt1 | contig 20743 bp, 24 predicted proteins | sample MA1701074metaG_FD_139574 | JGI IMG/M metagenome (GOLD analysis project Ga0187893, IMG submission 139574) | White microbial mat communities from a basaltic lava cave in the Kipuka Kanohina Cave System on the Island of Hawaii, USA - MA170107-4 metaG ...
CAATACCAGCAGCGTTACCGAAAAGCGAAAATCGCTTACCTCGAGCGGAAGCTATTGAACCTGAAATGTGAGGCGGCTTGAACCAAATTCCTGAATTGGTTATATAGAAGTTCCTTGCCAGCAGATTCCGGCAAGAGCCGATATTCGCGCCGGGATTAATGAAAGAGAATTTCTTTGATTGCCTGAATGGCTAAGAGTTGCAGGAGCATTCAAAGGTCGATTGCGATACGCTCTTTCTCATTCCGGTCAGTTGTTGGAATGGCTAACAACTGTCAGATTCTGCGGCCCCGTTTTTTCTTTTTCTTCCGCGGTCGGCCTAAACTATTAGTTGCCAGATAAGATTCGTAATCAGCGTCGCGAAGATTCCGGTCAGGATAACCGTCGAATATCTTTGCAAGAGCGAATTTATTTTCTGGTTCTTGATAACGGCCTTTAGCTGGATCAGGTCGGTTCTGAGTTGCTGGGCTATCGCTTTGAGCAGTTTGTGTTCGGTTTCCAGGTACTGGCAGGAATTGCGAATCGACTGCATGTCGTAGTTGGTTAGAATCGTGCTTGCCCGCTTCGTCAACGCTTCGATCTCCTCTGAGAGAGCTGCCAGATTCTTTTGATACTGTTCGTTGGTTGGTTCTTGCATTTGCTGCACAAATTGCTGAATGATCTCTTGCTTGTTCATAGTTGATACGATTGGTTATTGCTTTCCATTTAAAATCTTTTCCAAGTTTGGAACCAGTGATCACAAAGTTGCCGAGCTGGTAGGAGATGCCGCTTACGTAGCCAGTCTCCGCCTGGTTGAACAGGATTCGCATGCCGCGTGATTCCAAAGCGTGAATGAACTGATCAGTAGTCATACCTGATCGCTCTGTCAAAACACTTTTGATCATAACCTGAAGCTTTAGTTTCGCTGATGGTGTCCTGGTCCGTCTCATCATCTCGAGTTCGCCCTTGGTGGGGGCTCGTTCGTGCGCCTGGCGGCTTGAGGCCACTTGTGTCAACTGGTAGTTCTGTTCCAGTTCACGAAGAATCTTTTCACTCCTCGCGTAGTCATTGCTGTCCGAAAGAACGGAACCATCGTAGCCGATTCGATTTACCAAAATGTGAAGGTGCGGGTGGTCGGCGTCTCGGTGCCGGAACATGATGAACTGGTGTTGTGTGAATCCATTGGCCTGGAGGTAGTCGTGGCCGATTCGGGTCATCAGATCATTTGGGATGTCCTCAGTCGGCGGGAAGTTGATTGAGGTATGGTAGAAGTACTTCTGGAGATTCGGCCGCTGCATCCTCACAAGCTGGACCTCCTTCATGATCGAACCTTCCGAGACGTGTGCAAAGGAATGATCAAGCACCTCGGCCACCTTGTTGCTGACCTTTTCGAGGTTGTAGCGCAACGCTCCCCGGAAGCCTTTACCCTTGATCTGGTTGCCGGTCATGGATGAGTAGTTTGATGATCTTGTTCAGAATAGCAAGCAGCTCCATTTGGAGTCCATGGTAAACTTTGGGCACATCGCCCTGATTAAGCCGGTGGGTGCCTTGATTGAGATTCACGCCTATTCTTTTCAGCTCCCGGTAGATCTCGCCTTCGAGTGGAGATTCCTTGATTACCGGAAACTTCCCGGTAAACACTTTCAGGCGTATCCAGTTGGCCGGGCTTTGTCCGCTGGCTGTTGCGTACTTATCTGCCCTCTCAGCTTCGTCTTTAGTGAGGCGGATGTTTACCTGGATGGTCCTCTTTTCAATATCGTTTTTCCGGGGTCTTGCCATTCTAAAAAGAACGAAGTGATTCTTCTAGTTCAAGCCGTTTTCGCCCGCCTGGCCGGCGGACAGGCGTAGCGAAAACATGGCTTGCTCCCTCGAACATGACTTGTCTGTGACTTAGAGTTTGGGTATTCTTATCCACGTTCATGTTTGGATTTCATTATGGGTCTTGAGTTTGAGTTTCAGCTCCCTCAAGGCAGCACTGCCGACTGTTTTTCGGCCCGAAGCGCCTTGTCTTTTCTTTGGGCTATGAGCCTTTGAAATATGACCATCCAGAGATCTCTTATTCGGGAATGGGCCGGCTTCGCAATCAGGACACCAGTATTCAGTCTTTTCCTTGTCAGCCGTCACTCGCTCATAGAACAGCTCGCTAAGCTGCCAGACCGAAAGGGAATGCGTGAGACAGATCAACAAACTGACAACAGCAGTTTTGATGTTCTCACTTGTCGGAGAACCTATGGTCATGAATACGTAGTCGTAGTAACAGACATTCAGGCAAAAGCTGGCAATCGCGTAAAACTTGCCTGTGGCCCTGTTACCGTTGATGATGAAAATCAGGATCAGGAATTCGATGATCAGCGCAAGTGCCATCCCATAGAGCCAATTCATGAATGTGAAGCCATGGAAGGTCATGTCAAGGTGCTCCAGTTGCATGAACAAGCTGCCGGAATGGGGCACATACAATAACATCAAGCACATAGCACCATGGAAGATTGCTTCTTTGCTCTGGAGGTAGGTGACTACTTGGTTCATGTGTTGCTTGTTGAGGTTTGAAATCTGATTCACCGGCCAACGCCCTTGCGCTTTAGGGCTGCTCTTTTCCTGCGCTGGAAATTCCAGAGATATTCATTCACATCCTTGTGGTAGGGAAATAGCAATGAGGCGTCACCGAAAACGATTCCCTGTTCGGTGAGCTTCTTCCTCGCTTCGACTCCGGCTGCGTCATTGTCGAGAAACAGGCTGACATCACTAAACTCTCTCAATATGGGTGTGGCGCGGTCAAGGAAGCTCAACGAATTAAGGACAAGGAAAGAGCTTTCATTCGTCAGGAGGCGAAACCGTTTCTCGTTGATCTGCTTGAGCGAGAGGAAATCGAAGAACCCTTCGACCACGCACACAGACTGGTTCGTTCCGTAAACCAGTGAAATATCTTTCGGTGAAGAAGAACCTTTGAACCAGTTGTTGCGCAATTCAAAACCCTGCGAGTTATTGGGGAATGCGATTGCCTTGTACTCTCCTGATCGCACCTGGAATGTTGCTTCGACACAATAGTGTCTTACCAATTCCGTTTCTATTCCCCGGCTTTCCAGGTACTTGATCAGTTCCGGATCTTTGATTTCGTCTATAGAAAGAATCTGGAGACCTGGCTTCTCAGGAATGAACTTCTGTTGTGGTAAAGGGATAAAATTCCCCTCCTCGAGACGGTTGATAAAGGTCCTGATGCTGCAGTTATGTATCTCAACTCCGAGGTCGAGGATGGTCCCGCCTTTTCCCACACCGTGGTCGAACCACAGGTTGCGCTTGTTGTTGACCTTGAATGAAGGTGTCTTGTCCTCTCGGAAGGGAGAGTGATACCAATATTCGTTGCCCCTGATCTTCACTGGCTCAATTCCCAGACTTGACAGGTATTCAGTGATCAATATCCTTTTTGCTTCACCGTAACCCAATGACTTCTTCTCCATGAGCTTCCTGATTTTGTCTGATTCGAATAGTCACTGCGCTTCCTCGTGTGGGATGGTATGAGGGCTGGTACTCGACGTAGCCGAAGGCTTGGAGTTCTTTGAGTGTCTTGTGATACGTGGCTTTGGACAGAATTCTGGACCCTTGCATTAACCTGCTTCGACTAACCTGGCAAGGCTGTACAAACTCACTGGCCATCCATGCGTGGCACATCGCAGTAAACAGCGCTATGTGAATCGGTCTCAGACGTTCATCCGAGACGACGTGATTAATGAAACTCGACAGTTGATCCCCTCTTTCAATACTCCCTCCTTTCGTTGAACCGGTTTGTTAATTACCGATTCAAAACTCCGAGACATGGAAGTCAGGATTTCACAAGTTCGACCGAAGATGGGGAGGATTTATTTGTGTGACTTGTTTAATCTGTTTGTTCCAGATCTCTCCGCGAAGGAACGATGGATAATAGAAAAGGTCAGGAGCTACCTGTGGTTTGTGCCTGTTTGTATCTAGATGGCTGGTGAAAAAGAAAACTACATGAGGGATGGCTCGAATTGGGGCTTAATGGGGCCTTAGTCTGAAATTTTACCCTCGGGGTGGGAGGTTAGTATGAAATTTTACCCTGAAAGTGGCGACTTAGTACAAAATTTTGCCCTGCACCAAAGGGTTAAGAGGCCCAATCAGCAACGTTGAGATTTAAGAATTATGGCCGATACGGCGATGATCGCTGCAAATGCTAGCTGCTAAACCGATTCTTAAGGACGCGGTGAGCTATTTGGCAGCGCACCTTGCGTTTCCAACCAGCCGAGGACTTCATCGATCTGTGCATTGATATGCAGTGTCCCATCCAGCACTAAGTCAGCTCCGTCTTTTAGGCTATCGTCGAGAATTTGATGTTCAGATCGGTGTTTGTCTGCCTCATGATCCGGCACTCTACTTAGATTTTTGGCACGCCGAATTTCCAATTCGGAATTGTTGAGGTCCAAGAAAACCAAACCAAATCGACTGGGACTACCCAAGCTCCTGAACGTTTCCACCGCCTCTTTGTGCCGAATTCCGTCGATGATGATTGAATCTCCTTGATTCCAGTTTGCCTCTTTCAAAACGGAGTTGCAGAAGAGCATAACATCACTGCTCATAAGATTCTGCCCTAGTTCTTGTAGATTATGTCGAGTGTCTGGGATTCCGCGAGCTGCAGCTACTTTTCTCACATGATCACCACAACTTGCCCTCTTCCACCTTAGAGTTTCAGCAAGCCTGCTGGTAATTGTCGATTTTCCGCTGCTAATTTTCCCGGCAAATCCCAGAATCATTTCTAAAGGAGTGAGTACTGTGCTGTGTTGTTTGAAAGGACTACCCACCCCCTTCTGTCACGCTTATCAAAATCAATTGGAGTGACTTCCCGAAGCTGGTCAATCATTATTAAGGTAGCAAATGACGCGTCCTTCTTGCTTTCCCAGAAATCTGGATCCTGCGCGCACAATGCTTCCTGGTACTGCTTTATCTCGCTCCAAGAATTGGGATTTAGCCGGTAATACCAACGCTCTTTGACCAAGCACACTGCCATGATGGGACCTCCTGACTTCTTCACCAATACAACATCGCCCTTCGACACTCTGTTAAAAGGCGGACACCGATTTATCGAGAATCTCGACTCAATTGTCTTCTTTCCGTCTAACAAGTATTGCAGAAAAGGCTCCACAAAAATAGCGAGGTGTATGTTCGTTAATGAACCGGCTTCAAAGTTGTCGGCCAGATAGCTTGTCCAATACGGATCTTCCTGTAGATCTGATTTCAGAATATCGATAAGTATGGCATTCGAACTATCAAGAGATTTTGGATCAAACTGAATTCTAGTCATTTCCTTGCAAATTTGAACTTGGCGCTTTCTTTTCAAAGAAAGCGAGCTCCTTTTTCTCCACAACTTTGTCAACATCGACATAACATAGTGACCGCTAGTCTATCGATGTCAGATCGATAAGTAGTTCTTTAAGTTTTGTCAGGTTAACCTGACTTACAAGTCCCGGCCCGCTCAACGAGTTGATCGTCTCCTCAACGTTGAATCCTTGTTGCATGGAAGTTAGCGCGGCGTTTATGAGCCTTACCCCAGTAACTGAATAAGCCTCGTTGTCAGAAGTCCATAAGTCAATTCGACTTCTTAAAGGAGAACGCCGAGATACGTTTCTGAGGACTTTGCTTTCGTCAACATGTTGAAAACTAACAGCCGAATTTTCGGGTTCAACTCGCTTCTTTAGCTTTACTCGCTTACCAAAAACCAAGAACTCGTCCCATTCACTTTCAATGCGTGGGGCTAGGATGTCAATACCGTCCGCTGGCTGCCTGACCTTGCGTAAAATGAACAAATCCCCAGTTCTCCAATCGTGATTCAGGTCAATTCCCTCAGTTTTTAACGCCATCTTTTCAAATCTTGGTGTAGCATATCTGAGGAATGATGGAAGTACTTCCTGGATGTCAAACCCAGCGGACAACGCATACTGATTAATTTCCTCGCGTTCAATCGTTGCCTCGGGGCGAGTCAACCAAGGAAATAAACACAGAAACAGGTAACCATCGATCTTAAGCACTTCAGTGCTTCTGAGAATAAATGCTCTATAATAATCCGGATACCAGGGCGGATCAGCCACAACGATCTCAAATGCACTATTACGTTCTTGAATGGGTTTGAACAGGTCGTGCACATAAAGCCCTCGGTCGTACCCGTTGTTCTTAATTTCCTCAATCAAAAAGTTGCTCTTATTATAGAGTTCTGGTTTCAGGCCAAGTTTTGTCAAAGGAACAAAAAGAGAAGTGGTGCCAAATAATGCAAGGGCCGATTGTGTATTCCCCTTTTTCATTAACATCGACAACAAGTCCTCTACAGAATTCTGTGTAAAACGCCAGTCGTAGTCAACTGGATGAGGGTCGTACGACCCATTTCTCGCCCCCAGCAATTCGTAGTTCTCCTGATACTCTGTATGCCTTACGGGAATATCAAGGCTAACATTCGGTGTAGAATATTTTAGGTTTTGCCACACAACTTGTTTTATGGAAACTAGTTCCTCAAGCTCTTTTTTCACTATTGATGGGTACGCGCCATCCGCTTGCAGAACTAGGGCGCGTAAGTCCAAAGGGCCTTTCTTTAGGAGCTCCAAAAGCCGGGCCTGAATATGGGCTCTATATTCGATCTCCGAAGCCAGCACTACTTATGAATTGAGTGTTGAAAAATTCTTTTGTTTAATAACTCGTCGGAGAATCTTTTGCTCAGCTCGAGGGTCCATATTTCCATCGCCTCTCGTTGAATCTCTAGTGCTTTTCGATGCACTTCCTTCATTCTGCGAGTTGTAGGCGTGAATTCATAAATCCGCAACGGTATAGTTCTCAACGGAAAGAGAGGATGTACTTCACTCTGAAGTCTGTCAAGGAATGTCTTCATTTTGGATTCCAGATCGCGATCATTTGATGATGTGAGAGTTGCATAACCATAGACGTCGAATTCTGCATCCACGAGACGCTTCATTAACTCAAACTGTGAGCCAAACAAATCTGGATGAGCCTGAGTATTAAAGGAAAATGATTCAGAATCAAAACCCTTGAAACAGCCAACTCTTCCATAGTTCTTGTAGCCAGCTAGCCTTTTTATATCCGCGGGGTTTAGATAACGCCACAAATAGTCGTTGCTAAGATTGTCATCCGACCACAAGTAAATTGAATCGCCCAGACCTCTCTTGTTGACTTCGTCAGCAAACCAAAGGCTCCACTCAGGCACCAGGTCGGGCTGGCCTCCAGATAAGTCAATAATTGGTGGTCGAAGGGGTTCGCGCAGGTACAGATCAAGTAGTTCGCTCGCTGATTTCAGTGTGGAGTGCTTCTCGTTTGCCGACAATAGGGAAAAATCCACAAAACAGTACCAGCAACGCCAGCTACAAATTGCGTTTTGAAAGACTTGTACTTGTATCTCATCCGATGCTGGAAGTCCTAAAGCGTTAGTTGCCGGGTCGATTGGCAGCGGATTCTTGGGGAACCCAGGACCCATTGATCGCTTAAAGTGGTGTATTCTCCCTAAGCCCCCGCAATTTGGAGGAAGGGTAAGATCGGTTGATTGGAGGGAGCCATCAAAATTTGTGATAAGGATTTTCCGTCCAGGCAGGTCAATGCCTTTCGCACGCAGGCGTGCTGAAAATCCTTCCGTATCAATATGGCCTTGCCTACTTTTCAATTTCCTTCGATTACTCCCCAGTTCTTCAATACTTCCATAGCCTTAGCGATAGATACTGCAGTTGTCAGAACGAAAAGAACAAACGCCAAAACAGTTCTCACTACTCTCCAGAACGTTCCGAAAAGCCACTTAATTATCATTTTACCGAACTCCTCCTTCTTTACAAAATTGGTTAGTAAGGCCAGATCGTGCAGTGTATTTCCCAGTGCCGCATTTGCGGATTTAGTGACCTTTTGAACGGCCTCTTCTCGGCTCAGTCCTTTTTTACCCTCAAGCCCACTCTTATCTGAATACTTCAGATCTTCAAACACAATTGTGTAAATCTTTGCTCCTGGTTTGATTGAGTAATCAGTTGATCTCATGTTAATGAGTCGAATAATGATTGGTCCCTCGTATCCAGGGTCCACATGACCTGTTGTCCAAGCAAGTACTCCCTCGAGAGACAGGTGATTCTTTGAGTAGACGGTACCGCACAACTCCTTAGGCATTATAACATCTTCTCTTGTAACAATGAAAAGAATTTGGCCAGGCTTCAACGTGACAGTTTCCTGTTCCTCAAGGGATTTGTTCGGATCAAAGTTTACCTGTTGGATTCCGTCGCCCCATGGAAATTTTGATTCGTTCTTTTTGACAATAACGCCTACGGATAAATCATAGCTCGCAGGCTGGGCGTTTGAGAATCTGTTTGGAAGATTATTCCTTATTAGCAAGCCACCATTCAGGTTACTTATGATCTCTTGTTTTGAAAGAACCGACATAATCTTCTTTGTTTAGTTTCCTTACTTGAGATCAAGTTGTTTTTCTGAATCGGCCACATCCTTTAACCCTGGCAGCCTCTCATCAATAAAGAGTAGCATTAGCTGTACCATATAATTGATTTCGCTCTTACTTAGCTCTTTTCCCGCTTGTATGCCGTGCCAATACTCTATGCACTTTCTGCAGCAGCATGCAGTCGCATGTTGTGCATAATAAAGTATGTTGCCTTCCATTGGTGTTTGACCTCCGTCTCGAAAAGGATGAGCTCCACCTACCGAGGTCCTGAGTCTCTTTTCTATAGCAGCAGGCATGCCTTTTCTCCCTATTCGTTTCGCCGAGTTCATAGCCTTCTCATCTATAGTCAGAGTCCAATATTTGTTTCGAATCCATTCCTTCTTCATGAACCCAAAGGTCTCTCGAGCATTCTCAATATTCCTCTGATACATAACCTCCCAGTCTACAAGATCAGCCCCACACTTGTAGCAGGGCTGGCCGGTCAAAATTTGCTGCGGTCGTCTCCTTTGTTCTTGCCTGAAGCAATGCAGATCCTTTTTGCAATCAGTTTTTAAACACTCCCGATTCTTTTCAATCTTAGGAAGTGGTCTTCTTTCTTTTGCCATACTCTAGACAGTTTGAGACTATATTAGTGCCCTGATCAAAAGTTGTTTGTCCGGCTCGCTGAGTAAATCAAGATTCACTCTCTCTAAGAAAATCTCCTTCACAATTTCAAAAGGGTCTGAAACCACATTTTGCAAATTTTGCGCTGTTCCCCACCAGTTTATTCCCTGCTCGACTTGTAGCCTAAAGGCGATATAGTTCGCGAGACTTCCTGAGTCCACGTTTTCCCTCGCAGCAATCATCTTCACTGAGCTCTTAAGTTTTACCAGGTCTTTCTTTGCGGAAAGAATTGCCTCCTCGGCTAAGTCGTCAGCAGATTCTCCGAGGACGAGGGTTCCAGCAAAATAGTTTGCCTCTTTTTCATCCTCAGTTTCAAGCCATTCTTTTGCCTCCGAATTAGCTTCTATTATTTCCAAGCTTGGCTTATCCGGATGTTGGCGTGTATGGCAGACTTCATGAGCGAGGTCATAGAACCACCTGGCCTCAGCTAAAGTACGTTGCTTCAAAACGATCACATTTCTACCATCCACTCGCCAACAGGCACCATGAAATGATCCTGAATCCCTGAGAGGCACTACAGGTATCCCAAAGTCCCACACTGAGTTTAATATCCCGCGTAAATTAAGCTCATGGTCCTTGAGAATACTCTTTCGAAATTCAACAGCCTCCGGTATTTTCTTGGTCCGCAGGTTTTTTGTTGCGTGCAGTACATGAAGAGCCAAAGTATGGGCGTAAAAGGTATAGGCTGAAATCTTCTCCTTGTTAACAGACTTCAGTTTCTTGAACCTAGCGGTCCGAACCGCCGAAAGATTTAGGTCAAGATCTGCCCTGGACCCAAGCAGGCATTTGGGGTCAATAGAAATAACTCTTCCGATTTGTGACGCTGCTCGAGTGACATGGCTTTTCGCTTCCTCTTCACTGAACTCGGTAAGACCTTCGATTTTTTGGGCAAGCTCAAATGGTAAGAAGCGTTTTAGCACTATCTCAGAGTCTAAGCCAATTGACTTCAGGTTCTTAAAAAGAACCGTCTTGGAAAAGACTCCATTGGAAATAAATATCTCCTTATTAATTTTTATGTCGAGGGCATCAACTACTTCCTTGATTCGGTCAAAACTTGCTGTCGAATAGTTGGTTGCCTCATATCTTTGAACCTGCTGTTCTTTCATCCCTAATTTTTCTGCCAGATCTTTTTGGCTCAGCCCTTTCGCGATTCTTGCTTTAATCAGGCCAACAGGTAGGTTATCAAAAGAGTCGATCTCAAAGACCTTAAGTCTTCCAGACTTCAGAACTTCGTATTCTTCGATTTCCCTAACCAACTCATCGTGCTGAACCTTAAGTGCATTCTCTTCAGCGTTTCTTAGAATCGGATGTACCTTCTTGTCGCTAGTTCCACGACGCTGCAGTTCCTGAAGGGCTTTTTCGAAATGCGACGCCTGAGACTTCGAAATGCGATATTGCTGTTCGTTGCGTATCATGGCTTTAATTTTAAGGCAACAATTCCCTTCTCCAATCCAGTACTTTTATCTATTTGAAAGAATTCAAGAAACACCTTTCCACTTGCGCCTTTGGGTATTTGAGCTGGAAATAGGTCACCTAGGTATTTTTGCTTAAGTCTCGCCCTGCTCACAACATCAAAATTGTATAGCAAGCGGTCGAGAAACGCCGGGTCGACACCAGTAATATCCCAGCAAGCATCATAGTCGGACGGCACAACCTTCGCAGTAACGAAACTCCCATCAATGTAAATAGCTTGACAGCCGGCCAGCTTCAGTATACCAATGGCCTTGCCGAGTCCGCCCATAAGTTTTGCTCTATGGGGGGTTAAGCCATACCTATCATTAATTTCTTTCCAGGCCGCCCAGTGAATTCCCCGCGGGAGCAGCCCATTTGGTTCAAAATTAGGTATCATAACAACAATCATGTTGTCTGATATTAGACACACACAATAATAATGTTGTGTTCATTATTATCCAAATATTTGGACAGATTTCTTCTGGTTTAGGGGGTCTGCGCTGGGGGAAACAGGCTCAGAATCGCGCTTAATAGTCTCAAATCTTGCCCTCAAAACCTTCATATCCTCACTCACCTTCTTCTCCAATATCCTCGCATAATGCTGCGTCGTTTTCAAGTTCCGGTGCCCCAGCATCTTCCCTACCGTTTCAATCGGCACCCCATTCAATAGCGTCACCGTCGTCGCGAACGTGTGCCTCGACGTATGAAACGTCATCTTCTTCGTGATCCCACACGCATCAGCGATCTCTTTTAGGTAGTTGTTCATCTTCTGATTGCTCGATACCGACAATAGTCTGTTCCGATATGAGCATTGAGGATGATTTTTGTATTTATCCAGGATAGCCAGCGCCGGAGGCAATAGCGGAACCCGTGTCGGCGTATCCGTTTTCTGTCTGTTGGTCCAGATCCACTTCTCTCCATCGATGCCGGTGGTAATGTCTTCGCTGGTCAACTTCTCTACGTCGGCGTACGACAAGCCAGTGTAACAACAGAAGACAAAGATGTCGCGCACCTGCGCAATGCGTTGGATGGAAAAGTTCTTTTCAATGATCGCATCGAGCTCCTCCTGCACCAGGAATGGACGTTCGATCTCACGCTTGACCATTTTGAAGCCGACGAACGGATCATGAGACAGCCAACCGTTGTTCATGCAGATGTGAACGATCTTCTTGAAGTTGGATAGGTACTTCACGGTAGTATTGTGCTCGCACTTCCTGACGGTCTTCAGCCAGAATTCATAATCAGAAATGAATTCGAACTTCATTTCCTTGATGTCGATGTCGTCCTTCTTGAATTTCCATTGGATGAACGATTGCGTGTGTCGGTACGAAGTTTCGTATCGCTCCATCGTTAGTGGTGAGAATTCTTTGTTCACCAGCTGTGCCATCTGCTTGTTGTGCTGATCGAAGATCTCCATCAGCATGCGAGGCTTGTCGAGCGACTTGCCGTCCCATTTGTTCTTCATGTTCTCCAGCGTGATGGGCCTGCCCTCAGTCATCAACTCGCGCTGTAGGTCGAATGCCCGGAGCTTAAACGCTTCGAGGCACTTATTCAGTTTCTTTGCTTCGTCGTTAGTTCCGCTGATCTTTTCTCCCGTCCAGTCCTGTGGCTTCACATGAATATTGGTGTGAAGACTCAGTCTTTGTAAGCCGATGACTACTCGCATGTAGACCGGCACTAAACCATCTTGTTTCGCCCGCGCTTTGCGTGCATAAAACCTCACTGCAATTGTCTGTCTCATAACTCCCGGGTTTAATGTTTCAAAATTGAATCATCCCAGGCACTGAAATCAAGATGTTCAGCTAGTGAACCACCTTGCACAGCGTGCTGATACTGCAACTGGTGCCATCGATTTTTAGCAGTCGTCAATGGCACCAAACGGCACCAGCAGAACAATTTTCTTTGGTTTTAGATGGGTGCTCCGGAAAGCAAAAGCCCCGAAAATCATGTGATTTGCAGGGCTTTGGTTTTACTTGACTGAACGTCAGCAGAGGAGGAGGGTGTCCCGCTCCTGATGTAACTAACTCTCTTTCAGATTCTTTTGTCGCTGTTGATTTTTGCGGCACCTTTTACCGCATTCACCATGCTAAATCAACGGCATTCATTCTCTATGAAGTAAAGATAATTCATTAAATTAAAAGAGACTAAATAAAATGGTAGGATATCTCTATTCTGACTTTGAGTTCTCAATAGCGACGGCAAGCAATCCAATTGTCGTAAGTGCGATGCCCCACCCTACAGCGCTGGAGTTCTTAGATTCTACTCCAACAGCTGCCAGGGCAACACCTCCGACAGCGAGTCCTTTACCAATGCTGTCTACCTGACTGCTTTTCTCAATGCCGTGATGAACAAAATTCTTAAAGTGTTCACAATTATTGGCTACAAGATTGTAAGCTCTCTCGCCAATTTTACTAAACGCCCTCTGGAGGGCCGAGGCTCTTTGATGCTCTGGTCCGGGAAATCGATCAACATTTGTTGGAACGTACATCTGAAGCAAAGCTGCAATTTCATGATTTGGAATCACTCTTACTCCATCGGTGTAGTTCGCAACAAATTGCGGTGCGTAGTTGACAAGCCCTAAATAAATGACGTAATGGTCAAGCATTCCAAAGAACTTCTTTTGTAGAACTACCGCATCTGCAGGCTTCAATCTCAAATGGTTAATGAATTCGTTGATTGTCATAGTTGAAAAAGTTTAATGATGTAAAAATATCCTCACTTCGGTCGACTTCGAGGTATACCTTGACCAAGGTATACTCAAGGTACTGAGGCCGTCGCAAAGGCATTGACCCAATTTTCTGCCTTTTTCGTTAACTGACTCCATTTTGCCATATTCTTCTTAGTTGAAAATTTTATTGATTTCGGGTCCTTTTGAATCAATACTTTTTGATCAAAGTCAACGCCGTGAACTCTAAGGGGGTGAAAGTGCCCCTTATTGCCCTTAGGCGTAATTAGCCCAGTAAGTTTTAGCTCATCAAAAAGTGCCAGGAGAAAAGGTATCTTTTCCTTGGCGAAGTGCACAGCAAATGAATGAGTAATTGAGGCATCAAATAAACACTTGAATTCCTTGACTGATTGAATACATCCATCGGACTTCAGGTTCCTCGCCAACTCATCCAAATCCTGGTAGGATCCATTCCAGTCATAGTGGATGGCAGATGAACCTGGAAACAACTTTTCAAATTTACGCAGGTCTAGCGTGTCCAGAAGGGTCTCATAGTCGTAGTCATGGAACTCACACGCAGCTTTGCATGATAACTTAATTTCCTGAATTATGTATTCAGGTCCCTCTGTTGATGAACCTATCGTCCTGCCAATTAGATAGTTTGCAATGTCTCGTAATAGAAGTTCAAGCTTTCGCTTTTCACTCAAATCCGAAATTAGTTTTAGTTTGCTGTTGACCTCTATAAGCACGAATGCAGATATATCCCCTATTCGATAAGATTTTAGGGTTCGATCTTGAGAATAATTCTTAACGGCCGCAATGCCCTTCTGAAGTATTTGTCCCAGGTCATACTTCTTCACGAGAGCTAGTGCTTCATCCTTGTTGACGAATACGGAATCCAAAATGTTTTCTAAATCCATTGGTCAGAATTAATAACAAGTACACTTTTCAAAGAACAAGAAAACAGAAAAAAGAAAAGAAAGCCTTTTTTAGGTGGGCCTTGGTAAAAAGCAAGGCTGGCCGATTCTAATAAAAGAATAGCCTCAATCGGCCACTTGCCTAGGCCTTGCTTTTTAACTCGCGCGTTGGGGGGTGGGGGCCCACCTAACTTTGCGATACTTTTAGTTTTTCCCTCCGATTTCATCATCTTACTTTAGTTGTATTCCAGGTGTTTACATTGAACAAGAGAGCTGCGTCACCGGAATTGTTCCAAACTGAATTGCCCAAACCCCAATAGTAGGTAAACCTAGTGGCGCCGTTAGTCAACACTTCCTGCTTATTGGTTCCAGTTTTAGTGTAAAGGAAAATCTCATCATCTTTTTTGACGTCCTGGTTATGAAACCAATACATATGTCTTAGTTTGTTAGAAATATGTGAGGCATCAGTGTACGTCGTATCCGTTAATAAATAGTATTGAAGATTACATGCGGCAATCGCCTTCAGAAGAACCCTCTCACTTTCGTGTGTGCCGTAGTCTACGACCATTAGTATCTGTATATCCATATTTGAAATAGTTTACTTCAATTAAACTCTATCGCTTTTACAAATCCGCCTTTCTTGTGGTTCTCATCATAAATCACAAGAGCCAGGTCTGCCTTTGGCATCCACACTCTTCCCATCTCAACAGCCGCGGAGACCGGCATCGCCGGGAAAACATGAAGAGGAGTAGCTTTACCATGATGGGCTTTGATGACATCGAAAGTATTTCTCATTTTATTTCGGAACGCAGATAAGATTTGTTTCGATTTCAAAAAGTCATTGTCGGGATTCTGAATCACAATTCTCCAAATACTTGTCTCGTTCCCCAAAACCTTGTGGATTCTGTCGTCTGTAATTGTCGCGCTTAGACTAAGGACAAGAACGGGAATCCCGCTCTTGTTGTGGGGCTCAACCAGGTTGAATTCAACGATAGCGGGTGAGTTCTGCCACTTCCAGGTTTGCGGTTCCCGATGCCTTTGGTAAGTGTCTACGTTGTAAAGGTCTGGGAGTAGTGTTCCCAGTTTGATCAATAAGGGTTGAGGCGCCAGGGCAAACAAAGAAAAGTGCTGAGTCTGGTCATTTCCTAAAAGCGATTTTATTTGCCGTTCGAACGATTCAATCAGTTGACCCTCCTGAAACTCCCAATACTCAGAGCTCTTATCTTCAAATTCACAATTCTTCAAGCCTAATTCCAATGCGCGATCAGTCACCGGATATCTGTCTGGAATTATTGTTGATGATGCCTCACTATAATTTAGTGGAGATTGATGCTGTCCTATTCTTGCTCCATAAAGGACTATGTGACTCTTTTTTTCGATAGTAAGTCCCGTAAGGAGTTCAATTCGTTCTTCGTGATCTTGCTTCATTTTTTGTAGCCGCTCAACACCATGTTCTTCAGCTTGGGCCTCATCAATTCTGTTGTGGCATTCATCGCAAAGCAGCATCAGGTTCGAAAAATCTAACTCGAGCTTTCCTGATAACTCGTAATGTCCACGAGGACCATCCGGACTGGCCGCTATGATATGCGATATATATGCCTTATTCATTCCCTGCTGCATCAGGCTATCCTTCCATAAAGGCGTGTTGCATCCTGAGTACTCACATCGGCCTCCTGATTTTACCCAAAGTTTTCTGGCAAGTCCAGTTGGTACAGCTTTTCTTATTCGTTCAATTATCTTGGCCATTCTGCGTTCCGAGTTTTACTATCTGCTATCTTAAATTCATTGTCAAGGTGTATTCCACCCCCGCGCCATTTTCCAGTAGCGACCCACAACTCATAATGAACTAACCATTCACACGTCCATGAGATGACCGTGTTGGCAATCAGCATACTACTTCTCCACTCCCGCGCCTTCCTAAAATAGAGACAAAGCCATTGCCTATCTGTATCATAAACATGTGGCAACTTTGTTTCTCCGGGGTATAATTTCAGTTTGGGATTCGTGACAAAAACATTGGGATCCTCCCCCCTTTTGTAAATGAGCTTTACATCGTACGTGCTACTCAATGGTGACGGTGTGAGAGAATATGTCCATACCAACCGATTTTGATCAAAGCTTAGGCGAGAGTCAGGAAAAAGCGATTTGATTTTTCCAGCTTGCAACGCAAAATTCAATGTATGCTCGTAAAAATTACCTGCCATGAAAATTGTGGTTTTTGATTGTTGATCCGATGGTACCCAACGCTCCAGATACGGATGCCATTTTTAGGCTGCCACCTTCTCTTAATTTCAAAAGATGATCGCCATAGTTTGCAAATGCCTTGGTGATCTCTCTTTCTCCGAAGGGCTTTTTCATCGCCTCCTGTATTGCGTGAAGTCCTCGCTGCCCTTGTGCGGCCAGCACGTCCTTCTGCACCTGCGTCAACCATTTATAGAAATTCTCTTGCTTTTTCGGTGTATCAGCCCACTTGTCAGCGAAATTTTCTTGGTCATTAACTGGGTTAGCAATCCACTTAATCATCCTACCATGTTTCGCTGAATATCGCTCCTCAATTTCATTTGGCATTTGAAGTATGATGTTGGTTAGCGCATCTGAAATTGAAAGCTCCTGGCGATACGACCTCGCCGCGAGAGTTGTAATTATGATTGAAATGGGTTTGTCATCGTCTCCATTGAAGATCAAATCACGGTGACGTTTTAGGATTTGAACAGCCCGTTGCAATGGCAATCTGTCTTTACTGTATCTCGGAACTGCCTGAACTGCCTCGCTCATCAAAACCGATTTTTGAAAGGAAATGGCAGCCTTTTGCTCAAACCAGATACCGTATCCAAATGGATTGCTCACTGGCCATTCCTCTGGCCTTGTAGATGTGCGATAATTGGTTTCGTCCTTGCACGTTATCCGTATTGCCAAGGAATCGACGTCTTTCGTGCCCGCTGCAGAGAGGGCTTTTTCGAGAATGATCCTGTAGCCACTACTTACAATTGAAGGCAATACATCCAAATGAAACTTTGCAGACTCCGCGTACTGCAAAGTCCAGCATCTTCGACCATCTGGTATCTTCAGAAGCTTTTTAAGGATGCCGTTGCTAGCAAGCCGTTCACCGACTATCCTTTTGACATCGAATTGCGTCCATTCTGGTCTTTTGCCCTCTAAACGACAAACAAGGTCGATATCAAGTTCGTCATCTTCATGAATCGGTTTGGTCATTGTCCCAAGCATGAATGAGCCCTGGGGGATGATTTCTGGCTTGTACCTATAAAGTGGAGAGTCTTCCGCCGCCAGCCATCCGGCAACGTATTCATAGCTCCGTACTGCTGCGTCATGCTGCTCTTTTGAGATATCCAGCGTCTTTCCAAGTTCTTCCAGGATCTCGCTGAATTGCTTTCTTTGTTCTGTAGTTAATATGCTCATACGTGTAATTATTTACTCATCTGTTTTTCTTGGAGCCGTTAATCACAAAACCCTTTGCCCCTTTTAGTTGCGGCACTATTTTGGGTTCTATCAAAAAAAGAGACGCTTGGCGCCGGGGTTTACACCCTGTTGCTTATTCACGGCATCTCTAAAACCCTTTGGACACGGCCTTCCAAGCACATCCAAGGGGTTTTTTCGTTTACGGTTCGTTAACCCGTCATAAGAGGGGCAGTTTTTGGCCCTTTTACTACAACGAAATTCAGGATCATTAAGTTCATTTCTAAGAGAAATTTTCACTTAAAGCAACCATTCAACGAATTTCTCGTTAAAAATGAGATATTTGGCACATTTTTTTAATACATTAAGAGAAACTTTCACTTTATGCTCATCCGATTTGTAGTATCGAACTTCTTGTCCTTCAAGGAAGAGACAGAGTTCAACATGCTTGCGGGCAGCTTCAAAATCCACAAGGAGCATGTGTATGAGACTGACGGAATTGACGTCCTAAAAGGAGCCGCAATTTATGGCGCTAATGGGGCTGGAAAATCGAATTTTATCAAGGCGCTCGCCTTCCTAAAAGAAACGGTTCTATCTGGAAAACTGGACTTCCCACCCATCAAGCACAAAGCTTCGGAAGAGTCCTTGCTAAAGCCAACTACATTCGAACTTGAATTTGTCACGGGAAAATCCACTTACTCCTATGGCCTTTATCTCGATCATCATAAAGTCCTGGAGGAATGGCTCATTCAACTTCACCCCAAGGGAAAGGACGAAGTGATATTCGAGCGGAAGAACGACGTCAGCGCACAGTCGTTGGACCTTCATCAGCGATATCTTTCAACCAATGAAGATCAGTTTAGGAGAAACATGTTTGCAAACGAATTGGTCAAAGACCAAACAGTTTTTTTGAGTTTTGCTGCTAATCTAAAGGAAAATAAAATTGTTGAGATTGGTGAGGCTTATCGCTGGATTGAGGAAAAGCTCATAATTATTTTCCCTCGGTATAAGCCAACTCAAATGGTTCCAAACTTTGTTTTGAAGCGAAAGTTTCATGCTTTTAGCAACGGCATATTGTGCGGAGCAGCAACTGGCATTACCAAAATTGATGTAAAGACAATTCCACTGGAAGAATACTTTGGAAAAGATGACCTCTCTAAAGCGAAGGATGTTTCGAAGAGACTTGGTTCAGGTGAGAGCATGATTTTAGTAGGTGATAACCCATTAATGGAGAATGCTCTAGCTATTGTAGAAAATGGCATTCCAGTTATTAAAAAGCTTTTTACTTGGCATCTTGGCGATAAGAATAAGCAGATTGAATTCGACTTACTGGAGGAGTCAGATGGAACGCAACGGCTCCTGGATTTTATCCCGGCGTTGTATGCCACATTGTATCAAGACGCGGTCGTCGTTATCGATGAAATAGATCAAAGCATTCACCCGTCTTTGCTAAAATCATTGGTTGGTAAGATCATGAACGAAAACAACGCAACCGGACAATTGATCTTCACCACCCATGAATCCAATTTGCTGGATCTTGACATTTTCAGGCAAGATGAAATTTGGTTTGCGGAAAGAAGCGATACAGGTGCAACGCAATTGTATTCCATGAGCGAATTCAAGCCTCGCTACGACTTAGATGTCCGTAAAGGGTATCTCAATGGCCGTTTTGGAGCAATTCCCTTTCTCGGCAATTTGATCGACCTAAAATGGGAGGAGTATGCCGAGGAAGAACAGGGGGTATAAGCGCGGAGAACCTCATCGAGATGCCACTCTTTTTGTCATTGCGTGCGAAGGCCTTGTGCGAGAAAAGGAATACTTTGAACATCTAGCCAGGTACTCGTCTCACATTCGTGTAAAAGTCCTGGAGAATAAGGACAACAATTCGGCACCAAGGTGGCTACTTGATAGCGCCGCAAGATTCGCCGGAGAGATACAACTGATAAATGATGATCAGTTATGGTTTGTAATGGATGTAGATCAGTGGCCTGATGCTCAATTGAGAGCAATTCACCTAGCATGCGAGGAAAAAAGCAATTGGTTTATGGCCGTAAGTAATCCCTGCTTTGAGGTTTGGCTATACATGCACGTCGATGACATAGGGAATACTGTCTCTAATGACTGTAGAGAACTGAAGGCTGAATTGCCTTATAAAATGAAAGGAGGTTATAACGTTGTCAGATTCATTCCACTAATCCGAGAAGCTCATAGACGTTCGCTGGCCTTGGATACCAATCCAGGACATTTTATTCCAGAACACATGAGGTCAAAAATGCACCTGTTGACAACTGAGTTATTCAGTATCATAGGGGCCAATTCAGGGATTTAGAAGAACCAAGGACCCTACACTAGTCCTTCATCGGCAAATGAGCAATACCCTTCGCTCGTAACAATAATATGATCAAGCACCTGAATTTCCAGAAGCTTGCCGCCCTCCTTCGTTTTCTTCGTCAGGTCGATATCGGACTGGCTGGGTTTTAGATTCCCGGAAGGATGATTATGCGCAAGGATGATTCCACACGCATTTGCTTTGATAGCCACAGCGAAGATGAGCTTAGGATCAGCCACTGTTCCAGTGGAGCTTCCTGATGAAACTTCAAAGATTCCCAGGACTTTGTTGGCGCGGTTCAGAAGCATCACCTTGAACTGCTCAATGAATTCGATCTTAGATTTGTCCCAATTGTCCAGTAGGACATTGTAAGCATCTCTCGATCCTGAGATCCTCGGTCTCTCGGACGGCTTTATGTCGCTTATGTAAGTCAGTTGGATTTCTGCCACCTCATAGATTCGTTTTTCACTCGTGTTTTCCATAATCATTTGAATTAATTATGGTGCACCTTCTGGTTCAGGCTGGAATTTGCGCAAGGAGGAACGGAATAAATGGGGGTTCCTGGAAGCGATAGCTGGAAGGGGGAAACCGTTTATGCCGGAAATTCCTTGCAGCACATTCCAGCAGGAGCCGATATTCGCGCCGGGATTAATGAAGGAGAATTTCTTTGATTGCCTGAATGGCTAAGGTTTGTTTCAGAGGTATTGCAGATCGCCTCACGATTTCTTTTTTCTAATACCGGTCAAACTTGCAATGGCTAGCCAAGTGTCAGATTCCGCGGCCCCTTCTTTTCTTTTTCTTCCGCGGTCGGCCCAAGATTGGCCCACGATCCGATTCATGTTCGGCGGCGCGATCAGCCGGATGGCTCTCCAATGCCTTTAGCAGATCAA
>Ga0187893_10006170_pt1 | contig 20743 bp, 23 predicted proteins | sample MA1701074metaG_FD_139574 | JGI IMG/M metagenome (GOLD analysis project Ga0187893, IMG submission 139574) | White microbial mat communities from a basaltic lava cave in the Kipuka Kanohina Cave System on the Island of Hawaii, USA - MA170107-4 metaG ...
ATCCGGCGCGCAAGCCGACGAGCTGGGCTTCGCCCCGGCCGCCATCCTCACCCGCCTGGACGAACTGCCCGCGGCGCTGACGCTTTAGCAGGCAGAGGCAGTGAGTTCCCCTCCTCTTCGAGGAGGGGTGGCGCGCGAAGCGCGACGGGGTGGTTCAGCGCTGTTTCTACCCCACACCACCCCGCCGGCTGCGCCGGCACCCCGCCTCGTGAGAGGCGGGGAGTAGGGTTCTTAAATCGCGCCCTAAGGGCGCATCAGGCGTGCGCCCGATCTGACCCCAGCACGCGCGGCAGGATCGCGCTGATCGAGCCGGCGAGCACCGCGTGCGCCAGCGCATCCATGGCGGTCGGCTCGGCGTTGACGATGACCACCCTTGCCCCGGCCGCGCGGGCGGCGGGCAGCGCACCGGCGACCGGATAAACCTGAAGGCTGGTACCGACCGCCACGAACACGTCCGCCTCCGCCGCCGCCTGCATCGCGCGGTCGATGACCTCGGGCACGAGCTGCTGGCCGAAGGAAATGGTGGCGCTCTTCAGCACACCGCCGCAGGCACTGCAAGCCGGGTCCTCCTCGCCCGCGCGTACGCGCTCCAGCGTCGGCTGCATCGGACCCACCCAGCCGCAGCCCCAGCAGGTCACCTTGCGCATCGTGCCGTGCACTTCGATCACGCGCTCCGGCGCGTTGCCGGCCACCTGGTGCAGCTCGTCGATGTTCTGCGTAATCAGCGCGTGCAGCTTGCCGCGCCGCTCGAGCGCCACCAGCGCCATGTGTCCGGGATTCGGCCGCGCGTGCCAGGCGGGATGTTCGAGGCGCGTGCGCCACGCCGCCTTGCGCACCTGCGGGTCGGCGAGATAATGCTCCAGAGTGGACAGCTTCTCGGCCGCCGGGTTGCGGGTCCATACGCCCTGCGGCCCGCGAAAATCCGGAATCCCCGAGTCGGTGGAAATGCCGGCGCCGGTCAGCACTACCACGCGCCGCGCTTCATCCACCCAGCGCCGCGCGCGCTCGATCAGGTGCTCGTTCACCGCCCCTCGTTCAGCGCCCCTCATTCACCGCTATGCACTCGCCGTCATCGGCGGATAGTCTAAACTGCCTGCATGGATTCGGCCTCGCAGCCCGCGGCCGCCGCGGGCACCGTCAAGCTCGGCGACCTCACCGCCCATCGCATGGGGTTCGGTGCCATGCGCTTGTGCGGGCCGAGCGTCTGGGGCCCGCCGAAGGACCGCGCCGCCGCGCACGCCGTCTTGCGCCGAGCGGTGGAGCTGGGGATCGACTTCATCGACACCGCGGACAGCTACGGCCCGGAGGTCGACGAGACGCTGATCGCCGAGGCGCTCCATCCCTATCCCGACGGCTTGGTCATCGGCACCAAGGGCGGCCTGCTGCGGCCCAGCCCGCCGCGCTGGGACACGGACGGTCGACCCGAGCACCTGCGCCGCGCGCTCGAGGGCAGCCTCAAGCGCCTGAAGCTGGACCGTGTCGATCTGTACCAACTCCACGCTCCCGACTTCAAGGTTCCCTTGGCCGACTCCGTCGGCGCCCTCGCGGACGCCCAGCGCGCCGGCAAGATCAGGCATATCGGCGTATCCAATGTGAGCGTCAAGGAGCTGGAGCAGGCGCGGCGCATCGCCCCCATCGTCTCGGTGCAAAACCGCTACAACCTGGAAGACCGTGGATCGGAGGACGTGCTGGGGGCCTGTGAGCGCCTCGGGATCGCCTTCCTGCCCTGGTTCCCGCTCGGCGCGGGCGCAGCGCTTCGATCATCCAAGGTCAAGCGCATTGCCGCCCGCGTCGGCGCCTCGCCGGCCCAGGTGCTGCTCGCCTGGCTGCTCGCGAAATCCCCGGCGATGCTGCCGATCCCCGGCACGGCATCGCTCGCACACCTCGACGAGAACGCGCGCGCGGCGACGCTGAAGCTTCCCGCCGACGACCTCGCCGCGCTGCGCTGACGTGAGGAGGACGATAGCTATGGACGGAACCGTTCGCATGCTTGCGGTTGCGCTCGCCGCGCTGGGCTTGTCGCTGCCTGCCGCGGAAGCCATGGCCGGCGGTGAGATCGCGCCGGTTCGCCTGCCGGCCAGCGAGATACCTTGGCCGGAGACCTCGGCACGCGTGGAGGGCACCGGCATGCGCGCCGGTCTGCAGGTCCTGGTCGTGGCCGGGGACGCCAAGGCCAACGGCCTGTACACCATGATGTTCAAGCTTCCGGCCAACAGCCGAGTGGCGCCGCACGCGCACCCGGATGTGCGCTCATGCTTCGTGCTCTCGGGCACGTTCTACTTCGCCTACGGGGCGACGTTCGACGCCACGCTGTTGCAGGCGCTGCCGGCGGGCAGCCACTACACCGAGCCTGCTGGCATGAATCACTTCGCCGAATCGCGCGACGCGCCCGTGGTCGCCGAATGCACGGCGGTCGGTCCCACCGGCACCACTTTCGTCAACCCGGCCGACGATCCGCGCCGCCAGCAGTGACGACCCCGCAGTGACGGCCCGGCAGGTAGGACCCAGCAGGGACGAGGTCGCGCGCGGCAGCAGCGGCGCGAATCTGCACGTCCGACGGCGAACTCACACGCAAAGGAGCGCTGGCGCATGAAACTGTTCGACCTGAGCGGCAAGGTGGCGGTGGTGACCGGCGGCAACGGCGGCATCGGCCTGGGCATGGCGCGCGGGCTCGCCGCGGTCGGGGCGGCGATCGTGGTGGCCGGTCGCGACGCGAAGAAGAACGCCGATGCGGTGGCGGCGTTGAGCGCCGCGGGCGCGCGTGCGATTGCCGCGTCCGTGGACGTGCGGCGCAAGGACTCGTGCCAGGCGATGGTCGACGCCGCGGCCAAAGCGTTCGGCAGAGTGGATATCCTGGTGAACAACGCCGGCACTAACATCCGCAAGCAGCCGCAGGAGTACTCGGTCGAGGAGTGGCAGACGGTGATCGACACCAATCTCAGCAGCGCCTTCCTGTGCTGCCAGGCGGCCTATCCCGCGATGCTTCGTGCCGGCGGCGGCAAGATCGTCAACATCGGCTCCATGATGTCGATCTTCGGTGCGCCGTTCACCGCGGCATACGCCGCCAGCAAGGGAGGGCTGGTCCAGCTCACGCGCGCGCTCGCCACCGCCTGGGCCAAGGACAACATCCAGGTCAACGCCGTGCTGCCGGGATGGATCGACACGGATTTGACGCGCAAAGCGCGCGAGCAGGTGCCCGGGCTCAACGATCGGGTCGTGGCGCGCACCCCGGCGGCGCGCTGGGGGACACCGGACGACCTGGCGGGGATCGCCGTGTTCCTGGCGAGCCCCGCATCGGACTTCATCACCGGCACCGCGATCCCGATCGACGGCGGCTACTCGGTCCAGGGGGTCTGAGGCGCAACCTCAACTGGGCTTGCGCGCCACCAGATCGATCAGCGCCGAACGCCCGACGTGCTTGACGCCCTCGTTCAGCACGTCTTCGTGCTCGCGCAGGTGCAGGATCTCGAAGTCGCCGAACGCCGCGCGCAGCAGCGCCTCCGTGTACATGTGCTCGACCTGCGGCGGCCCACCGGTCTTGTACTCGATCTGCTTGGGCGTGTAGCCCTGCATGATCAGCACGCCGCCCGGACGCAGCGCGCGCTTCATCCCCTCGAATACCGCGGAGCGCTCGCCCGGTGCGGCGAACTGAATGAAGATGCTCACCACGGCGTCGAAAGCCTCAGGCTGCCAGCGCCACTCGCGCACATCGGCGACTTCGAACGGCACGCGGACGCCGGTCTCGGCCGCCAGGCGCACGGCCTTCTCGACGGCCAGCGGCGAGACGTCGATGCCGTGCACCTCGCACCCCTGCGCGGCCATCCACACGGCGTTGCGCCCCTCCCCAGCGGCCACGTCGAGCACGCGCATGCCGGGGCGCAGCCATTGCGCCTGGGACACCAGGAAACGATTGGGCGCCTTCCCGAAGATATACTCTGGCGCGGCGAACCGCCGGTCCCAGAAGGCGCGCGCGTCGTCGAAGCCCTCGGCCATGCTTCAGCCCTCGCAGTGCCGGGCGATGAACGCCTTCACCGCTGCGGCATCCGCATCCATCACCTCGACCCGCTGCGGCAGCCGCTCGAGCCCCTCGGAACCGGGCGGCAAGTCCGGATCGCGGCCCAGCGCCTCGCGAATCGAGGGGGCGAACTTCGCCGGCAACGCGGTCTCCAGGCACACCAGCGGCACGCCCGCTTCGCGATGCTCCAGGCCGACCTTGAGGCCGTCCGCGGTGTGCGTGTCGATCATCACGCCGTACTCGCGATACACCTGCCGGATGATGTTCATGCGGTCGGCATGGGTGCTCGCACCGGAAACGAAGCCGAACTGCGGCAGCCGCACCAAGTGCTCGGTGCCCGCCAGGTCGAAGCCGCCTGCGCTCTCCAGGCTCTGCCACAACCGCGCGAGCACCCGGCTGTCGCGACCGACGAGGTCGTAGACGAAGCGCTCGAAGTTCGATGCCTTGGAGATGTCCATGGAGGGGCTGGAAGTCTGCTGCACCTCCGCGGCGCCGCGCGGCCGGTAGCGCCCGGTGCGGAAGAACTCGTCGAGCACGTCGTTCTCGTTGGTGGCCAGGATCAGACGCTTGATCGGCAACCCCATCTGGCGCGCGATGTGCCCGGCGAAGATGTTGCCGAAGTTGCCGGCGGGAACGGCGAAGGAAAGCGGCTCGCCCACGTCTCGCACCACCGCCAGGTACGCCTTGAAGTAGTAGACCGCCTGGGGCACCACGCGCGCCCAGTTGATCGAGTTGACCGTGCCGATGCGGTAGCGGGCCTTGAAGTCGGCGTCGTTGCTGACCGCCTTGACGATGTCCTGGCAGTCGTCGAACACACCGCGCACGCCGATGTTGAAGATGTTGGCATCCTGCAGCGAGTACATCTGCGCCGTCTGGAACGGACTCATGCGCCCATAGGGCGAGAGCATGAACACGCGGATGCCGCGCTTGCCGCGCATGGCGTGTTCCGCCGCCGAGCCGGTGTCGCCCGAAGTGGCGCCTAGTATGTTGAGCCGCTGCGCGTTCCTGCCGAGCACGTATTCGAACAGGTTGCCCAGCAGCTGCATTGCCAGATCCTTGAAGGCGAGCGTGGGACCGTTGGACAACTCCAGGATGTACAGGCCGGGCTCGAGGGTCTTGACCGGTGTGACGTCCGCAGTACGGAAGGTCGCAGCGGTGTAGGTGCGCTGCACCAGGCCGCGCAGATCCGCTTCCGGGATGTCATCGGCATAGCGGCGCAGGATCTCGCCGGCCAGCTCCGCATAGGACAATCGGCGCCAGGCGGCCAGCTCTTCGAGGCTCACCCGCGGATAGCTCTCGGCCACCACCAGCCCGCCGTCCGGGGCCAGGCCCTCCAGCAGGATCTCGGTGAAGCGGCGCGGCGGCATGCCGCCGCGGGTGCTGACGTAGCGCATGGTGCCGCGGTCAGGCGAGACCGCTCATGCGGCCAACTCCTCCACCCGGATGCGCGTGACTTCGCCCAGGTTGGCCGGCAGGCCCTCGATGCGGGCGATGGCCGCGATGACGTGCTTCTCCAGCGTCTGGTGCGTGAGCATGATGATGTCCACCTGCTCCTCGCCCTCCCCCGGCTCCTTCTGCACCATGGCGTCGATGGAGATGCCGAGATCGGCCAGGATGCGGGTGATGTCGGCCAGCACCCCGGGCCGGTCCAGCACTCGCAGCCGCAGGTAATAGGCGGTCTCCACCTCTTCCATCGGAAGGATCGGCGTGTCCGACAGCTGGTCGGGGCGGAAGGCGAGGTGCGGCACCCGGCTTTCCGGGTCGGCGGTGTGCAGGCGCGTGACGTCCACCAGGTCCGCCACCACCGCGGAGGCGGTGGGCTCCGAGCCCGCTCCGGCGCCGTAGTACAGCGTCTGCCCGACCGCATCGCCTTTGATCAGGATCGCGTTCATCACTCCTTCGACGTTGGCGATCAGCCGTCGCGCCGGGATCAGAGTCGGGTGCACGCGCAGCTCGATGCCCTTGGGCGTGCGGCGCGTGATGCCGAGCAGCTTGATGCGATAGCCCAACTCCTCGGCGTAGCGGATGTCCTGCCGGGTGAGCTTGGAGATGCCCTCGGTGTAGGCGCGGTTGAACTGCATCGGGATGCCGAAGCTGATGGCGGAGAGGATGGTCAGCTTGTGCGCGGCGTCGATACCTTCGATGTCGAAGGTCGGATCGGCTTCGGCGTACCCCAGCCGCTGCGCCTCCGTCAGCGCCTGCTCGAAGCTCGTTCCGCGGTTGCGCATCTCGGAAAGGATGAAGTTGCTGGTGCCGTTGATGATGCCGGCGATCCATTCGATGCGGTTCGCGGTGAGCCCTTCGCGCAACGCCTTGATGATCGGGATTCCGCCCGCCACCGCGGCTTCGAACGCGACCATCACCCCCTTGCGCTGGGCGGCGGCGAAGATCTCGTTGCCGTGCGTGGCGAGCAGCGCCTTGTTGGCGGTCACCACGTGCTTGCCGTTGTCGATCGCGGCCAGGATCAGGTCCTTGGCAACGGTATAGCCGCCGATCAGCTCCACCACGATGTCGATGTCGCGATCGCGCACCACGGCGAAGGCGTCGTCGATCACCCTGGCGGCATCGCCGACCAGGGCGCGCGCCTTGGGCAGATCCTTGTCGGCCACCACGGTGATCTGGATGCCCCGCCCGGCGCGCCGGGTGATCTCGCTCTGGTTGCGGGCGAGCACGCGGAAGGTGCCGCCGCCGACGGTGCCGATGCCGAGCAGGCCGACCTGGATGGGCTTCATGGCAGATCTTTCCGGAACACGAAGGAGGGGATCACGAAGCCCTCGCGGAAGTAGAAGCGGTGCGCGCGGGTGCGATGAGTGCCCGAGTCCAGATCGATGCTGTCGCCGCCGCGGGCACGTGCCAGACCTTCCAGAAACTCGAGCAGGGCGTGCCCGACGCCGCTCGAGCGCCGCGTCTCGTCGGTGACCAGGTCGTCCACGTAGAAGCGCTTGCCGTGGTGGGTGTTGTCGAACGAGCGGAACACCGCCACCCCGACCACTTTGCCCTCCTCGACGGCGACGCACATTTCGCCGCCGGCCTCGAAGATGCGCTGCATGCGCGCCGGGTAGTCGGCGGGCAGGGTCGGCCGCAACTGCCGGTGCACGCCCTCGGCGCGTGAGAGCCAGTCGCGTTCCACCACCCGGCGCGCGTCGTCGGTGATGCGGATGATCTGTACCACGCCCTATCCCGCCGCCGCGAGCCGCGGCAGCCCGTCGCGCCGGAACATGTCGCGGATACCGCGGATCGCCTGCCGGGTGCGGGCCTCGTTCTCTATCAACGCAAACCGCACGTGATCGTCGCCGTACTGGCCGAAGCCGATGCCCGGGGCCACCGCGACCTTGGCGTCGCCGAGCAGCTTCTTGGCGAACTCGAGCGAGCCCATGGCGCGATACGCGGCGGGGATCGGCGCCCACACGTACATGCTGGCCTTCGGCACCTGGACACGCCAGCCCAGGCCGTTCAGGCCCGTGCACAGCACGTCGCGTCGCTTCTGATAAATCGTGCGCACCTGCTCGACGCACTCCTGCGGTCCCTCCAGGGCGACGATGGCGGCCACCTGGATCGGGGTGAAGGTGCCGTAGTCGTGGTAGCTCTTGATGCGCGCGAGCGCCGCGACCAGATCGGGATTGCCGACCATGAAGCCGACGCGCCACCCGGCCATGTTGTAACTCTTGGACAGCGTGAAGAACTCCACCGCCACGTCTTTCGCGCCGGGCACCTGGAGGATCGAGGGCGCTTTGTAGCCGTCGAACACGATGTCCGCGTAGGCCAGGTCGTGCACCACGTAGATCCCGTACTCCCTTGCGAGCGCCACGATGCGCTCGAAGAACGGCAGCTCCACGCACTGGCTGGTGGGGTTGCTCGGGAAGTTCAGGATCAGCATCTTGGGCTTCGGGTAACTGTCCTTGAGGGCGCGCTCCAGCTCCTCGAAGAAATCCACGCCCGGCAGCATGCGCACGTGGCGGATGTCGGCGCCCGAGATCACCGGGCCGTAGATGTGGATCGGATAGCTGGGGTTGGGCACCAGCACGATGTCCCCGTCCTCCAGGGTGGCCAGCGCCAGGTGCGCGATGCCCTCCTTGGAACCGATGGTGACGATCGCCTCGCGGTCGGGGTCCAACTCCACCTCGTAGCGCCCCTTGTACCAATTGCAGATCGCCTTGCGCAGGCGAAAGATGCCCTTGGAGACCGAGTAGCGATGCGTGTCGGCGCGCTGGACGGTTTCGATCAGCTTGTCCACGATATGGCGCGGCGTGGGCTGGTCCGGGTTGCCCATGCCGAAGTCGATCACGTCCTCGCCGCGCTTGCGGGCGGCGGCCTTCAGTTCGGCCGTGATGTTGAAGACGTAGGGCGGCAGGCGCCTGATGCGGGGGAACTGCTCCATGCGAGGGACGTCTCTAACAGACTGATGGAAAAACCATAATCTTAGCGAAGCGCAGCCGCTCGGGCAATGCGCGCTGCGCGGCAAAACTCCCCTCTCCCAGCAGACAAACAGGTCTCTCTCCCCCCTGCGGGAGAGGGTAGGATGAGGAGAGGGGCCGCGGATGAAGTGCGCGGAAACACCCCTCTCCCCTTGCGGGAGAGGGGCGGGGGTGAGGGGTAAAGTTGTTGGCAACCAGGGGTCGCGATGAAACTGCACCAGACCCGTGCCCAGGGGCGCAACCTCTTCACCGGCTACGGGCCCGGCTACGTCAGCGTAAGCGGCACGCGCTGGGAAAGCAGCGTGATCGTGCTGGCGGACCGCGTCGAGCGCTGGGACGTCGCCGGCTTCGACGCCTTGACCGAGGACGCTTTCACCCGCCTCGCCGAGCTGCCGATCGAGATTCTCCTCCTGGGTTCCGGCGCCAGGCTGCGCTTCCCCCACCCGCGACTGACCCAGGCGCTGAGCCGCGCCGGGATCGGGCTCGAGGTGATGGACACCCCGGCCGCCTGCCGCACCTACAACGTCCTGCTGGAAGAGGGCCGGCGCGTGGCGGCGGCGCTGCTCATCGAGCCTGGCTCTGACCGGGCCTGAGGGGCCGGATTTCGGGTTGCGCACCGGAACATCCCACCCGGACCTCAACCTTGTTTCGGCAGCAGTTCTGCCAGCGCGTACAACGTCTTCTGCGGGAACCGCTCCAGCGGGTAGAACCGCGTGATCACTGCCACCGCCTGCTCGTAGCTGCCGATGTCGAGGTGGCGCAGGAGATAGCGGATGTCGTCCTCGTCGTGGAATTCTGCGCCGATCCGCAGCGCCAGGCATTTCATCGCGAGCAGGTACTGCGGCTGCGCCACCATGACCCGCAGATGGTCGAGTTCCAGGAAGGGACTGAACTCGCCGTGTTCGCTCAGAAATCCTTTCACCCCGTCGTTGAGCCAGTCGGGCGGTGTGCCCGCCTGCATGGCTACCCGCGCCGCGGCTTCACGAACCTGGCGGGCCGGGCGGAACACCGCATCGACGTCCTGGGTGGACGGGCGGGCGGCATAAGCGAGGCACATCACGGCGCCGCCGACCAAGAACAACTCTCCTTCGGTGTCCGTTCGGCGCAGCTCTTCGTTCAGCAGCCCGAACAGCCGGCGAATGTCCTTGTCGGTGAGCGCAGCCATGTCCGGCGCAGATCACGCACGATCGCCGACGGTAGCGTCGATGAAGATGTTCCGCCGCCGGAACGGCGCGGGCGAGTGGGTCAACAGGTACAGACGCAGGCTCATGAGTGCCGAGCCGAACACCGGCTCGGCGAGGGGCGCCACAGCGCGGGTCCACACCGGCGGCACGACACCGTGCTGCGCGCAGGCATATTCCACCATCGCGGCAACGTAGTTCGCGAGATAGGGCGTGAGCGCCGGCGGCGGCGCGGCCACGGCCTCGCGAAGCTCGCCGGCACCGAGACCCGCCAGCCAGGAGTTGAGTTCCGCGAGCGCGAAGCGCGCGCCCTGGCGATCGCGGCAGGCCTCGGTGAGATCCTGAAACCGGCGCGGCAGAGCCGGCAGCACTCGGGCGAGGATATAGGCGGACATATCCATTCCGGCGCGCCGGGCGGCGCGCTGGATGGCGGCCTTCTCGGCCGGTGAGATACGAATCTGCAGCTGGGCGGACTTGGCGCTGTCGGACACCGGGCGAGCATAGCCCCGGTGTCCAGAATATGTCAATACATTCGTACTGACACTGGATCGTGCTGTTCCAGGCGCAGCACGCCCTTTGCGCCCGCGCTCACAGATCGGCCAGCACCCGCAGGTGCGCCACCGCGCTGCGACCCAATGCGCTCAGGTTGTAGCCGCCTTCCAGCATCGAGACGATCCGTCCTCGGGCATGGCGCTCGGCGACCACCTTGATCTGCTGTGTCACCCAGGTGTAGTCGGCTTCCACCAGGGATAGAGAGGCCATGTCGTCCTCGCGGTGGGCGTCGAAACCGGCCGAGACGAACAGCATCTGCGGCCGGAACGCTTCGAGCGCCGGCAGCCACCAGGACTCGACCGCGGCGCGGAGCTTCGCGCCGTCGCTGTAGGCCGCGAGCGGGATGTTGACCATGCGCTCCGAGCGCCCGTCGACGCCGCTGTACGGGTAGAAGGGGTGCTGGAAGGTTGACACCATCAGCACCCGGGGGTCGTCGCGGAAGATGTCTTCGGTGCCGTTGCCGTGGTGCACGTCGAAATCCACCACCGCAACGCGTTCCAGTCCGTGCCGCTCCAGCGCGTGGGCAGCGGCCACCGCGACGTTGTTGTAGAAGCAGAAGCCCATGGCGCGCCGGTGCTCGGCGTGATGGCCGGGCGGGCGCACGCAGCAGAAAGCGTTGTGCGCCTTGCCCTCGAGCACCAGATCGGTTGCCATCACCGCTGCGCCGGCAGCGCGCGCCGCCGCCTGCAGCGTGTGCGTGCTCATCGCGGTGTCGGGATCGAGGTGGACCAAACCGCGCTCCGGCGCGGCGCCTTGCAAGGCATCCAGATACTCCGGCGCATGCACCCGGGCGAGCTGCGCGCGCGCGGCGAGCGGTGCATCGTACTCGTCCAGGTATCCGGCCAGGCCAGGCCGGAGGCGATCAGCTGGTCTTCGATCGCGCGCAGGCGATCCGGACGCTCGGGGTGATGCTGTCCCATGTCGTGCAGCAGGCAGTCCCGGTGGCGGATGAAAGCGGTGGACATGGTGCCGGCATGGTAAGCGACGCGCCCACCCGGCGTCCACGGCAACGCCGGCGAACCAAGCCCGACGCGCAAACGAACCAAGCCCGGCGCGCGCGTTCTCACCGATCGGGCAGCGCGGATCGCGTGGCATGTTTCCTGCATTCCGGGGGCAGCAGAAATCGGCCGGCGCGGTGCCCGGCTCGGGCGTTCGTGCTACGCTTCGCGCCCCTGAAGGTGGGCGCCAGCTGCCCCGGGATGAGGACGGAGTGCGCGAGTGGGGGAGAAGGCGAGCGATCACCCGATGCTGAGCGGCGCAACGCCCAGCGGGTCGAGGCGACCCTGCGCGACGGCACGCGAGTGACCATCCGGCCGATTGGTCCCGACGATGCGCAGCGCGAGCAGGCGTTTGTGCGCGGCCTGTCCCCCGAGTCCCGCTATTTTCGATTCATGACCACGCTGCGCGAACTGAGCCCGGAGATGCTGGACCGTTTCACCCATCCCGACCCCGCGCGCGAAGTGGCCCTGGTCGGCTTCGAGGCCACCACCACGCCCGAGGATCCGCGCGTGCGGCGGGTGTCGAAGTCGCTCGCCTAGCTTCGGACGCATCCACATGCCCCGCGACGGCCTGGCGGAACGGCTGCTCAAGATGGAGCGCGGGATGCGCGCCTACCGGCCCGCGGGCGATGCTCCGACCCACTCGTCGAACGGCGCGGCCGGCGCGTCGCTGCAGCGCGCGCTGCGGCAGGTCGGCAGCATCATCCTGGGCAAGGATCGTCAGATCCGTCTCACGCTCGCCTGCCTGCTCGCGCGCGGTCACCTGCTGATCGAGGACCTGCCCGGCGTGGGCAAGACCACCCTGGCGCACGCGCTGGCCCGCTCGCTCGGATTGCGCTTCCAGCGCATCCAGTTCACCAGCGACCTGCTGCCCGCGGACATCATCGGCGTGTCGGTGTTCGACCGCGAATCCGCCGGCTTCACCTTCCACCCGGGACCGATCTTCGCGCAGATGATCCTGGCCGACGAGGTCAACCGCGCGACGCCCAAGGCGCAGAGCGCGCTGCTCGAGGCCATGGAGGAGCAGCAGGTCACCGCCGAAGGCGAGACCCGGCCGCTGCCGCAACCGTTCTTCGTGATCGCCACGCAGAACCCCTCGCATCAGATCGGCACCTTTCCGCTGCCCGAGTCGCAGCTCGACCGCTTTCTGATGTGCATCGGCCTGGGCTATCCGGATCCCCGCGCCGAGCGCATGTTGCTCGAGGGGGAGGACCGTCGCGATCTGCTCGCCGCGCTCACCCCTTGCCTGAGCGCCGGCGAGCTGCTGGAGCTGCAGCAGACGGTGCGGCAAGTGCACGTGTCCGCGGCGCTGCTGGATTACGCGCAGGCGTTGATCGCCACCACGCGCCAGTCCCCGGACTTCGCTACCGGCCTGAGCCCGCGCTCGGCGCTCAACCTGCTGCACGCCGCGCGCGCCTGGGCCTTCCTGGAGGGCCGCCAGTTCGTCATCCCCGAGGACGTGCAGGCGGTGCTGCCCAGCGTCGTCGCGCATCGGCTGCAGTCGGCCGCCGGCCGGCGCCTGGGCGACGCGGAGGAAGCCGCCGCGAAGCTGCTCGTTCAGGTGCCCGTGATCTGATCCAGGCATCGCGCATGAAGCTGGCGCTGCCTTCCCGCCTGACCGTTTGGCTCGCGGGCCCCCAGGTGCCGGCCGCCGGCCCGGTGCGCCTCACACAGCGCCGCGTCTACGTGCTTCCCAGCCGCGGCGGGCTGCTGCTCGGCCTTACCCTGCTGTTGATGCTGATGGGCTGCATCAACTACAACCTCGGGCTGGGCTACGTGCTCACCTTCCTGCTGGCGGGGGTGGCGCTGGTGGGCATGCTGCACACCTTCCGCAACCTGGCGCAGCTCGAGGTGCTCCCGGGCCGAGCCGAGCCGGTATTCGCCGGCGAAACGGCCGTCTTTCCCGTGCTGCTGCGCAATCCCACGCGGCTGGCGCGATTCTCCGTGGCGGTTGCCGTGGCCGACCCCACCGGGTTGGGCGCGGCGGCTCGCGCGCGGACCGACTGGCGCGACCTGCCCGCCGGCGAGACCGTGGGCGCGGAGGTCCGGCTGGACGCCACGCAGCGCGGTGGCCTGCCCCTGCCGCGCCTGTGCGTGTTCACCACCTTCCCGCTCGGCCTGTTCCACGTCTGGTCGAACGTCTATCTCGACATGAGCTGCCTGGTCTATCCGCGCGCTGAGACGGGCGACGTGCCGCTGCCGCCCGCGGCACCCGGCGACGCGCAGGGCGGCGACCGGACGCGCGGACAGGAAGACTTCGCGGGTCTGCGCCGTTACCAGCCGGGGGACTCGCCCAAGCACGTGGCGTGGAAAGCGCTGGCGCGCGGACAGGATGTGGTGACCAAGCAGTTCACCGGCACCGGAGCGGGCGACCTGTGGCTCGCCTGGTCGCACCTGCCCGCCGACATGCGCGTCGAAGCCAGGCTGTCGCGGCTCACGCGCTGGGTGCTGGATGCAGCGCAGGCGCATCTGCCGTTCGGGCTCGAGATCCCCGGCGTTCGTCTCGCGGTGAGCGCGGGCCACGGGCACGAAGAGGCTTGCCTGAGCGCGCTGGCGCTGTTCAGGGAGCGCTGAGTATGGACGCCCCGGCACGCCCGCTGCGCGTCGGCAGTCTGTACGCGTTGCTCACCGCGGTCGCGCTGATCGCCGCGCCTCACGCGCAACGCCTGCCGATCTGGGTGAGCGCGTTCACGCTGGCGCTGATCGGGTGGCGCATGCTGGCGGCGTGGCGCGAATGGCCGCTGCCGTCGCGCTGGCTCCTGGCGGCGCTGGCGCTGTTCGTCAGCGGGGGCGTGATGCTCAGCTACGGCCCGCTGCTCGGGCGCGACGCCTCGGTCGCCCTGCTCGCGGTGATGGTGGCGCTCAAGTGCATGGAGCTGCGCACCCAGCGCGACGCCGATGTGGTGACCTGCCTGGGCTACTTCCTGACCATCACCAACTTCCTGTACTCGCAGACCATCCTCACCGCCGCCTGCATGCTGGTCGCCCTGGTGTGGCTGACCGCTACCGCCATCAGCCTGCAGGACCGCTCGCGCCGGCTGCCGCCGCTGCAAGCGGCACGCACCGGCGGCATGCTGGTGTTGCAGGCCGCGCCCCTGATGCTGGTGCTGTTCGTCCTGTTCCCGCGCGTGCAGGGGCCGGTGTTCGGCTTTCCGCAGGCGACATCGGCCGGCGTCACCGGGCTGAGCGAGACCATGTCTCCGGGCGACCTCGCCTACCTCGGCCTGTCCGACGAGGTGGCGTTCCGCGTCGACTTCCACACGCCGGCGCCCAAGCCCGCCGAGCTGTACTGGCGCGGCCCGGTCCTGTGGCACTTCGACGGGCGCACCTGGCGCATGGGGCCGTCGGTCGCGTCCGGCCGGGCGGAGACGCCGCAGGAGAGCGGCGTCGTGCGCTACACCGTCACGCTCGAGCCGCACCACATGCGCTGGTTGTTTGCCGTGGACCTGCCCGCCACGCTGCCGGCGGGCGCCAGCTTGACGCCCGACTATCAGCTGCTCGCGTCGCGCCCGGTCCGCGTGCGCGAGCGCTACGAGATGACCTCGCAGCTGCGGTACCGCCTGGGCGCGGTGGAGCGGCCGGAAGCGCTGGAACGGGGGCTGCGGCTGCCGCGCAACCTCAACCCGCGCGCGCGCGAGCTGGCGCAGCGGCTGCGCGCCGGCGCCGCGTCCGACCGCGAGGTGGTGCGGGCCGCGCTTTCCCACTTCCGCACCAACCTGTTCTTCTACACGCTTACACCGCCGCCGCTCGGTCTGCACTCGGTGGACGAGTTTCTGTTCCAGACGCGCCGCGGCTTCTGCGAGCACTACGCCTCGAGCTTCGCCTTCCTGATGCGCGCCGCGGGCGTTCCCGCGCGCGTGGTTACCGGCTACCAGGGCGGCGAGATCAACCCGCTGGGCGGGTATCTGATCGTGCGCCAATCCGAGGCGCACGCCTGGGCCGAGGTGTGGCTGGAGGGCACCGGCTGGACGCGCGTGGACCCGACCGCGGCGGTGTCGCCGGCGCGCATCGAGGTCGGCATCGCGGCCGCGGTGCCGCGCACCGACCCGCTGCCGCTCAGCGTGCGGGGCGATTACGCGTTCCTCAGGCAACTGCGCTACACCCTGGACAGTCTCACCAATTCCTGGAACCAGTGGGTGCTGGGCTACACGCCGGAGCGCCAGATCCGGCTGCTGTCGCGCGTGGGCGTGAGCTCACCGTCGTGGAAGAACCTGACCGCGATGCTGGTCGCGGGAGCGGGGATCGTGCTGCTGGGGCTGACTGCCATGACGCTGCTGCAGCTGCGCCGCGGCCGGCCCGATCCGGTGCAGCGCGCGTACCGCGCCTTCTGCCGCAAGCTGGCGCGCACCGGGCTGGTGCGCGGGCGCAGCGAGGGGCCGCTGGACTTCGCCAACCGCGCCGGCGCGGCGCGGCCGCAAGCCGCCGGCGCGGTGCACGAGATCACCGGCTTGTACCTGGCGCTGCGCTACGGGGATGCGCCGGTCGCGGGTGCTCGCGAGCTGCGCAGCCGCGTGCGCGCGCTGCGCGTCTGACCCTACAGCAGCGCGTCCTTCGACAACCCTTGCTCGCGCAGGATCCCGCGCAGGCTGGCGAGCGCCTCGATCTGCAGCTGGCGCACGCGCTCGCGCGTGACGCGCAGCTCGCGGGCGAGCTGCTCCAGCGTATGAATCTCGAACCCGTTCAGCCCGTAGCGCCGCTGGATGACGTTGCGCTGCCGCGCAGGGAGCTGGGCGAGCCACCGGTCCACGCACCTTTGGACCTCCGAATGCTGCAGCCGCACCTCCGGCGGCATGCTGTGCTCGTCCGCCAGCGCCTCGCCCATCGACAGCGCCGGTGCGCCGTCGCGCGGTGCGTCCAGCGACGCCATGCGTTCGTTGAGCGCCAGCAGGCGGCGCACTTCTTCCGAGCGGCGATCGATCAGATGGGCGATCTCTTCGGCGCTCGCCTCCCGGTCGAGCCGAGCATCCAGGTGCCGGCGTGCGCGCAGCACCAGGTTCAAGTCCTTGACCACGTGCACCGGCAGCCGGATGGTGCGCGACTGGGACATGATGCCGAGTTCGATGCTCTGCCGGATCCACCAGGTCGCGTAGGTGGAGAAGCGGAACCCGCGCTCCGGGTCGAACTTGCCGATCGCGCGGATCAGGCCGAGATTGCCTTCCTCGATCAGATCGAGCAGCGACAAGCCGCGGCCGACGTAGTGCTTGGCGATGCTCACCACCAGCCGCAGATTGTGCTGGATCATGCGCTGGCGGGCGTCGAAGTCGCCTGCGCGCGCACGCCGCGCGCACAGATGCTCCTCCTCGGCGCTGAGCAGACGCCGCTGTCCGATGTCGTTGAAGTAGCGCCGTGTGGCGTCGGACAAACGCGCCGCCCGCGGCTCGCCGTCGGCGCTTCGGCTCTCGGGCGGAGCCTGCAGCGCATCGTCTGGTTCGATGTCGTCGGCGCGATGATCGAGCGTACTCACGCCCCCTCCTCCCTGCAGGCTTCCTCTTGTTCTGGTCGCGTCGCGCCCGATGATAGCGAACCTGCGCTCGCCGTGCAGTCGAGGCCTGACCGCGCCTAGCCACCCGGGGGCGGAAGATACTGCAGCGGGTCGACCGGCTTGCCCAGGCGGCGGATCTCGAAGTGAAGTCCCGGGCGCTCGGCGTCGAAGCTGCCCATCTCGGCGATCGTCTGTCCCGCCGTCACGCGCTCCCCTTCCTTGACACGCAGCTCGCGATTGTGCGCGTACACGCTCAGGAAGGTCGCGTCGTGCTTGATGATCACCAACTTGCCGTACCCGCGCAGCCCGCTGCCGCTGTACACCACCCTGCCGGCGGCGCTGGCCAGCACCGGCTGTCCCGCTTCTCCGCCGATCGCGATGCCCTTGGGATTGGGGCCCTGGTTGAATGACTGCAGCAGCGCTCCGCGCGCCGGCCAGGCCCAGGCCACGCCGCCCGCCGTCGCGCTCGCCGGTGGTGCCGGCGGCGGCGTCGCGGGCTTGGCGCGCGCCGTGCTGGGAGCGGCCTGCGGCGGGGCGGCTTGCGCGCTCGGCGGCGGGCTCGCCGCCCGCGGCGCCGGCTCCGGCGCGGGCTTGGCGGGCGTCCCGCGCATCTGCGCCAGCGCCTGCTCGGAATAGCGCACCTTGAGCGCTTTGGGCGCTTTCTTGACCACCGGAGCTTCCAGCGGCCTGGCCTGGATCTCGGGCGGCGAGTCGACCGCGCGCGCGACCACGGCGCCCTCGCCCTCCGCCGGATCTTTCCAGCCCGGGGGCGGGCGCACGCGCAACTGCTGATCCACCCGGATCATGTTCGCGTCGGTGAGGCCGTTCCACGCCGCCACGTCCTTGTAGTCCTGGCCGTTGTCCAGCGCGATGCTGTACAGCGTGTCGCCTTTCTGCACCGTGTAGAACTCCGCCGGCGCGTCGGCCTCGGGGCTCGGGCGCGCCGCGGGGACGGTCGGGCGGGACGCGGGTGCCGCCGCGGTCGTGGCAGAAGGCACCGCCGCTGCCGTCGCAGCGGAGGGGCCTGGAGTTGTCGCAGCGGGAGGCGCCGCAGTCGTCGTGGCAGAAGACTTCGGCGCCGTCGTCGCAGAGGGTGTCGCCGTTGCCGCGGCGGGAGGCGCCGCCGCAGCAGGAGGTGTCGCCGTCGCGGCGGGCGGGCGCGCAGCCGCCGCCGGACGGGCGGGCGGGGACGCCGGGGCGGAGGTCGCCGTGGAGGCCGGGGGCGTCGGGGGTTTCGGCGCCGGCTCTGCGCGCCGAGGAGGGCCGTCCCACACCGGGCTGTCCACCACGGGCGCGCCGGTCTGCCCGCACCCGGCGCACACGATCGACGCGATCAGGGCGAGCGCGCGCCCCGCGCCGGAGCGCGCCGCACGTATTTCTCTAACCGGTACTCGCAACTCGATTCTCAGCGACAGCATCGCACAACGTCGGCCGCTGCAACGTCCTGCCATTCATGGGTGCGCTCCGGGCAGCAACGGCACGAAGCGCACCGGGTCCAAAGTGGTGCGGATAAGGCCTTCGGGCGTGCGCTCCACCAGCGTGAGGTGCTGCATGCGCGTGCCAACGGGCAGCACCATGCGGCCACCGGGCGCCAGCTGGTCGAGCAACGCGTCCGGCACTTGCGCGGTGGCGGCCGCCATCACGATGGCGTCGAAGGCGCCGGCGTCCTTGAGGCCGAACTGGCCGTCCGCGTGCTTCAGCCGTACGTTGGAGATGCGCAGCTCGCGCAAGTTCACGCGCGCCTTCATGAGCAGCGCCGAGATGCGCTCGACCGAGTACACCTCGCGCGCGAGCTTGGACAGCACCGCCGCCTGGTAGCCGCAGCCGGTGCCGATCTCGAGCGCCTTGCCGAGCGACTCGCCGCCGCGCAGCAGCTCGAGCATGCGCGCCACGATCCAGGGATTCGAGATGGTCTGGCCGAAGCCGATGGGCAGCGCGATGTCCTCGTAGGCGCGGTGTGCCAGCGCCTCGTCCACGAAGATGTGGCGCGGCACTTCGGCCATCGCCGCGAGCACGGTCTCGTCGCGGATGCCCTGGTCGCGCAACCGCTCGACCATGCGCAGGCGCGTGCGCTGCGAGGTCATGCCGATACCCAGATGCCGGGTGCTCATCGCCGCAGCGGCTGCCGCTCCATCAGCGGCCGGCATCGGGCGCATGCGCCAGCGCGGGCTGCGCGTCCTGTCCCCGCAGCGCCAGCCAGTCGCGCACGCGCTCGAGCTGGCCGTACTGCGTGAGGTCGATCTGCAGCGGGGTGACCGAGACGTAGTCGCTCGCCACCGCCTCGAAGTCGGTGCCCTCGCCGGCGTCCTGCGCGTCGCCCGCGCCGCCCACCCAGTACACGGTCTCACCGCGCGGATTGATGGTCTTGATGGTGGGCTCGGCCTTGTGCCGCCGCCCCAGCCGGGTGACCTTGAGTCCCCTGAGCTTGTCGTAGGGCACGTCCGGAACGTTGACGTTGAGCAGAACCGGCTGGCGCAGGGATTCGCGCTGGAAGCGCGCCACCAGCTCCACCGCGACCCGCGCCGCAGTGGGGTAATGCCCTTCGTCGCGCTTGGCCAGCGACACGGCGAGCGAAGGGATGCCCAGCAGGAAGCCCTCCGTGGCCGCGGCCACCGTGCCCGAATAGATCGTGTCGTCGCCCATGTTGGCGCCGTGATTGATGCCCGATACCACCATGTCGGGCAGCGGGTCGAGCAGGCCGGTCACCGCCAGGTGCACGCAGTCGGTTGGCGTGCCGTTGATGTAATGGAAACCGAGGTGCGACTTGCGCACGATCAGCGGCCGATCGAGTGTCAGGGAGTTGCTGGCGCCGCTGCGGTCGCGCTCCGGCGCGTACACGACGATGTCGGCCACCTTGGACAGCGCCTCGGCCAGCATCGCCAGGCCGGGCGCGAAGTAGCCGTCGTCGTTGCTCAGCAGAATGCGCATCGGAATCCGGCCGGGATCCCGGTCCGTTTCGCAATCGTCGACGGTGTCACCGCGAAGGCGAACCGGGGCAGCAATCGGGCGGCGAGAAGCACGGCCTGAATTATATCAACCCGAATCATATCAACCGAGGCGGGCACCGCCCTGCACCAGCCACGCGTTCATCAGCCTGAGCCAGTCGGGCAGGTACTCGAAGGACAGGACCTCCTGCTCGCCGATCTCCAGCGCGGCCGCGAGCCTGGGCAGCTCCGCGCGGAAGCGGGTGAAGCGCGCCTTGATCGCGGCGCCCCCGCGCACCTGCGCACGCGATTTCGGCGCGAGAAAGGTGCGCACCGCGTCGATCGCGCGTTCGGGGCTGTTGCCGTGGTGGACCGCATCCTGGCCGGCGAGATCGCTGAGCGTGAGCTTGTCCTGGTGCCGCGCACCGGTCAGGATCAGGAAATCGCGCCGCCGGTCGCGCGCCGTGCCGAAGCGCTGCGCGCCCAGCGCCAGCCCGCACTCGAACGGCATGTTGAAACGGGGCAGCGGGTTGTCCGGATCGACCTCCACGCGGCTGATGTCGTGCACCGACCAGCGCGACTCGCGGATGATGCGCACGATCTTGTCCAGCCTGGGCTCGGCCGAGCCGGTCGCCTCCAGCGCGCTGCGCGCGATGAACCCGCAATCGTGGATCGCGAACAGGATCGCGTGCAGCAGCGGCTTGTAGGCGGAATCGAAGGGGCAGTTGACGAATACGCAGCGGTCGAATCGTGCCTCGCTCGCGACCGCCATGCAACGCTAGCCGTTGACCACTGCCTTGACCGCGCGCCGGATCTGCTCGACGGTGAAGTGCCGCGGCTCGACCGGCGATTCGAACACCGCGTAGCCGCCCGCGGTCTGCCGACCGGCGACCTTCTTCGCCGCCGCCCTCTTGACACCCTTCCTGGCGCCAGCGGCGTTCTTGGCGGGGGCGGCCTTGCCGGCGCGCGGCTTGGCCGCCGCGACGCGCTTGGCGGCCGCTTTGCGGGCTTTCCTGTTGCGTTCGGCTGCCTTGGTCATCGGTGCTTGGGAGGGCGGCGGCCTGAAGCGTCGCGCTTCAGACCTGCGATGTCGATGGTCGGGGCGACTGGATTTGAACCAGCGACCACCTGCACCCCATGCAGGTACGCTACCAGGCTGCGCTACGCCCCGACTTG
>Ga0187893_10006171_pt1 | contig 20735 bp, 18 predicted proteins | sample MA1701074metaG_FD_139574 | JGI IMG/M metagenome (GOLD analysis project Ga0187893, IMG submission 139574) | White microbial mat communities from a basaltic lava cave in the Kipuka Kanohina Cave System on the Island of Hawaii, USA - MA170107-4 metaG ...
GCGTCCGAGCTTCCAGGCTTCGACTACGCGGATCGAGTACTGCTCGATGGTTTCGGGCCGCGTGGTGGGCACGATCAGCACCGCGATCTGGCTGCCCTTGCGCCCCTCGAAGTCGGCCAGCTTGCGCTCGAGCTGCGCCGCCTGCTCGGCGGACAGCGTGGCGGTGAGGTCGGTGACGCGCGCGCGCAGCGGCGGCACCGGCACGTCCTCGGCGAGCGCCGGCGCGGGCGCTAGCCCCCAGAGCATTGCGAGCCCCGGGAGCAGTGCGAGCCCGGTGGCGAGGCGCGCCAGGATCATCGTCCCCGCGCGCTACTGACTGCCGCCGGGCGCAGGCCTGCTGAAATCGACCGCGGGCGGCTTGGCGATGGCCGCCTCGTTCTCCACCGTGAAGTTGGGCTTGGCGTCGTAGCCGAACAGCATGGCGGTGAGGTTCACCGGGAACTGGCGCACCGTGGTGTTGAACTGCTGCACCGTCTCGATGTAGCGCTTGCGCGCCACCGCGATGCGGTTCTCGGTGCCCTCGAGCTGGGCCTGCAGATCGCGGAAGTTCGCGTCGGACTTGATCTGCGGATAGGCCTCCACCGTCACCAGCAGCCGCGACAGGGCCGAGGTCAGCTCGCCCTGTGCCTGCTGGAAGCGGGCGAAGGCCTGGGGATCGTTGATCAGTTCCGGGGTGGCCTGGATGCTGCCCGCGCGCGCACGCGCCTCGGTGACCTGCGTCAGCACGTCCAGCTCCTGCTGCGCGATCCCCTTCACGGTGGCCACCAGGTTCGGAATCAGGTCGGCCCGGCGCTGGTACTGGTTGATCACTTCGCTCCAGGCCGCCTTGACCTGTTCGTCTTCGGCCTGGATGGTGTTGTAGCCGCAGCCGCCCAGGCCGAGCGTCGCTCCCGCGGCAAGAACCCAACTCAGCAGCCTGCTCTTCATGTCGGTGGTCTCCTGTTGGTGCGCTTCGGGCGCGAGTCATATGGGTGCGCGCAACCGTCATCTTGGGGCTGGCGCCGGCGCCTTCAAGCGCTGCATCGTCTCGCGCGCCAGGCACAGGTCCTCCCAGGCCTTGGACTTGTCCGCCAGATTGCGCAGCAGGTATGCCGGATGATAGGTGACCAGCACCGGCGTGCCGCGAAGATCGTGCAGCCGTCCCCGCAGGCTTCCGATCGAGGCGTCTGTTCCCAGCAGGTTCGACGCCGCGGTCTTGCCGAGCGCCACGATCAGTCTGGGTTTGCTCAGGGCGATCTGGCGCAGCAGGAACGGCTCGCACGCGGCCGCTTCGCTCGGCTCCGGCACGCGGTTGCCGGGAGGGCGGCATTTGAGAATATTTCCTATGTATACGTCGCGCCCGCGCTGCAGTCCGATCGCCGCCAGCATGTTGTCCAGCAGGCGGCCGGCCTGGCCGACGAACGGCTCTCCGCGCGCGTCTTCCTCGGCGCCCGGCCCCTCGCCCACGAACAGCCAGTCGGCGCGCTCGTCGCCGACGCCGAACACCGCTTGCTTGCGCCCGGCATGCAGCGGGCAGGCGGTGCAAGTGCGCACCGCTTCCTTGAGCGCCGGCCAGTCCATGCGAGCGATGCGCTCGGCGCGCGAGCCGGGCGCGCCCTCGAGCAGCGCTTCGGGTGCCGCGTCGAGCGTCGCACCGCGCGTGCCTTCGGCGGGCGTCCCGGAAGGGAGCGTCCCGTCGGGCGCGGCGCCGGCGCGGCTGCGCGGCACCCAGACGGGCCACAGCCCCAGCTCCCGCAGGATGAGCTCGCGGCGGCTCACAGATCCATCCCCATCAGGATCGCGTCCTCGCGGCCGCTTTCGGCCGGATAGTAGCCGCGCCGCACGTACAGCTCGCGAAAGCCGGCGCGCGCGTACAGGCCGCGCGCGGAAGCGTTGGACGGGCGCACTTCCAGGAACAGGCGCTCGGCCTCGAGCTGGCGTGCGAGCTGGATGAAGTGCTCCAGCAGCTCGCGGCCCAATCCCCGGCGCTGCCATCCTCGGGCGACGCTCAGATTCAGCAAGTGCGCCTCGGCCACGCCGATCATCAGCACGCCGTAGCCCGCCATCGCCCCGTCGCGCTCCATCACCCAGCAGCTGTACCCCGCCTGCAGCGAATCGCGGAAATTGCCCACCGTCCAGGGATGCGTATAGATCGCGCGCTCGATCGCGAGCACCTGGTCGAAATCCGAGCTGCGCATCGGCCGCAGCACGCGCTGCGGCCGCATCACCGCGCTCACGGCCGCTCCGGGGCGAGCGCCTGCCGGGCGGCGCGCTCGGCCACGCTCAGCGCCACCTTGTCGCGCACATAGAGGGGTGCGGCCTGCGCGGGGTCCAGCCCGCCCCCTTGCGCGAGGCGGCCCGCGGCGATGCGCACTATGTCGCGCGCGTGCGGCTGCAGATCGTCGCGCACCGCGCGCAGTTGCCCTGCGTAGCGCGCGCGCAGCGCCCCGCCCTGCACCGCGAAGCCGCTGCCGCAGCCGGTCCAATCGCCGCCCTCCACCGGCGGAGCCGCCGCCGGCGCGCACAGGCTGGGCCCTTGCACTTCGCGCCACTGCCCGTCTTCGCGCACGTAGGCCGCGTGATAGATCTCGTCCATGCGCGCGTCGAGCGCCGCCAGCACGCGCGGTGCGGCGCTCGCCTCCGCCAGCGCTTCCAGCGTGCCGACCGGGATCACCGGCAGACCGGCGCCAAAAGCGAGTCCTTGCGCGACGCCGCACGCGATGCGCAGCCCGGTGAACGAACCGGGTCCGGCACCGAACGCGAGCCCGGTTAGATCGGTCAGGGCAAATCCCGACTCGCGCAGCAGCGCGTCGATCATGGGCAGGATCAGCTCCGAGTGGCGCTGGCCGGCGTGCTCGCCGCGGCTGAGCAACCGGCCGTCGAGCCAGAGCGCGGCCGAACACCATTCGCCGGACGTATCGAGCGCGAGAATGTTCAAGATGAGGCGGCCGCACCGCTATTTCCGGCCGCGCCGCGTTCGCTCCGCATCGGCGGCGCGCACGGGGCAACCGCAGGCGCGGTGCAGGCGTGCGGCTATTCTAGCGAGTTTCGTTGCTATAATCCGCGCGGTCGGGCGGGGAGCCGGACACCGCGTGCACGGGAGCGGCCCCGCCTCGAGCACAACGAGCCGCGATCCCCACGAGCGGCACGCCCTGCGCTTTTCGCCGTTCACCGTCGCCACCTCGGGAGACAGTCCATGCTTCATCTGCTGCGCCGCCTTGGCGCGATCGCCGCCGCCGCCAGCGCCGCGCTCGCCGCCGCACCCTCGCCGGCCCAGGAGCCGCTGCGCATCGGCGTGATCACCTTCCTGTCGGGGCCGGCGGCCGGCCCGTTCGGCGTGCCGGCCAAGAATGCTTCCGATCTGGTGGCCGAAGTCCTCAACAAGGGCGGCATGATCCCGGGTTACGAAAAGAAGGGCTTCGGCGGACGCGCAATCGAGCTCACCTACGTGGACGAAGCCGGCGGTCCGACCAAGGTGGTCACCGAGTACCGCAACCTGGTCGAGCGCCAGAACGTCGACCTGGTGATCGGCGTGATCTCCTCCGGGGACTGCCTGGCGGTGGCGCCGGTGGCCGAAGAGATGAAGAAGCTCACCGTCCTGTTCGATTGCGCCACCAACCGCATCTTCGAGGAAGCGAGCTACAAGTACGTGTTTCGCACCACCACCATGGCCACCCAGGAAAACGTGGCGGCGGCGCGCTACATCGCGGAGAACTTCCCCGGCCTGAAAACCTTCTCGGGCATCGATCCCAATTACGCCTGGGGGCAAGACGCCTGGTCCGACTTCACCGAAGCGCTGAAGATCATCAAGCCGCAGGCGCAGATCGGCACCGTGGTATGGCCCAAGCTGGGAGCGGGCCAGTACGGCACCGAGATCTCGGCCGTGCTCGGCAGCGGCGCCGGGGTGGTGCACAACGGCCTGTGGGGCGGCGATCTCGAGGCCTACGTCATGCAGGCCCAACCGCGCGGCCTGCTGGCGAAGATGCCCAACATCATCATCACCGGCGAGACCATCATCGAGCGCATGGGCGCGCAGCTGCCCGACGGCACCATCCTCGGCGCGCGCGGCCCGAACGGCCCGTTCGCGCCGCCCACGACGCTCAACAAGTGGTTCGCCAAGGCCTATCGCGACAAGTTCGGCATCGGCGCGGTGTACGCGTCCTATCACATGGCCACCGCCTTTCTCGGCGTCAAGGCGGCCTACGAGAAGGCGCAGGCCGCCGCCAAGGGCAAGGACCCGAGCATCGACGAGATCATCAAGGCGTTCGAGTACCTCAAGTTCGAATCGCCGGCCGGTACCGTGGACATGTCGCTGGGCAAAGGCCATCAGGCGGTGCAGCACGTGCCCTACGGCACGGTGAAGAAGGTCGACGGCAAGATCACGCTGGTCAACATCAAGTACTACCCGCCGGAGCAGATCAGCCCGCCCGACGGCATCAAGAGCCTGGACTGGATCCGCTCCGGGTTCAAGCGCAAGTGAAGGGGCTAGGATCTGGGATCTAGGGGCTAGGGTGTGTTGTGCGGCCGCGCCGCGCCTTTCCCTAGATCCTAGCTCCTAGGTCCTCCTCAGAGGAGGCAACATGAGCCACGACGCCGACGCGCCGCGCCGCAAGGCGCTCAAGCAGACCGCGGCCTTGAGCGCCGCGGCGGCGCTGCCGCTCGGATTTCCCGCCATCGTGCGCGCACAGTCCGACGTGATCCGCCTGGGTCATCTGACCCCGCGCACCGGTTTCCTCGGCCAGGCGGGCGAGCAGGGTTTCCGCGGCGCCATGCTGGCGGTGGAGGAAGCCAACGCCGCCGGCGGCGTGCTCGGCCGCAAGCTGGAGCTGATCGCGGAAGACAGCGTCAACCCGGCCACCGCGGTGAACAAGGCGCAGAAGCTGATCGAGCGCGACAAGGTCGTCTGCCTGATCGGCGAGGTGAGCTCGGCCTCCGCGCTGGCGATCGGCGAGCAGGCGCTGCGCCACAAGACGCCGTTCTTCAACACCGGCTCGAACTCCGACGCGCTGCGCGGGCAGAACTGCAACCGCTACATGTTCCACATCGAAGGCAGCAACACCATGTACACCAAGACCATCGGTACATGGCAGAAGGACAACAACCTGATCAAGGGCGCGCGCTGGTATTTCCTCACCGCCGACTACGCGTTCGGCCACGACCTGTACCGGGTGTCGTCGCGCTTCCTGCAGGAGAACGGCGGCGTGGTGCTGGCCAACGACATGGTGCCGACCAACACCGCCGACTACAGCTCCTACATCCTCAAGATCCGCTCGCTCAAGCCCGACTACATCTACCTCAACCTCGCAGGCGTGGACCAGACCACCTTCCTCAAGCAGTACCGCGAGTACAGCCTGATGATCCCGCTCACCGGCGGCGTGATGGACACGGTCGGGTTCTGGGCCGCGGGCCTCGACAACATCTCCGGCGTGTGGCAGAGCCTGTGGTACCACGGCATCCGCAACCCCGCCGCGCAGGCCTTCACCAAGCGCTTCTTCGACCGCTTCAAGCTGCCGCCGGAGAACCAGGCCTGGGGCGACTACATGGGCGTGCACATCGTGCTGCAGGCGCTGGCGGAAACCGGGCGCATGGACGCCGCCTCCGTCATCCTGTATCTGGAGAAGGGCGCCGGCTTCGATCTGCTGAAGGACCGCAAGGGCACGTTCCGCCCCTGGGATCACCAGCTGCTGCAGGAGATGTACGTGGTCAAGGTGAAAGACAAGGCGCAGTCCAAGGACAAGTGGGACATCTTCGACGTGGTGGAAGCGGTGCCCGGCGCCAAGGAGTCGCTCGAGGCGATCCAGCCCACGCACGCGGAGAATCCGTGCCGCCTGGCGTAGGATCTAGGATCTAGGAGCTAGGATCTAGGGGGTTGAGCGGCTTCGCCGCGCCTTTCCCTAGATCCTAGCTCCTAGCTCCTAGATCCTCTCAAACATGCCCCTCGTCCCCGAGCTGGTGCTCGAGCAGGTCATCAACGGCCTGCTGGTCGGCTCCTTCTACATCATCCTGTCGCTCGGGCTGTCGCTGATCTTCAGCCTCGGCGGCGTGGTGAACCTGGCGCACGGCGCCTTCTACGCCGTGGGCGCGTATCTCGCCTACGAGGTGCAACAGCGCGCCGGCTTCCTGGGCGCGACCGTGGTCTCGCCGGCGGCGGTGGCGCTGATCGGCATCCTGATCGAGCGCCTGCTGCTGAGCCGGCTGTACGGCAAGGATCCCGCGCTGGGTCTGCTGTTCACCTTCGGGCTGGCGCTCACCGCCGAGCAAAGCCTGCGCATGATCTGGGGTACCACCGGCCTGCCCTTTTCCATCCCCGATGCGCTGCGTGGCCAGCTCATCGTCGGCGACTTCATCTACAGCTACTACCGGCTCACCATCCTGGCGGTGGCCACCGCGGCGGTGATCGGTTGCTGGCTGCTGCTCAACAAGACCGCTTTCGGCCTGGTAGTGCGTGCCGGCGTGCGCGACGCGGAGATGGTGCGGGCGCTCGGCATCAGCTTGAATCCGGCGCTGGCCGCGATCTTCGCGCTCGGCGTCGGGCTGGCGGCGCTGGCCGGGGTGATGTCGGCCCCGCTCGCCGGGGTGCAGCCGGCCATGGGCAACGAGATCCTCACCGCCACCTTCGTCGTGGTGGTGATCGGCGGTCTCGGTTCGTTCTGGGGCGTGGTGATCGCGGGCCTGCTCGTGGGCGTGGTGCGCGGTCTCACCGTTTACTTCTACCCGCCGGCCGCCGAGGCGTCCATGTACCTGCTGATGGTGCTGGTTCTGCTGTTCCGGCCGCGCGGCCTGATGGGCGAGCGCTTCGAGAAGTTCGAATGACCAGGCAGTCCGAGCGAGCGCGTCCGAATCGCCGTCGCAACCGCGAAGACGCCGCGCGCTGGGCCGCCGAGCTTGCCGCCCGCTACGCTCAAGCGAGCACGACCGAGGCGCGCGCCGCCGTGCTGGGCGCGCTCGACCTGCCGTACACGCTGGACGAGGACACCGCGCTGGCGCTGTACGCGGTCCAGCCGGCGATGTCCTCCGAGTTCATCCAGCGCCATCTGCCGCGCGGGCGCCGCGCCGACGACGCGCGCCTGCCGTGGAACCGGCTGATGGGCCAGGCGCTGGCGCGCGCCGATGACCCGCTGCACTTCGCTCTGTATCGCATGCAGGCGCCGCCCGAGGAGTGGGCGCGCGACACCGCCGAGCTCGCGCGCCGCGTGTCCGATGCGCAGGCCTTGTGCGAGGAGCTCGAGCGCCGCCATCCGCAGCGCTGGCGCCCGGACGTGGGCCCGTGCCTGCACGCGCTGGCGCTGGAGCGCGGCCAGCACATGCTGCCGTATCTGGAGCGACATGCCGCCGAAGTCTGGTCCCCGCGCCGGCGCAGCGGCTACGAGGAGATGCTCGAGCTGGCGCAGCGGCGCGGCTGGTGGCAGCTGTGGGCCATGCTGCTCGCCGCCTGTGCGCCGCCGGCCCAGTACGACCGCGAGGTGATGGCGCTGGTGAGCGACACCGGCACCGACGAGCCGGAGCTGCGCCAGCGCCTGCTGGTGCTCGCCGGCGTATGGACGCCGCTGCACGCAGGCGCGCCGCCCAAGCGCGCCGCGCGCGCGCTGAAGGAAGACACGCTGCTGGCGCTCTACGAGCGCTTCCCGCACCTGGCGCGCGGGCCGTTCCGCGCGCAGCTCGAGCCCAGCGCCGCCCGGCCGCTGTCGCGGCTGATCGATCTCGCGCTCGAGCGGCGCGACGCGGAGTTGGTGGACCACTTTGCCGCCCGCCTCGCCGCGCGGTTGGAGCGCTCGGGGGCCGAGCGGCTGATGCAGGCCGCCGTGCGGGTGGCCGAGCACCTGAGGGGCGGGGCGGAGGGCGACGCCGGTCACGGCGCGCGCGCGGCGCAGATCGTGCTGCGGCTGCCTCGGCTGCCACGCAGCCTGGAGCAGCTGCTTCAGCGCAATCTGCTCGCGCGCCTGCTGTTCCAGCACGCCGGCCGCGAGTGCCTGCACGATCGCGCGGTGGCCGGCGCGCTGCTGCAGGCCGGCGAGCCGCACGTGCGTGCGCTGGCGGTGGACGCGCTGGCCGCCGACCAGCCGGCGGCGCGCGAGGCGTTGCGGCATCACCTCGACGCCGTGCTCGCCGCGCTGGAGGGCCCGCTCCCCGCCCCGGTGAAGCGGCGCGCGATGCGCGCGCTGGCGCGAGCACCGCGCGACCCCGAGGAGGCGCAGCGCACTGTCGCCTGGGCGCGTCGCACGCTCGAGCGCGGGGCCGATGCCGACGCGCTGGTGCTGGTCGGCCGGCTGATCGCGCAGCATCCTTCCCTGCAAGGCGGCGGCGAAGCGCCCGTGGTGTACCGGCGCGCGACTTCCCATTGACAACGATGCGCACTGCAGACATAAAGAGCGTCGAGGAAGCGCGCTGGACCGCAACCAGCCGGCAGTGCCCCGGTGCTTCGCCGGGGCGGCGCGTTGAGCGCATCACTTCGCCACGGTTCCCCACGCCGCAGTCGCGGGGAAGCCATGAGTCCAGGGCCTCGCAAGTGGTCGGCCGGCGCGCCTCCTCCCCTCCATTGGTTGCAGCCGGCCATGGGCCTTTTCGCTGAGCTGCTGAACTGGCTGCTCGGCCAGCGCAAAGCCGAGCCGCCATCACCGGCGCGCGGGCAGCAGCGGCCTGGGCGGCCGGCCGGCGCTCCCCCTCACCCCCAGCCCCTCTCACGCAGCGGGGAGAGGGGAGCCTCCGCTCGCCCTCAATCGCGCAGCGGCGCAGCCTCTCACTCTCAGCCCGCCTCGCGCAGCGCCGACAGGGGAGCCTCCTCCCAGCAATCCCAAAGCGGAGTACCTCCGCGGCCCCAGTCGGGCAGCGGTGCGCCCTCTGAGCTCCAGCGCCTCTCTCGCGGCGGGGCATCCCCTCGCCCGCAACCCCTCTCCCGCAGCGCGACGCCCCCTCACCCCCAGCCCCTCTCCCGCAGCGGGGAGAGGGGGGAGTCTGCGCAGCAGGCGGCCAGCGCGCTGCCACCGAGCACGCCGGTGGGCGCGGCGAATGCGCCACCGAGCACCGGCGCACCGGGTAGCCTGCCCGCCGCGGCACTGCTTCAAGCCCGCCCTCAGGCAGTCCAGCCCGCCGCTGGCGCCCCGGGCCCCGCGCTGCGCCCGGCCCCGCCGAGCGCATCCGCGGCGCCGGTTACCTCGCCGACACCGATGCAGATGCCGGTGACCGCGCCGACACCGAAACCGGCGCCCCAGCCGCCCGCGCGCAAGCCGTCGCAGCGCCGCCTCGCGCTGCGCGATCCGCGCGTGCCCGTGCCGGCGCACCCGGAGCGGCGCCGCCGCAGGCGCGCGCGCTTGCTGCCGGGCGACGAATCCCGCCGTTTGTTCGCGGACACCTTGCGCAGCGGCGACACGGGCCTGCGCCATCTCGCCACCGACGAGGCGCAGCTCGCGCGTTACGGCATGCCGGTCTGGCGCAGCGAAGCCGAGCTGGCGCAGGCCCTCGGGCTCACGGTGAAAGCGCTGCGGCACTACGCGATCCACAGCGCACGCGAACGCGCGCCGCATTACGTGACCTTCGCGGTGCCCAAGCGCAGCGGCGGCGAGCGCCTGATCATGGCGCCCAAGTCGCGGTTGAAGGCGATCCAGCGGCGCCTCAACGCGCTGCTGGTTGCCAAGCTGCCCGCCAGCGAGTACGCGCACGGCTTCGCCGCGCGCCGCTCGATCCGCAGCAACGCACAACCGCACGTGGGCAAGCCCGTGGTCCTGCATCTCGACCTGAAGGAGTTCTTCCCTTCCATCCATTTCGGCCGCGTGCGCGGGCTGATGATCGCGCTCGGCTACGGCTACCCGGTCGCCGCCGCGCTCGCGGCGCTGATGACGGAGTCGCCGCGCCACCCGGTGATGGCGGGCGGCGTGCGCTACTTTCCGCCGGTGGGCGCGCGCGCCTGCCCGCAGGGTGCGCCCACCAGCCCCGGCCTGAGCAACGCGATCGTGGCGAAGATGGACCGCCGGCTGGCCGGGCTCGCGCGGCGCATGGGTTTCGCCTACACCCGCTATGCCGACGACCTGGCTTTCTCCGGCGACGACGTGCGCGAAGCGCATGCGCTGCGCTGCCTCGCGCGGCGCATCATCGAGGACGAGGGCTTCAGCTTGAACCACGCCAAGACGCGTGTCCTGCGCAGGGGTACGCGGCAACGGATCACCGGCGTCACCGTCAACGACGTGCTGGGTCTGTCGCGGCAAGAGCGGCGGCGGCTGCGCGCCGCCCTGCACCAGGCGAGCCTGCGCGCGCGCAACGAGGGCGCGCGGCTGCAGATCGACCCGGTGCTGCGCGGCAAGCTCGCGTACCTGAACATGCTCAACCCCGCGCAGGCGGCGCGGCTGGTCGCCGCCGTGCGCTCCACCCTGACGAGACAATCGGACGGTTGACCGATGATCCCGAATGCGCCGCGCCATCCGCTGGTGCTGCTCGCGCTGGGCCTGGTGCTGCTGCCCTGGCTCACGCTGGCGTTCGGCTTCACCTGGGGCATCGCCACCGAGATCGCCATCTTCGCGATGGTGGGCATCGGCTACAACCTGCTGCTCGGCTACACCGGCCTGCTCTCCTTCGGGCACGGGCTGTTCTTCGGCCTGGCCGCCTACTGCGTGGCGCTCACGCAGATCCACTGGTTCCCCGGCAGCGGCGTGCTGCCGTTCGTGGCCGGCCTGCTGCTGGCCACGCTGCTCGGCGCGATCGTCGGCTTCCTGGCGCTGCGCCGGCGCGGCGTGTACTTCTCCTTGCTCACGCTCGCCTTCACCGCGCTCACCTTCTACATCGTGTTCCGCTGGACCTCGTTCACCGGCGGCGAGAACGGCTTGTCCGGCATCCGGCGCCAGCCCCTGCTGGGTGTGCCGCTCGACGACGCGCGCCTGTTCTACTACCTCACCGGCGTAGTGGTGTTTGCGGTCGCTTGGCTGATCTGGCGCGTCGTGCGCTCGCCCCTGGGGACGGTGCTGGTCGCGATCCGCGAGAACGAGCAGCGTGCGCGCTTCGCCGGCTATCCGGTGCAGCGCTACAAGCTGGCCGCGTTCACCATTTCCGCCGCCGTGGTCGGGCTGGGCGGCTGCCTCGCCGCCTACCTGAAGCTGTTCGTGTCGGCCGATCTGGTGCACGTCAACTTCTCGGGCGAGATCCTGGCGATGACCATCTTCGGGGGCATGGGCAGCTTTCTCGGCCCGGCGCTGGGCGGCTTCCTGTACCTGATGTTCCGCGAGGTGGTGTCGGGCCACACGGCCGCGTGGCAATTCTGGTTCGGCCTGCTATTCATGGCGCTGATCCTGTTCTCGCCGCTCGGCATCGTCGGCTTGAGCGAGCGCCTGACGGCGCCGCTGCGCCGCAAGCGGGCCGACGCCGCGGCGATGGCGGCACGCGTCACGCCGCAGCTGGGTCAGGAGGCTCCGGCGTTCCTGCGCGCGCATCCGCGCGTGGACGGCGTGCTGCTGGAATGCCGGGGCGTGACCAAGCGCTTCGGCGGATTCACCGCGGTAGACGCGGTGGACTTGCAGGTCCACGATCGCAGGCTGCACGCGCTGATCGGGCCGAACGGCGCCGGCAAGACCACGTTGTTCAACCTCGTGTCGGGCATGTTCGCCCCCGACCGCGGCAAGGTGTCGCTTGCCGGCAAGCCGATCCAGGGACGTACCGCCGATGTGGTGGCCGCGCGCGGACTGTCGCGCTCGTTCCAGATCACCAGCCTGTTCCCTTCGCTCAGCGTCCGCGAGCACCTGCGGCTGGGCGTGCAGGCGCGCTCCGAGCGGCGCTACCACCCATGGCGCCCGGCCGATTCGCTGGAACAGGTCAACCGCGAGACGGGCGAGCTCACGCGCTTCCTCGGCCTGGAAGGCCTGGAGGAGGTTCCCGTGTCCAGCCTTTCCTACGGCGGACAGCGGCTGGTCGAGATCGGCGTGGCGCTCGCCGCCAAGCCGCGCGCGCTGCTGCTCGACGAGCCGCTGGCGGGGCTCGCTGCCGCCGAGCGCGAGCGCATCACCGCGCTGATCCGCGACCTCAGCCGGCACATGGCGGTGCTCTTGGTGGAGCACGACATCGACCGGGTGTTCGCGGTGGCGGACAAGATCACGGTGATGAACGAGGGCAAGGTGCTGGTGGAAGGCGATGCGCAGACCGTGCGCAACCATCCCGAGGTGCAGCGCGTGTACATCGGCGCCGGCCAGGCGCACGTGACGGCGCTGGAGCGGCCGCTCCCGGCCGGTCCCGGCGTGCCGATCCTGCAGGTGGAGGCGATCAACACCTTCTACGGCAAGAGCCACATCCTGCACGACGTCTCGTTCGAGGTGCGCAGCGGCGAAGTGGTCGCCTTGCTGGGGCGCAACGGCGCGGGCAAGTCGTCCACCTTCAAGAGCATCCTCGGTATCGCGCCGCCGCGCAGCGGCGGCGTCACCCTGACTGGCCGCCAGGTGGCCGGCATGGCGCCGGAGCGCATCGCACGCCTGGGCGTCGGCCTGGTGCCGCAGGGACGGCGGTTGTTCTCGGGCCTCACCGTCGACGAAAACCTGCGCCTGGGCGCGCTGGCGCGCGCCGGCGGCAGCGGCGTGCGCTGGGACCGCAGCCGCATCTACGGCTACTTCCCGCGCGTGCGCGACAAGCTGCGCACGCGCGCCGATCAGCTCTCCGGCGGCGAGCAGCAGATGGTGGCGATCGCCCGCGCCCTGGTGGGCAACGTCAGGATCCTGCTGCTCGACGAACCGTTCGAGGGCTTGAGCCCGGCCATGGTGGAGGAGGTGTTCCGGTCGATCGAGCAGCTGCGCAAGGAGGTCTCGATCCTGATCATCGAGCATCACCTCGACCTGGTGCTGTCGCTCGCCGACCGCGCGGTGGTGCTGGACCGCGGCCGCGTGTCGCACACAGGGCCGGCGGCGCCGCTGCGGACCGATCTGGATTTCCGGCGGCAGGTATTGTGGTTGTAGTTTTCGTTGAAGCGAGGGGTGATGCATGGAACTGTCGATGAAGAACCAGCGTGTGCTGATCACCGCGGGCGCGGGCGGGATCGGCCGGGTGATGGCGCAGACGTTCGTGGGGGCCGGCGCCAAAGTGCACATCTGCGACGTGGCGCAGGCGGCCCTCGACGAGACGGTGAGGGCGCTGAAGGTGACCGGCACGCGTTGCGACGTGTCCGACCGCAAGCAGGTGGATCTGCTGTTCGCCGACGCCAGGCGCGACCTCGGCGGGCTGGACGTGCTGGTCAACAATGCCGGCATCGCCGGGCCCACCGGCAAGGTCGAGGAGATCGCGGTCGAGGACTGGGAGCGCTGCATCGCCGTGGACCTGAACGGCATGTTCTACTGCACGCGCCTGGCCGTGCCCATGCTCAAGGCCACGGGCGGCGGCAGCATCATCAACCTGTCGTCGTCCGCCGGGCGGCTCGGATTCCCGTTGCGCACGCCGTACGCGGCGGCCAAGTGGGGCGTGGTGGGGTTCACCAAGAGCCTGTCGATGGAGCTGGGCACCGACAACATCCGCGTCAACGCGATCCAGCCGGGCGTGGTGGAGGGCGAGCGCATGGAGCGCGTGATCGACGCCAAGGCCAGGGCGCTGGGCATCAGCTTCGAGGAGCAGAAGCGGCGCTCGCTGGAGAAGGTGTCGATGCGCACCATGGTGAGCCCGCAGGACATCGCCGACATGGCGCTGTACCTGGCGAGCGCAGCAGGGCGGCACGTGACCGGGCAGGCGATCTCGGTGTGCGGCGGCCTCGAGATGCTCGGATAACCCCCTCTCCCCTTGCGGGAGAGGGTGTATGCGGCGCTTCGCGCGACGACTTGCTGGTGTTGCTTGTGCTGGAGTTGGAGATGAAATGGAAAAAATAGGAATCGTGGGGGCCGGGCTGATCGGCCGTGCCTGGGCCATCGTGTTCGCGCGCGCCGGGCATCCGGTGCTGGTCTACGACGCGGACCCGAAGGCGGTGGACAAGGTGCGGCCGCTGATCGGCGAGGCGCTGCAGGAGTTGCGCGAGGCCGGCCTGGTGTCCGAGGCGGCGGACGTCATCGCCCGGCGCATCGCGCCGGCGGCCACGCTGCGCGACTGCGTGCGGGACGCCGATTACGTGCAGGAGAACACCGCCGAGCGCCTCGAGGTCAAGCGCGAGGTGTACGCGCAGATGGACGCAGCCGCGAAGCCGGACTGCATCCTGGCGAGCTCGACGTCGACCATCCAGACCTCGCGCTTCGCCGACGGGCTGCCCGGCAGGCAGCGCTGCCTGGTGGCGCATCCGGTCAATCCGCCGCACGTGGTGCCGGTGGTGGAGATCTCCCCCGCGCCGTTCACCTCGCCCGAAGTCGTCGAGCGCACCCGCGCGCTGCACGCCAAGGTCGGACAGGTACCGATCACCGTCAAGCGCGAGGTCGAAGGGTTCATTCTGAACCGCCTGCAGGCCGCGCTGCTGAACGAGGCATGGCGGCTGGTGAAGGAGGATTACTGCACGGTGGAGGACCTCGACAAGTCGATCAAGGATGGCCTGGGCCTGCGCTGGGCGTTCATGGGACCGTTCGAGACCATCGATCTCAACGCGCCCGGCGGCGTTCCGGATTATGCTCAGCGCTACGGATCGAAGCTGCACGGCATGATGCAGGGCGTCCGCTATGAGCCGTGGGACGCTGCGCTCGTCGCCAAGGTCGAGGCCGCGCGCCGCGCAATCATGCCGCAGGCGCAGCACGCGGCGCGGGAGGCCTGGCGCGACCGGCGGCTGATGGCGCTGATCGCCCACAAGCGCGCGATGGCGGCGAAAGACTGAAGCAACGACGGAGCGAGAAATGGCAGAGCAAAGAAAAGTCATCATCACCTGCGCCGTGACCGGCGCGATCCACACGCCGACCATGTCGCCGCATCTGCCGGTCACGCCGGAGGAAATCGCGCAAGGCGCCATCGGCGCGGCCAAGGCCGGCGCGGCCATCGTCCATCTGCACGCGCGTGAACCGAAGGACGGGCGACCCACGCAGGACCCCGAAGTGTTCAAGCGCTTCCTGCCGGCGATCAAAGCGGCGAGCGACGTGGTGGTGAACCTGACCACCGGCGGCGCGCCCACCATGAGCGTCGAGGAGCGCCTGCAGCCGGCGCTCAAGCTCAAGCCCGAGGTCGCCTCGCTCAACATGGGCTCGATGAACTTCGGCCTGTACGAGATGATCCCGCGCTACAGTCAGTGGAAGCACGACTGGGAGCTGCCCTACCTGCAAGGCAGCGACGAGCGCATCTTCCGAAACACCTTCAAGGACATCGCTTACATTCTGCAATCCTGCAGCGGCAACGACACGCGCTTCGAGATCGAGTGCTACGACATCGGCCACCTGTACACGGCCGCGCACTTCCTCGACCGCGGGCTGGTGAAGCCGCCGCTGTTCATCCAGTCGGTGTTCGGCATCCGCGGCGGAATCGGCCCGCATCCCGAGGACGTGCTGCACATGAAACGCACCGCCGACCGCCTGTTCGGCGATCAGTACCAGTGGTCGGTGCTGGGCGGCGGCCGCAACCAGATGTACATCGCCACGCAGTCCGCGGTGATGGGCGGCAACGTGCGCGTGGGATTGGAGGACTCGCTCTGGATCGGCAAAGGTCAGCTGGCGAAGAGCAACGCCGACCAGGTGTCGAAGATCCGCCGCATCCTCGAGGAGCTGGGGCTGGAGATCGCCACACCCGACGACGCGCGCCGCATCCTCAAACTCAAGGGCCGCAGCAACGTCAACTTCTAGCTTTCACCGGCATGAAGACCTACAGGATCGCCGCCATACCCGGCGACGGCATCGGGCCGGAGGTGATCGACGCCGGGCTGGAGGTGCTCGAAACGCTGGCGCGGCGCGAGGGCACCTTCGCGCTGCAGGTCGAGCGCTTTCCCTGGGGCAGCGACTATTACCTGAAGGCCGGCCGCATGATGCCGGAGGACGGCCTCGAGCGGCTCAAGGCTTTCGACGCGATCTACTTCGGCGCGGTCGGCTCGCGGGAGGTGCCCGACCACATCACGCTGTGGGGCCTGCGCCTGGCCATCTGCCAGGGCTTCGATCAGTACGCCAACGTCCGCCCAACCCGCGTTCTGCCCGGCATCGAGCCGCCGCTCAAGCTCGAGCAACCGGGCGACATCGATTGGGTCATCATCCGCGAGAACAGCGAAGGCGAATACTCCGGTCAGGGCGGCCGTTCGCATCGCGGCCTGCCGGAGGAAGTGGCGACGGAGCTGTCGATCTTCACGCGCACGGGCGTCACGCGCATCATGCGCTTCGCCTTCGAGCTGGCGCGCGGCCGGCCGCGCAAGCTGCTCACGCTGATCACCAAGTCCAACGCGCAGCGCCACGGCATGGTGCTGTGGGACGAAGTGTTTCACGAGGTGGCGCGCGACTATCCCGACGTCGCGACCGACAAGATGCTGGTGGACGCGGCCACCACTCGGATGGTGCTCAAGCCAGGGTCGCTGGACGTGATGGTGGCGACCAATCTCCATGCCGACATCCTGAGCGATCTCGCCGCCGCGCTGTCCGGCAGCCTGGGGATCGCACCGACGGCCAACCTCGATCCGCAGCGCCGCTTCCCCTCCATGTTCGAGCCGATCCACGGCTCGGCCTTCGACATCGTCGGCAAGGGCATCGCCAACCCGATCGGTACGTTCTGGAGCGGCGCGATGCTGCTCGAACACCTCGGCGAGCAGGCGGCCGCCGCGCGCCTGATGGCCGCAATCGAGCAGGTCACGCGCGCGCGCGTGTTCACCCCCGACCTGGGCGGTAAGGCCACGACGGCAGAGGTAACGCGCACGGTGTGCGACGCGTTGCAAGCCGGCGCGCACCGCTAGGTCCGTCGAGCGCCGCCGCCACGCCGTCCCCCGCGGCCGACGGCGTTGGTGTGCTCCTAAGAGCTTGATTTCTAACCGCTTGCCTTCCTGACAAGCGGTCGTCAATGGGGGTGTCGCCCGGCCGATAACTCATTCAAGCCTGGGCGCTTCGCGTTCCGGGCGCAAGCACGGCTGCCAAGGGCAAACCCATCGAAAGGTGGGGACGCAAAGTCACCGGTCTACAGGGCGCAGCTGCCCCATGACAGCGGGATCGCCAGGTGCTTGGGACGCTGGCCGCGTTTACGCGCGGATCGGCTTTCCATGGACGCTCGGGGACGCTTTGTCTCCGGCCGTTCGCCCCTGCATTCCCGCCCTCGACCGTGGCCACGCCGGCGCCGGTGGCGGAGAGCGAGCGTGTCCAAAGCTTCAAGGGATCGGACGACGGGCGGCGCCCCGGGAAACGCGCCGGGCCTCTCGCTAGTCGAGCTGCTGGTCGTGGTGGCCATCGCCGCCGTCCTCGCGAGCGTCGCCTACACCTCCTACACCGCACATCTGGTGCACGCGAACCGGGGCGCGGTGCAGCGCCTGATGCTGGACGCGGCCGAGCGCCAGGAGCGTTTCCTGCTCGAGCACCGGGTCTACACCGACGTGCTGAGCGCAGGCGGGCTGGACATCGATCTGCCGCCGGAAGTATCGAGCAACTACCGCGTCGCCGTGGTGGTGGATAACGGCGCCATGCCGCCGAACTACACGATCGTGGCCACGCCGCTCGCCGGCTCGCGCCAAGTCAACGACGGCGCGCTCACTCTGACCAGCCGGGGCGCCAAGTTGCCCGCGGAGAAGTGGCAATGAGCCGCGCGCACGGGCCGGCGGGAACGCGCTGTCCTACGGTCCGCGCGCCAGTTCCGACAGGCGCTCGAGCAGCGGACGCTTCTGCTCCTCCAGCTCACGGTAGCGGTCGTAAAGGCGCTCCACCTCGCCGTCGTAGCGGCGCATGCGCGCGTCGCGCGCCTCCCTGTCGCGGACGACCTCGTCGTAGCTCGGCGGGGTGGCGGGCGGCGTGTACACCTGGATCGACTCCTGGTATTGCCCCACCTCGGTGCGGCGCAACTCCTGCACCATCTGGAACTGGTGATACACCGACTGCTGCTCGGCCTGGATGCGGTTCAGCGCCGTTTCCAGGCGCCTGATCTGGTCGTCGACCGTCTCCTGGCCGAGGGCGAGGCCGCAGCATAGCAACAGGGCCGGCGGCAGCAGCCACCGGGAGATGCGCCGCCGTTCACTCCGGCAGGGCGTTGAGCGCATACATCAGCACCAGCACATCGCCCGGCTTGCCGAGCTTCCCGAACCACTTGTCGAAGATCCGCCCGATCGCATCCGAGCGGTACAGGCGCGCCAGGGTGCGATTGGCGAGCAGCCGGAAGTCGGCGTCGCCCCGGCGCACCACGAAGCCATACGGCTCGTAGGAAAACTGCCCCGGCGCCAGCTCGAAGGCGCCGGGCTGGCTCGATTTCACCAGCAGGCCGACCAGGATGATGCGGTCCGAGGCGTAGGCGGTGGCCTTGCCCGACTCGACCGCCGCCAGCCCATCGCCGTGGTTCCTGACCTCGATCACCTTGGCGTTCACGAAGCTCTTCGCCAGCGCGACGCGCAACGCCTTGTCGCTGGTGGTGCCCGGGATCACCGCCACTGTCTCGTCCACCAGGCTGGCGACATTGTGGATCGCGGACCCCTTCTTCACCAGCAGGCTGCCGCCGTCCACGAACGACATGCTGGTGAAGTCCACCTTCTCCAGCCGGCCCAAGGTGATGGTGCTGGTGGCGCACTCGATGTCGATCTTGCCGCTCGCCACCGCGTCGAAGCGCTCGTCCAGCGTCACCGGCACGTACTCGATCTTCAGCGGATCCAGGCCCACGGCCTTGCCGGCGTCCTCGGCGATGCGCCGGCACAAGTCGATGGAGTATCCCTGCGCCTCGCCGTTGTCCGCCAGGAAGGACATCGGGTAGGCGTCGCGCGCGAAGCCGATGCGGATCGCCTTGCGTGCGTGGATCGCTTTCAGCGTGCCTGTGATCTCGACGCCTTGCGCCGAGACCGGCAGCGGCAACAGCGTGGCGGCGCAGACGGCGAAAAGCAGGTGCAGCGGCTTGAGCATGATAGTCCCCTTCTTGTGAGCAATGCGGTTGAGCGCGCTCAACCCGCCTGCAGGCCGAGATGCGTCAGGCGCGTGGCATAGGCGGGCTCGCTCGCCTGCGGCGTCAGCCGGCCGTCGTCCTGGGGCGCGCCGGCCACCATGTGCACCGGCACCACGCCGGCCCAGACCGGCCAGCCGTAGTCCTCCTCGTCGTCGATCGGCGGGCCGGTGCGGATCTTGGCCGCCCCTTCGTCGATGCGCATGTGCAGCACGGTGGTCGCCTTCAGCTCCTGCGGGTGCACCGGCCGCAGCTCCTGCCAGCGGCCCGGGTACATGCGCTCGACGAACCTGCGCAGCGCCCGCTCCTTGGCGGCGGCGTCCTCCATCTTGTGCGCCTTGCCGAACAGCGTGATGGAGCGGTAGTTGATCGAGTGGTGGAAAGCCGAGCGCGCCAGCACCAGCCCATCCACGTGCGCCACCGTGAGGCAGGCGTCCACACCATCCTCGAGCGTGCGCAGCATGCGCGAAGCACTGGACCCGTGCCAGTAGACGTGGTCGCCCTCGCGCCAGTAGCTGGTGGGCGTCACGTACGGCTTGCCGTCGATCACATAGCCCACATGGCACAGGAAGCCCGCGTCGAGGATCGCGGCCGCGGTGTCGAAATCGTAGCGCGCGCGCTTGGGCAAGCGCTTCACGCGCGAGCGTGGCGTCTGCGTCAGATCGTCCATGGCGTCCCTTCAGCCCGCCGCCACGTACGCGGTCTTCACCGCGGTGTAGAACTCCGCCGCGTATCGTCCCTGCTCGCGCGGCCCGTAGCTGGAGCCCTTGCGCCCCCCGAACGGCACGTGATAATCGACGCCGGCGGTAGGCAGGTTCACCATCACCATGCCGGCCTGGCTGTTGCGCCGGAAGTGCGCGGCGTGCTTGAGCGACGTGGTGACGATGCCGGAGGCGAGGCCGAACTGCGTGTCGTTGGCGATCGCCAGGGCTTCGTCGTAGTCCTTCGCCGCGATCACCGCCGCGACCGGCCCGAACACCTCCTCGCGGTTGATGCGCATGTCGTTGCGCGTCTCGGTGAACAGCGCCGGCTCCAGGTAGAAGCCTTCCTTCTCGCGCTTGAGCAGGCTGCCGCCGTGGGCGAGCTTGGCGCCCTCCTTCTTGCCTTCCTCGATGTAGAACAGGTCCTGGTTGAGCTGGTTCTTGTCCACCACCGGCCCCATCTGCGTGCCCGGCTTGAGCGCATGGTCCACCGGCATCGCCTTGATGCGCTCGATCAGCGCCTCGACGAACTTGTTGTGGATGCCCTTGGTCACCACCAGGCGCGACGAAGCCGTGCAGCGCTGGCCGGTGGAGAAGTAGGCGCCGTTCACCGCCGACTCGACGGCGGTCTTGAGATCGGCGTCGTCCAGCACCACCAGCGGGTTCTTGCCGCCCATCTCGAGCTGCAGCTTCTTGAGCTGCGCGATCGCCTTCTGGGCGACCTTGCGCCCGGTGTCCACCGATCCGGTGAAGCTGATGGCATCCACGCGCGGATCGCCGATCACGGTTTCGCCCACTACGCTGCCGCGCCCCATCACCAGGTTGAAAACTCCTGCCGGCAACCCCGCGCGCGAGATGATCTCCGCCATGGCCCAGGCCGAGCCCGGCACCAGATCAGCGGGCTTGAACACCACGCAGTTGCCGTAGGTGAGCGCCGGCGCCACCTTCCACGCCGGGATGGCGGCCGGGAAGTTCCACGGCGAGATGATCCCCACCACGCCGACCGGCTCGCGCGTGATCTCCACGTCGATCCCCGGGCGCACCGAGGGCACCAGCTCGCCAACGCGGCGCAGCACCTCGCCGGCGAAGAACTTGAAGATGTTGCCC
>Ga0187893_10006172_pt1 | contig 20732 bp, 13 predicted proteins | sample MA1701074metaG_FD_139574 | JGI IMG/M metagenome (GOLD analysis project Ga0187893, IMG submission 139574) | White microbial mat communities from a basaltic lava cave in the Kipuka Kanohina Cave System on the Island of Hawaii, USA - MA170107-4 metaG ...
ATTTTCTCCAGTGCCCCCGATGCTTTGGATGGGCCAGAATCGCACCGACCCGGTGAAATCCAGCCGGTCGCTACACTAAATTCGATCGTCCAGTTGTCTCAAAATCGTTGACACGCTCCGATTTGCCAAGGTTCTTTTCGGGTAACTTCTCCACCAAGAGTATTGTTTCTTGCTGAGCCCTCAGCAGTGCCAGGTGTTGAGTTAAGTTGAGAGATTTGCTTCTTGAACTCAGCCAACCCTAAATCGAAATTAGTCGCGATCCGAACGACATAATTGAGTACGTGCGGAAAGTCAAAATTTAAATCACGAACCGCTCCTTCGCAACCAATAGAGAATTCTTGATTCTTCTTGACCTTCGACTTCAGCGTTAGGTACGAGATTCTTCCATCGACGGAGATCTTCGCTTGCACAAAGGTCGAACGAGGCATCACAAAAGCATGTTCGTGCGGTTCCAAAGGTTGGTAGATTAGTGCAGTCTTTGTGATGTAAAGAAGCCCCATTTCTCCCATCTTCCCCCCGTGCCAGTGAACCACTGGAACACCTAAGGATTCGTCTCTGCCATCCAAAAAACCATAGGAGACGAATGAGGTGCAGCCCTTACTATCCGCGAACCTTAGTAGAGGCCTGCCGTTTTCGAGGGCGGGTTTAACGTCTTGGGCCGGGATGGCTGTGCTAAAAAACAGAATTAAGAAGGTAACAAATAAAGATACTTTGCAGCTGAGTGCTGGCATCGTGATAACCTCTTTCTAAAATGATTTCTTTGGGAGCGATTTCTGGAGGTGCGCTCGGGAAAACTGGGGTTATTTGTTACCGCGTATCACGTTCCAAGCTGAGTTGCACGTGAATCCGATCCATTTGACCAGCAGCCCCAATTAGATAGATTGGGATAACTGCAGATACTATCCAAACAAATATAGAGCCTATACCCGCCGGCAAGCAAGATCTTAATTCACAGGAGCCGTTACCTACCAATAATCGGTTTCTTCCCATTCTTCCGGAATCGCTGTAAAGGGATCGTCACGCGTCAGGTACCTCTGCAGCAAACATGAAGAGTGGTGCAAAACGGTTGTAATCACTTGTCAGATTGTCAGCAAGTTCACTGGGCCCCTACCGAATGATAAGCCGCGTTGTCAGCGATTGTCAGAACTATTGTCGAAGCCGGCTTACCCTGCGCAAGAGACTGTAGGAAGATTAAGTAAAGGCGTTGACTGTGCGTCCATCGCTGATGTTTGCAATTCTGTCGCCTCGAAGGACGGATTTGCGAGTTCCGGCTTGCCATCCGCTTAACGCGTATGATAGCTAGTGTCAGCTCGACAATCTCAGCAGCACGCAAGGTCGATGCCTCCGATTAAACTAACAGATTTCCTCGCAAGAGAGATTCTGCGACTCCGCGAACAGGGACTTCCGCCTGCGGAAATTGCGGCGCAGCTCGGACTTAAAAAGATGCAAGTGGCGTCTCTGGTTGCTCATCAGGATATGTCAGAAGAGGTCATGGAGCCGGTTGTAGAAAGAGGAATACACTGAACCGATTGGCGTGATTGAGCAACCTGCTCCCATCGAGCAAACCGAGGACTTTGATGTAAGTGACGAGAGTATCACCGGCATATACGTTGGCGATGATAAGGAATATGGTGACTTACAGCAGTGGGTTCCTTTGGGACAGTCGCGAAGTTCAGAATCCCCATTTGATGATCATTGGCGAAAGCGGGCACTAATGGGATATCGGCAAACGTTCATCATAAGAAAGCAAGGCATTGGCGATCGCCTCGAGGATTGGCGTGTTTCGCAGTGAATCCTTGCCTAAGTCAAGCTTACAAGTTTCTTAACCATGCTCAGCAATCTTCACCGTCGAGCCGCTCGAGTGAATTTGATGTTGTCAAAATAGGGCTTAGCGAAACTCAGTTTTCGAAGTATTAGCCTGTTTTCTTCGAGCATCAGTCGGTCTCCCAGAACCACATTTCTCAAACTGGTTTTTAGGTTAAGCATACGAACTCGAACGGCTGGGAGGCTGCTGGAGGAAGCAGCGCTTATATCATCTATCGCAGAGATTCTCAAACGAGGTCGCTGGCAGGTAGTGTCCGACTCTGAGATTCAGAATTATTTTAGCCGACGACCTTTAGTCTGCCCTCCTCGACGACCTTTAGTCTGCCCTCCTCATAGTTAGGTGAGGCCGCGGACTATCAAGTAAGCAGCCGCGACTCTGGCAATCCGAGAAACCGCGTTCTGGTGTTGCTCGAATTGTGTTATGACATTCCCTTCGAAAAGCAACTGTGAGGATAGTGAAGGATGAACCAGCCTGGCCTGGTGACCCACCACTGTAAATTTCCGGATTGACTTTCCTACCGCCCGGTAGTAAAAGGTTTGCCAAGACTTGGGAGTTTTGACAATCGAGTGCCACACCAGTAAGTGTAAGCTCACTCTGCCACGCCTGGTATTCTCTGTAGCTCGCAGACCTGCAACAAAGGCACCCGGTTGATAAAGCAAGACAGATAGGCTCGGCTCGTCCTTACGTGCCTGACGTCCCACTGGGTAAAACTCCGGATTTTCAGCCGTCAGAACTTCGAATTCCCAACCCTCCAGCGGGTGCTACCATGAAGCAATCACCCACAAACACTCATGGCCTTACTGCTGCTCTCATTCTGACCATTGCTCTGGTTGGACTTGCGATCCGACCCGGCAAAACCCTGGCTGAGGCTCTTTCTGGGTTTGGGACAGCGGGTTTAAGCACAGCCGAGAGTAACCTTGATATGCAGGAAACATCCGCCAGCGCTTCCACATTCGACAGCATTAACGTAATCAGCCTGGCTGCAAAGGACCTGGTCTACGATTCTCAAACCGCCAAGCTTTACGCCAGCGTCGGATCAGCTGGAGGCGACAGAGCAAACAGTATTACACCGATTGATCCGGTGACTGGCGCACTGGGAACTTCCGTTTTTATCGGTGCCGACCCGGGAAAGCTGGCTATCTCTTACAACGGTCAATACATTTACGCAGCTCTGGATACTGAAGGTGAGGTGCGGCGTTTTGATGTGCCCAGGCAGACGGCAGGGCTGCAGTTCCCTGTTGGCATTTCTTCCCTCATTCACAAGCTCTTTGTCGAGGATATTGAGGTTTTGCCGGGGAGTCCGGGAACGGTTGCCATCTCTCGGATGGCTAAAAGTGTTTCCCCTCGCCATTTCGGAGTGGCCATTTACGACGATGGCGTGCAACGACCTGATAACACCGACCATGTGAATCACAATAATGTTATTGAGTTTTCGAGTTCCTCGGCGGTGCTCTATGGGATGGATATTGAGACTTCAAACATGGCGTTCAACAAACTCTCTGTAGCCGCTTGTGGATGCAACCAGCATTCGCTGATTGCCCGGTTGCCGTTCCCATCCGGTTTGGATTTCAAATACGACAACGGACTGACGTACTTTAACGCAGGCCGCGTTTATCACGCAAGGCAACGCTGGGAGGGCGTGGCAGTGCGAATTCCATCGCGCCGACCCGCCAGTAAGGAATCTCCGCTGTTGCTAAAATGGAGCCAGCCTCAAGCCCGTACCCTGGCAGGAAACCCTCTGCTGCAAGCACGCCAAAGGTATTTATATCGTCGAAGCCTTCGGCATCTCGCCTTTGAGACCGAGTAGTTCCCTTCAATCGTCTAATTAGCTGATCGCACCTCCTGAACAGTGCTTCATCCTCCGACTCCAGAGTCCCTTGTGATTCGCGCAGACGGTTCAAACGGGTGATCTGAATCTGCGCCCATCGAAGACGTTTACGGAGCCGTCCTATAACTTCATCGAGATCAGGAACCATCTCAGTTATGTAGTCTAACAGCGCTTGCCGGCTTGTTACTTCAGTGTCAGGCTCTGGCCATCCCTGCCTGAAAGCGTCTTCAATATAACCAATCAAGTCGTCGAGATTTTGCGCTATTAGGCTTTTTAAGCTCGTCAGATCAAAAGGCGCTTCACGAATCAAGCCATCTTCAAAAAGATAGGACGAAACTCGATCCGGTAGACACGAACGCACAATCTGATCGATCGCTTGGCGCTCCGATTCAGGTCGTCGAGCATCCCTGGTGTATTGATGTAACCTGGTAATGACCGTAGCATGAACATGCTTTGCTACCATGAATTCATTTCGAAGATTAAAGGCAGGAGGATCAATTGTTCCGATTAGGAGTTTTAAAGGTTCGCCAAAATATGCTCGATCGTGGGAAACGGGCCGGCAGTAAGTTACATCCACTGCCATACGGTGGCGCCGCCCCGCCCGGCCTGCACGCTGCCAGTAGTTTGCCGGCAAAGGAGGTACGTTGCGCATAAGTACCGCGTCAAGCTGACCAATGTCGACTCCCAGCTCTAAAGTTGGCGTACACACAAAGGCATTGATCACATCGGAGTCGCCTTTAAATAGGTTTTCTAATCGCTCGCGTTCCTCATGCGGGACCATAGCCGTATGCTCTTCCGGTCTGAGCATCGAGTACGCTTGGTCAAGCAGCTGCAGATCATAGTTATCGGGATCCTCTCGAACAAAGGCCAGCACACCCTCACAGCGCCACGCCAGACACTTCAGGTGAGGCGTGCGCCTGGTAAACTTCCTGCGACAATTCTGGCATCGCCAAACTCCGTGATTACTTCTCAGTCGCAAGAGATCCGCATCGACCTGGTACACGCCACTTACGTTTGGAAGGGGGTTACCCCGCGAGCCTTTAAGTCGTACTGGTTTGAGAAAACGGGAATCCACAAGAAAGCTAAAGAGGTTCTCCAGGAAGGCCTCCGTTGAATCCATTGGCACGCCCCATTTTCGGGCCATTTGCCGCAAGGTTGTATCACCCTTATCACTGATCCATTGGGTGACAAGTTGAGCTTTCTCTTCTGGAGCTCGACGTAGTTTCGTACCAGCTGGATTCCCAAGCTGCGGTAAATAGCCTTGCTGCACTTCAAGATCGCCATCCATCCAGTACTTTGTAAAAATTTCCCGCTCCGGATCGTGCAGGATGCGCTTGCGGCGGAAGTAATCCAGAAGGCTCGCAACACCGTCACGAAGGTCTTCAGGAGGTAAACCAAGTTGATGGGAGTGCTTTTGAATCCATGGAAGTGAAGGCTCTAGCCCTTCGTATTCAATTTTCATTCTTCCCCAAGGCTCAAGACCAATGGCCTGGCGAGAAGACAGCGTGACTTCACGGAGCACCTGGATACGCAGGAACTTTCGCCGTTCCTGTTCATGTCGACCACCACCACCCTCTTTGCGGACTACTTGCCAAACCTCCGGTACGAGCGCACGAGACAGAGCCTCATCCCTTTCCATCAAATCATCGAGGTGAAGGGTCAAGTCTCCAATTGATACCGGTCCCTCCTTGATTCCTTCAGCCATCAAAGCCCGAAGACGAAACCGTCGTGCATGGTCTTTCATCCAGCCAGCTTGAAATGCTGCATCCTGACGGTTGTCACAAAAAATCAGCAGGCGAGGCCGCTCGGAATGGTGAACCATGTCTTGAGCTAAGACATGGACATCGGCCACGTTCGTGGCCCGTACTGGTCTGGCTGGTTCTCTATAGTTAGTACCAATGACCCGGCCGTTTGCTCCACAGGATAGGCAACTGGTTAAAAGCCCTGGGTTCTCTCGATTCTGACGCAAAGCATACAGCTTCACACTTTCGTTACTGACACCACAATGTAAACATCGAGCCACCTCTTCAGGATGCGCCGTGCCACAGTGCCTGCAAAAATGAAGTGCTGCTGTTGATGAATCTTCTTCAAGATCTTCATATCGTGCCGCCCACGATGCGATCTACGAGAACCACGCGCCGACCGCCATGCGTTTCCTCCAGAGGCTGCCAGTAGGATCCCTCAGCTCCAGCCTCTCCACCGCCCGGTGTCTTGCCTGTAAACTCAAAATCTTTCAGGAAGCTGATGAAATAGTGTTGTCCACAGGTTGTACACGTTGTAACTGGGAAATGAGCGTTCGGGCTGCTCCCGTTAGTCGCTTCAATTTCGTCTTCTGCCGCCAGCCAAAGGCGAACTTCTCCTGGAATGGGAAAACTAACTACCGCTCCGCTAATTCCTCGAATAAATGCGTGAACAACAGGCCGAAGTAGCGGCCGACCATCCTGTCGAGCTGCCGCGCCCAGAGTCAACCAGGTGAGAATCTCAGCTTCGCTTGGTTTGCGCTCAATCTTCTTCTCCAGTAGTGGAGGAAGCTCCAATAAAGGTTGTGGCCGGTTAAGTATTTCGCTCAACTGAAAAACGAGTTCATTCTTGGATAGTGCAGCGTGAAGTGCTTCAGGCCAGTCACCTGGAGCAAGATCAGTCCCCGTTAAGTCGTGGTAAACACTTCGGATAGCAGTATCATCCTCGACATCACATTCAACTGCTCGCACACAATCACCCAGGATCACTGCCGCGTCTTTACGAGGACTTGAAGGAACGCTACGGTCCTCTTCCCAGACATCAGCTTCATAAGCCTCGCCAATGGTGACCACGTCCTCTTTTCCAACGCCGAAGAATCGTGAGGCGAAATTTCTTGCTGAGTCTTGATTCTTTTGATCGACAATCGTCGCTGAGGTGGCGATGCAGATTGAATCTTGAGACTTACGTCCACAAAAGCTGCGCAGGCGTCGTATCAAACACGCTGTCTCAGCGCCCTGAGCGCCGGCAAAGGTGTGGGCCTCGTCGAATACAAGAAAATCTAGACTTGCGTCGGCGAACAGTTCGACGTCGCGTTGACGAGTTAACAAGAGTTCAAGCTGCTTGACGTTTGTTAGCAGGATGCGAGGTTGGCGCCCCAGAGTTCGCATTACCTCACGCGAACATACCTCCTCCGGCGGATACACTGCTTCGCTCCTTTTTTCCCGCCGCATCTGAGCGAGCTTGGCCTCATAGTCGGCCTGGGATGAACCGGAAGGTAGGCGGAGGCCGGTAACTTGAGACTCCCTTTCCGGTGTCTTCCCGACGTACATCCCAAAGGTGATCCCTGTACCGGCAAGCAATCCCCGTAGTCGCAACAACTGGTCCTCAGCGAGAGCATTCATTGGGTAAACGATCACCGCGCTAATCCCGGCCTTCGTGTCCTGGTCTCTCAGTTCCAAACAGCGACTAACAATAGGATATAGAAAGCACTCGGTTTTTCCCGAGCCAGTCCCGGTGGAAACAAGAGTGGTCTTTGCTGCATGGATAGCCCGCATTGCCTGTTCCTGATGTGCGTAAACATGCGCAATTTCCGGCGGGATACGTTGACGCATGTGAGGATGGAAGATACCCTCCGTTACAAGGCTGTCAATTGACGCTCCTTCCTTAAAGGGACGCGAAAGACTGATGAATGGCCCCTTCATCAATGGTGAGTGTCGCGTTTCATCAAGGGACAGCAGCCGCCGCATCTGAGCATGTAGTCGCTCATCAGCGAAGGGATACGAGGTCAACTGATACCGCAGAAAACTGCGAACTACTTTTTCGGTATATACAATTGGATTGAGGGCCATCTTGTTTTCCCTTGGTTAGAGGCCAATTTCCCCGTGCTTAATGCAGGATTATTCGCATAACGCCTTGATCTTAAGTGCGGTCTCTGCGAGGGGCGTGCAATCCAATCCGCCTCGTTCATCATCTTGAGAAGTAAAGAGGGTCTCCCCGTCGACAAAGCCATTCGCCAGGTACCATTGTCGTTTCCATTCCCATCCCTGTCTGTAGTCCTCTCGGTTCATCATTCCCAGGTGCTCCCAGATGATTACATCGCCGTCTGGTGTGATAAATGAAAAATCTGGACGCAGTCGGCCAGGAGCCTTACTACCTTCACATCAACAGCAGACGAGTGAAAAAATGCACCGGTGACAAACTGTCATATCCGGGGATGGGGTAACTAAGACAGGTTAAAGCCCATTCCTTTAAGCATAAATCTGGTGGTGCGGCCATCGAGCTTCTTCGCTCTCCCAGCAAAACCCTTAAGAGGGCCGAATGGTCGGAGGCCGCACTTAGCTTCTAATTGCTTATTGATGGCCTCAGCATATTCCAAGCTTCGGGCAATTGCATTCCGCAACCTGTCCTTGCTTGCCGGCTTTCCGTGCGTTACCACATCTCGGGTGTCTTCGGCTGTTTTAAGAGCCTGCCCTGCAGAATGTGGGATCTTGAAATCGAACACTGTTTCATACAGTTCAAGGAATGCTTTGCGAGACATGTTGTGCGTACTGACAACACCTCGTGCCACTTTTACATCAGCGCGGTGCATTTTTACGACGCCGCAATAGAGCGCCATGTTTTGCCCAAGTTCCAAACGGGCAAAGCAGTACGCGAGGCACACATCGAACGGAAAATCATTGATTAGCTTTGGTAAATATGAGAAATAAGTCTTCACCTCCGGACAGCACTGATTGTAAAACTTAAGTAGCCCTTTTTTCGTCTTCACGGACTTTGCCATATGTTTCTCACTCAGACTATTGCGTGCCCCAAATCATATGGATTCTGTAAAGAGTTTTTGCTGTGGCTCAGGGCTTTCAGGTTCACGTGGCAAGACTAACTCTGAATCAACTTTCTGGTCAGATTTGCTAGCCTCGATATCGGCAAGGAGACTACGGTACCCAGTTTCGCCAAGGAGGTTGCGGGCATGGAGGTGGCACTCTCGCCAGGACTCCTCCGCACTCTGGGCTAATTGCCAATCGTATAAGCGCGGACCGAGTCGGCTGGCAACCGGTTGGTATTCCTTTGCACGGTCGTCATGTCCAAGAGCGTAGTCAGCGAGACGGAGGACATCGGGGATCATCCATCCCCTTCCAGCATTCTGTTTTATAAACTCCTCAATGCCTGATTCGAGCTCGCCCTTGTTGCGGATTCGCTCTTCAAGATCATGGAAAGCAACAAGCGTTAGGATCGTATGACGCAACTCGGGATCTTTGTTTTTGTCGACTCGCCAAAAGCCGCGCACATCGATCTCGGCGGTGCCTGAACCTTCGGCAATAGCAGAGCTTGGAATGTCACACGCGGCAAGGATTTGATTGAGATCAGCGTAGGTCAAGCCAAAGCACGCAGCAACAATAGCATCGGAAACGCAACGCAATTGGATTCTCGAACTGGGAGTAAGGGCCCATCGCCCGCGCCACGAGGCGATTGTTTCAGAACGCAACCAAGTGGGAGCAAATATAGCGTGTCCGCCGTTCAGCGAGAGCGTAAGATCAGATAATAAGGTATTATGAGGTCCCCTTTGAGTTGGGCGAAGGACGGGAAGTTCATCAACGACGAACCAGTTGAGATGCGTTCCAGCCATTCGTCTTCGTAGAGACCAATCCAATACAAACGAATTCGTCTGGCATAACACCGATTGAAAATCTTTAATGTTGGATGAAAGCGTTCCAACGACATTTCCGCATGGATACGCTGGGATGAGTGAGGCAATGAAAGTTCTGAAATCAGTAGACCGGGCTATATCTCTAAAGCCGAGTCGTATGCATGCGGGATCTCGATTCCAGAATTCGTAGAGCGGCATTGCCACGAGAAACTGGCTATCATATCTCTTCCGGTCCCACGGAATCGGCTCCCACCTTGCCCTAAGTCCAGTACCAGAGATCCAAGCAGCGGTTGAATGGTCAAACTGGCTAACAATTACCCCTTGATGTAAAGGCAAGGCTATAAAGCGTCCGGAGATTTCTTTCTCCTCTTTCTGCCCTTTTTGACTTTCTAACTTGACAGTTAGCGGTCTACCGTTGCTGTCGGTAAAAACACCGGTTTCGATTTCATCCTCACAGATAAATGCTTCTGTAACCCGCGAGAGAATTACACCCGGTGGCATATCACCTCTAGGGATAGGTAGCGTATCGTACGGTGGTTGGGCGACGCGGCGTTCGCCCTCAGGCAAAGGTTTGACGCCGAGCTCCGGCCACAATTCTTCAATTGGCCGCCAGTTGCCCTTTAGCCAGCGACTGTATTCGTCGGGCCGGTAGCCCTGCTCCTCCCACTTGGGACGCGGTGGAAAGAGCTTGGAGTCGCTCGTCATGTTGAAGTCGCCTTGGGTGTACTTGATGCCCCAGCCATCTGGACCATCGTCCCCGAGCAGGACGGAGTTCTTGTATATTTTCTCCAGAATCTCCAGGTCACGTGCTGATTGAATTTCTAAGATCGCCCTGGATTTCGGACTGAATTGCGACACTTGCTCGAGCTTGTATGGCGTGGACAACTCCTCGGCGCGCTCCCAGTCCTCCAGTTTTCGCCGCATAAAGGCAGTTAAAATGGCGTCTGTTTTACTTCCCTTTTGAACAATCACAGGGTTGAACTTGAAGCGGCTATCAATTTCAAACACTCTTTCTCTGTTTTCGAAACCAAACAACCATTCCCAATTGCACTGCTCAAGGAACAGCTTCCGCAGATCTTGGGTTCCGTAATCTGAATAGAGACCAGAGGGCACAATAAAGCCAACGCGGCCACCTGAACGCAACAGCGAGTGCGAGTGTTCCAGAAATAGCTTGTACGTGTAGGCTTTGCCCTGTCCCTGGTAACGGAATGGATGAGCGCCGTCGGCGAAACCTCGAATTTTCAAGCGAACTTGCCTCCAGCGGTCATGCAGAATGATGTTCTGATTGCCACGCGCTAGGGTAAACCGCTCTGCCGGTTTTTCACTGAGATTCGGATCACCAAACGGCTGCGCCGAGAACTTCATCCAGTTCGAGTACTCGTCAAAGGTGGAATTGTATGCGAGCCAAGCCTCCTCTGCTGCCTTATGGGAGAAGCAAGTCGTTTGAATTCGAAGGGCCTCTTGTTTCCCGTATGAACGGTACAGGGGATCTATATTAGAGAAGAATTCCTTGGAGTTCGGCTGTAGTGTTTCCCAAGGTGGGTTTCCAATTATGGCATCAAAGCCCGAGTTGCTAACGCGGAACACGTCCGGAAACTCGAGCTCCCAGTGAAAAAATAGCTTACTGGCGGCCAAACGCTTGAGCACAATTATGGTCTGTTCGGAGGGTTCGTGAAAAGTAGTCGGTAACGGCGCGTGCTCAAGCTCTTCAACCGGCCAGAACCAGCAGGCACACCAGAGATCCATCGCAGCCTTGAGAGCCAGGTAAGCATCTGAACCAATCAGCTCTTCACGATAAACCCTGGCCCGCTCCGCCGAGTCCTGAACTGGCAATTCGTGGAGCCTCGAAAGTATCTGAAGTGCTTGTTCATGAACTGTTCGAGCTCGTTCCAGATGATCTTTGTTGTTAAAGAGGGTAGGCCCTTGCAAGAAACTCTTTAAGTCTGGAGTTAGTTTCTCCCTGACAAACGCTTTAATCTCCTTGGTGCGCGCCTCCTTCTCAGAATGCACTCCATTATTGTGGTTCTTGTCGCCACCTTCCCGGTGCTTCCAGGCCATTGCCGGGTAATGTTGAAACTGGTCGAACCAACCGCCAATGAGCGAGTTTCCACACTTGATCTTGTGGTCTAGGAAGGAAAACGGCAGTGTTCGATCCATTGTCTCAATCCAAAGAGCCAGCCGGCAAAGCTCTACCGCAAGCGGATCGAGATCTACCCCGTAGATGCTGCGTTCTACTACATAGCGACGCAGGACAGCTTTAGTTCTTTGCTCAAACTCGCCTTCTTCTGGCCCGCAAGGCAATCGCATGAGCTTTAAATCCTCATTTGACTCTCCAGGTGAGACCAGGCCCAGCAACTCGTCCAACGGTCGCCGCCAGTCCTGTTGTATTCGCCGGTGAGCGTGTAAGGACGAATAGAGAGCGTCAGTTAGAAAACGTAGTGCGGCTACCGGAAAACTGCCTGAACCGCACGCTGGATCACAAACCTTAATTCCTAGAATCTCTTCCGGAACCTTTGGGATCCATACGGAAGGATTAGCATTCCGATCCGGTGAGCCATCCGGATGTGTAGGCGGATCGTAAGCCAGCGGCCTTAGAGTCCTTTGAACTGTGGGTACTGCAAGGCCCGGTCGAGTGTAAAATGTCCCACCGCCCTTACGTGTTCCACCCCAACGCACCAGATACCATTCACCCGGGAGAATCACTTTTGAGACCAGCTGTCGAGCCTTGCTTGCAACTGATTCCTCATAGCCAAGGCGACGTTCCGGCGTGAGCTGGCCGCGAGGTCGTCGTACCAGATTGCCCGCCACTACGGCACGGCGCGCCCACTCCTCTGCTCTGGTCCGGACCAAATGATGTTCATCTTCGGATTCATCTTGAGCTTCGGAAGGCGCCTGCTCCTCGTTTTCCTCAACGGCTTCACTCTCCGCAAGTTCTGGCTCGTCTGCGAGTTCTGCTTCCTCAACCTCAACATCCTCTTCGATGCCCTCCCCTGATTCTTCATCATCATTGCTGGTGTCTCGCATCTTTTCCAGAAGCGTGGCAAGTGCTCTGTCGTCCATTGCTTCGAGACGTGAGAGTGGTAAGGCCGGATGGTTGCCTACAGCCAGGAAGATTACAGGATCACCCTCCGGAGCCGTTCTAAGCTCGAAATCAAGTAATCCCTCGTAGAGAATTCCGATGTATTCACTGGAGAGATCCGAGAAATCGACTGGCGTAACCACCCACGTACTGCTGCGTCCTTGTCGCAGTTTGACACGAGTGCGCGTAATAAGTTCAAGGATATGATGAACGTCACGATCCGACATTAGTTCCCGGTCAAAGCATGCGTTTTCAAAGACAAAAAGGGCTCGGGCTAGACCGTCTAAGGCAGTTTTTTCAGCGGAGGCAAAAAGTTCTCCTCCATAGGCTGTAATCGTCAGGTCCGGATGATGCGAGCCTTGATGGACCAGTCTGAACAGAGAGAGTATTCGAGGCCAGGCGTTCCAGGATCGAGCCAATCGGTTGCCACCACGTGTGGCAGTCTTTTCTAATTCTTCAAGCAGGCCGGTTAGACCGTACGAACCGTGGTAGAACGCATTATCACGAGGCAAAAGTTCCCGCGACTCAGCGAAGAGAACTACAACCAACCTCATCACTATGCGAACGGCGGCCCGATAGATCTCTGCAGGATCGACATTTGAGCAGCTATCTTTGAGTACTTCGCCGTGGGTTTGAACGACAAGCTCTACACTTTTACGAACACGTTCGCCAAGCTCGTTCGAAAGTTCCGCTTGTCCCTTGCGGCTGTCCTGAATTGCTCGTAGGAGCGGTGGCCGTTCGTCAGCTTCAGAAGGGATCCATAGGGAAGGAGATAGCAAGGTTCGCAGTGCGATCACCTGTGGCGAAAGCTCTCCTTCTTCAAACCAAAGGTCCAGATCCCACTCGCACCAGGCATCAAAATCGAGCCCGGCAAAAACCAAACGCCATTGGCGACCGTTTGTGACCAGCACCATCCTCTCTTGTCCAGCACGCAACCATTGCAGAACCTGGCTCGTAATCTTCTTTCCACGACCAACACCGATCCTTTTCTCCGCGTCAAAAAAGACTGGTAGCAAGCCGCCGCTGGAACCTTGCCATAGTTGCCGGGGTTTTACTGTGTCGCCGGCGATGGTCACCCGTCCCCATTGGCTGGATACGTTACTTCCACGGTGCCACCGCCCAATCGACTCTGAAAAACCACAGATATCCTTAAGGACAAATGCTACAAAGGATGGGATGTCGCCATTGCCTTGAAGAATGCGAAGACCCTGGCGCCGCAGTTCGCCTTCCAGAAATGGGCTCAGCGTAGTGGGTTCATGCTCGCCGATCTGTTTCAACCTTGGCGGGTCGAGCAAAAGCCCCCCATGGCGTAAGCGTTCCCGTTCAAGTTGAGTACGTACTTCCTCGTAGTGACGTGTTCGCCGAGCAATTTCTTGTTTCCTCTCTTCTATGGATCGATCGATCTCTTCAAGTCGCTCAGCTTCGTCGAAAAGCAAGCCTTGATCCCGTTCGTTTTTAAGCTCATTAATCTCACGCTCCAGTTTAGCCAGAGTATTCTCCGCAATCAGGGTTGATACCTCGCCCTGACGACTCCGATAACGCTCGTCCTCATGCTTACGGGCTTGGGCGCCATCCGCCTCGAGCTGGTTCTTCAGCTTGGAGGTGAGCTCTTCGGCATGCTTTTTTACATACGCCTTTAAGTCAGGTTCAATCTCTTCGAATAGGCTTTGCGCCTGCACTAGGTGCCCATTGTAGTTAGCGGCGTGAGTACTGCGCAGAGCACTGGGTGGCTTATGTTCCAGTGGTGGCAGAAGCTTTTTGTTACGCACCGGAAATGCAACGGTACGTACCCAGTGATGAAAAGATTCGCGGAGTTCGTTAACAGCCAGTTCCTCAAGGCTCAAAAGCACCAGTGCATCAATGCTCGGGGGAACGTCCCCTAATCGAACTGTCCAGCGCGATACGACTTCCCCGGTACCAGGAAAGCGCCTCCGCGTTAGCGATCCCAGCGCCCTTTGGATCATTGGATGTGAGAGGTGCATTAGTTGCACATCAGGCCGCGGAGTATAAACCAACCGTTGACCAATTTGTTTGAGAAATGGCTCGGGACTGAATGCCAGGCGGACTACCGGGCCGCGCACGTCTTTCCCCTTTTTCAAACGCAGGGAATCGTCAACAACGTCGCTCCAACCCGGAAGTCCTGGATTCACGAGTCGGCACGTGAGTTCCTCGCCCGCACAATCCAACTGTGGTCTCCCTGCGTGAACGGCCATTCCGGCTTCAAGCGTTTCGCGCATAGCAATAGGATCGAGATCAAGTTCATTCGCAATAGCCTCCAAATTATCAAAGCCCTTTCGGTCCGTGCCGGCCGTATCATCAGCAGCGATCGCAGCCCGCTTACGTGCAGCTTCCAAGCGCCGGTCAAGATCACCTTGAACGGACTCGAGGCTTTCACCTTCGACTAGTTTGCGATGAGCTGCTTCGTCAAACAATTCATTTGCGGAGCCCAGGTCTTCACGAATCTCATCGGCCTTCCGCAGCACATGCGCCAGAAAGCGGAGATCCGGATCGTCCCTGCTAACAAAGTGATGAATAGTGACGTCGCGGGCCTGACCGTGTCGATCGAGACGTCCGTTTCGTTGCTCCAATCGTGATGGGTTCCACGGGCAGTCAAAATGAAGCAAATACCTGGCTGTGCCCTGTAAGTTCAGTCCCTCAGCAGCTGCATCTGTAGCCACCAAAATTCTGACTTGATGCGACGGGTCATTAAAGGCGTTCTTCACTATGTCGCGAGTTGCCTCATCCATACCACCCCCACCACCACTGCCAAAGAGCGTCAGAATGCGATCTTCCTCATAGAGCTTTCGCAAACGCCGTACGATATAATCCAGGGTAGTTTTGTACTCAGTGAATACAACCAGTCGTTCATCTTCACGCCAGTTGCCCCCGCTTCGTAGCAGCTCCTCTGTCAAAGCGCGAAGGCTATCGAAACGAGCATCAGCTTTGGGATCCAGATCGATAATCGATTCGCCTTCACTGGTGAGTCCAAGTGCCTCCACTGCCTGATCAATCGCTGTGATTTGGTCGTGCAGATCTTCAGCCACCGCTTTTAACCATGAGCCGACAACACTCGCAGCCGTTGCCTCGCGAGATTGGTTCTCACGGTCATCCCCGGTCTCCTGGCGCATAAGTTGTTCTGCCGCTATAACCTCCGCGTCCGCCGCGGTTTCCGACTGAGCCAATCCCTCCTTGCAACGACGCCATGACTCAGCAAAAGCTGTGGGACAGCTCAAGAGGCGTTTCCCCAGAATTTCCACAGCAAAGCTGCCCGCTCGGCGCCTGCGCCTTTCACCACCGGCGATTAGCTTCTTTACTTCGGTGCGAAAATTATCAAAGGCCGAGCTTAAGGCGGACTCCAAGGGAGATAATGAGAGGAGTAAAGGTCTTGGCTGTTGTCTTGAACAGAATCTGGGAGGGTTGCTGCGGATATTGATCTCACGTTTTAGCCGGCGCAGTACAACCTGTTGCATGCGTTCTCTCTCCGCCGGCTTAATCTGATCAGTTTGACTGAAGCGTACTGGATCAAGAATCTCGAGCAGACCTGTGAAGCAACGAGTATGACCGTTATGCGGTGTGGCACTCAGAAAGATTCGGTGCTCAAACTGGGGCGCAACCAGCCGCAACATCTCACATAGATCACTATCTTCACCAAACGCTGCTGGCATTAGATTATGACATTCGTCAACAATCAGCAGGTCCCAGGGCAGATGCGGAGATCCCTCGGGAGTGCGACAGGCGGCCCAGAAATTGATCTCGAATGTCCTCCTGCCGCAGGTAGTGATACGAAGTTATTATGCGACTGAAGGAGCGCCAGGGATTTGCATCCATTCCCAGCCGTTTGCGCAGACCATAAGTCTCCGCCCGATCTACTAGATCGAATGACAAAGAAAACTTCTCCCACATTTCCTCGCGCCACTGAAGCCTGAGCGACGCTGGAGTAAGAATGAGAACTCGCTGGATTCGCCTTCTTAGAAGCAGCTCGCTGAGGATTAAGCCAGCCTCAATTGTTTTGCCCAGGCCGACGTCATCGGCGATTAGTAGATTGACGCGAGGCATCTGCAGAGCCTTGAGCAAAGGCACAAGCTGATAATCCTCAACTTGAATCGCGCCATGGAAAGGGCTGGAGATGGGAAGTCTTTTGACCGGTCCTTCATCGTCCGGATCAAGATAGGGAAAGGCAGCAGTCCACCGCGCTGCTCGCAACAAAGCGTCGAAGTCTTCTGGCGGCATTGCATCGGCGGTAGTCACGTCCGGCAAAGCTGTAGGTTCCAGCAAGAGCTTGCGAGGCTCTAGCTCCCAGAGCAACCGCTCGTCGAGGGGATATTGGTCATCCTTATATTCAAGGTGAACGAGGTGAAGCCGTCCGCTTTCACCGTCGAAAGGCTCGACAGCTGCGACTAGTCCCCGCCGGTTGCGCACTGTCGCAAACATCCCCACACGAGGAAGTTGTTCAGCTTGAGTTCTATTCACCTGAATTTACGCCGGGATTGAATCTGGATTACTGAACAAACAACAGTAGATTACAGGCTAATCTACTTACCACTCGGGTTTGCCGAAAATCTTTGGGCAATGATGAGCCGAACCAAGGTCTAATTGCACCTCAGAAAAACCGATTATGGGAGAAGGCCCAATTTCCCGTGTAAAGAAACGCTAAATCAGCTGATATGCGACTGGGTGCAGTCGCCGAGCATGAGCAAGGCGCGCCTATTCTTGATCAAAACCGGGAACGGTGCCAAGCGCCGTTGGGTGTTGAACCAAGGGCTTCTCTTTCCGCCGCGCGGAAGTGCTCTGGCGCCGGGGGAGAACTGGGTGCAATTTCGCCTAAAATATCGGTCTGCATGGACTAAAAGCGCGTTATCTTCGCTCACATCAGCCTCCTGCCGGTCCCGATTCACGTTAGTCAACTTTACGCCCTAGCTTGGTCAACATTCTTTTATTCTTATTATATGTTCCGCGAACCGCCTGCGCCCGAGAAAGGGATGCAGCGGAGGTTGTCGAACTTTAAAAGTTGTCGGACCTTAAAGCCACCGATGGTGGTTTTAAGGGTGTGGTCGCGAGTTCGAATTTGGACACTCCGGAGGCTGATTTAGGTGAGTATTCAGCTTGTTACAACATCTTTCAGTTGACTGCTTTCGCGGCAAACCACCAGCGCGGTGGGGTTGGGACTGACTATGGCCCCTAGGACGAACGTTTCTCCGTGCTGTAACAACAAGTTGGAAAACCTGAGCTTTTGAGCCGTCGGGCCGACGCCTGAGAAAAGCCTTGCTCCTTTTCCGCTCATTTCCTATACTTAAACTGGTTTGTAGCTGCACCCACCTCACTCATTTTCTTTGGTGCCGCTGTTCGTATCGGTTTACAACCTTAGCCCCTAATCAGCTAAAAGCAACGTCTTAGCGCTCCTATAAGAAACTCTTACGTCCGATCGAAGGTCTCTTATGACGGCTAATACTTTTCGAGCCGAATCCTGTAGCCCACCAGATTCCCTTCGGAGAAGATAATGACAAAGCATCGAAACATGTGGTCCGTTTTATTGTTTTTACTCCTGTGTTCCGCTCCAGAGCGCGCTCTTGCCAGCGAATTACAAGGCAAAGTGGTTCAAGTGTTGGACGGTGGAACAGTTGTGGTCTCTTACGCTAACCGTTTCGCGACAGTTCATCTCTACACTGTCACTGCGCCCCCAAAAGACCACCCACTCGCCGCAGTAATTCGTCAACACCTCGCCGATTTTGTACTGGGGAGAATGGTTTCTATCCGCTATGCCAGAATGGAGTCAGATGTCATCAATGGTCTGGTGTTTGTCAATGGAAATGACATCGGCCTTCAGATGGTTCGAGATGGTGCCGCAAGTTACAACACCCAATATGACAGAGAACTAAGTGAGATAACCCGCCAACTTTATTTAGAAAGCGAACGAGCAGCCCGCAATGAGAGGCTAGGGATTTGGCGGACAGATTTGCCAGGGTCATCGACCGTGACTGAAGGTAAAGCCGCAAACAACAATGCTAGTCCGAATCGTCCCTCTTCTGTCTCAGTAAAACCGAGTGAACCTAGCAAAGACGCATCGTCACAGGAAGTAGCGGCATTGTTCAACAATAAGACAAGATTGATGACTTGGTCCCGTGGCGCTGTGGGGTGCGACGATCTCTATTCTGAAGGCCAGTACTTTCGCATCATCCAAGGAGACGGAATAGAGATTGCTCTGACAATGCACGACGGCAAGGACTACCGCGTTGCCGATGTATTCATCTCAAATCTGAGCGATAAGAGAAAGCTGATAGATCCCTCTACGACACGCTTCACATTGGCAGATTCCGGTAAACCGATGGTTTCTCTCAGCCCGATACCGGCTGAAAAGATTGCCAGCAAAATCAAAAGGAGGGCAAACTGGGCCAACTTTTTTTCAGCGATTGCCTCCAGCGTGCCCCAGAGTTCAACATCTCAGTCGACCACGAGAGGAACCGTTTCTGTATACGGAAGTAATGGGTCATTTGCTAATGGCACCTATCAAGGCACAACGACGACGACCCGGATGTCTACAAACGTATATGCGCAGGAACAAGCGGCCGAAAACAATAGGCGCCGGTCATCGGAAGCAGAAGATCGAGCGAATGAACTTCAGCAAACAGCACTCAAAATCAACACCCTCTTTCCGGGCGAGCACACTGCTGGACTTATCTATTTTGAAAAGAAAAAGTTTGTCGAGAACGGATCGTTTCAAATATTGATTGATGGGACAGTCTACCACTTCTCGTTTACGCCACTCTCAAAGAAATAGCCAGATTAAGATCCGGAAATTGCCTGCCTCGTCGAAATTCTAATGTTCGGGGCTTAGTTCATCAGCGTACGCACAGGATCAAAATGCAATCAAGTAGACCTGACGAAACAATTCCCATCCCCCTATATTACGGAACCTCGAGCCTAATTCTTGAGAGCATCCTTAAGTTCGGATTGGCCGGGCGAAACCTCAATCGCCGATTGGAAGGTGCTTGAGTTCGCGAGGACCGATTCTACATTAAGCGATGATCATAATAGCCGGGATCCAAAACCTGACGATTCGAGAGGCTACGGGAAGAGGTATCCAGATCTCGGACTGTATATATGTCACTAATGATTGCTCCTCCCAGCTGGGGCGAATCCTGTCGCAACCGTTTAGACTGGCAATCGGCGGCATGGAAAGTCACAGTCTCATCACTGGTCAAGCCGCGGCCTACTGGAAGGATCTGCCGAATGAGGAAGATCCAGCAAAGGCCCTACATTTCCTGAATGCCTGGCTTCAAGCCCTCCGTGCATTTTTCATGGCGTTGTGGGTTGTGAGAGACAATGCGGTCAACTGCGAATTGGGGTTTTTGGAGCATCACGTTCCCGGCAAGGGCATGACACGCACGAGCAACTTTATCGCGGCACTTTTCTCTACAGCGCGAGGCAGCTCAGATCGGATCGCCTTTAGCGCAGTGGAAGTTCGTTGCGCGCGAGAGTACTTCCTCTGCTTTTTTCTTCCGTTGATGTTTGGCCTCGACTTGAATGATGGAAGAGTGCCCAAGCTTCTGATTAACAATTCGCCCCCTATAATCAGTGCCAAGGGGTTGCATCGGCTAACTCGGTTTGTCTACTTTCTAAGCGCTGCCCGCTGCGCGAATGATCTTGGCGTGAAGGTGTCGCTTTATATGACTTGCCTCGAAATAATGTTTGCCACCGAAGCCGCCGAATTGACACATCGACTCTCCGAGAGGGTCGCCTTCTTCCTGCGTAACGATTCAGGTGAGCGACTTGAATTATACAAACGCCTTAAGGAGGCATACAATATCAGGTCAAAGGTCATTCACGGAAGTGTCATGTCGGAGAAAACACAGATGCAATTGCCAGAAGTGGCGACCGACATTGACGAACTGCTCCGACAACTCATTTTGAAGATCCTTGCGGACGAAGCTGATCGGCGTATCTTCGATATGGACAACTCTAAGCTTGATGACTACTTTGCGCGTCTCACAATGGGTTGCGTGTGACTCAGCTTTCTTTTTTCGGACACCTCGAACACCTTATTCTGAGTCGGAATCTCGACACCGCGAGCCACTCATAAAAGCCGGTCCATTTAATCTCTTCGGCCTTGATGCCGTTTTGCGGTGAGCGGATAATGTCGCACACGTGGGCGACGCTCGCTTTGGGGGCATCAGCTGGGCAAGGGTGCGATAGAAGTCCTGAGAAGAAGGCGCCGTCGAGTAGGCGCGGCTCGTCGGGGAAGGTTGCTAGTTGGCGGGCTTGTCGTTGGTACTGTGGTCCGTTAGCCCCTGATGCTCCAGATGAGCCTTCTCGAACTGTTCCCGGAGTCCCTTCTCGCAGCCCTTCAAATACGCTTCGAGGCCAGCTCGCAGTCCGCGCCGTACGGCGCGCCACTTGCTCG